>Ga0075152_10003324_pt1 | contig 11265 bp, 7 predicted proteins | sample JI61114C2DNA_FD_70964 | JGI IMG/M metagenome (GOLD analysis project Ga0075152, IMG submission 70964) | Wastewater effluent complex algal communities from Wisconsin, to seasonally profile nutrient transformation and Carbon sequestration -... | ecosystem: Engineered > WWTP > Effluent > Algae...
TGCAGCAGGATCAGACGCGGGGGCGGAAACGCCCCCGCGTTTTTTTGTTGACCGGTTTTTGCTAATCTCCGCCCATCTGCCCCAGCCGACTGCACACATGTCCTCCCTACCCCATCCTGAACACGTTCTTTTCCAGGGCGAAAAACCCTTCCCCGTCCTCCCGGCGGTTGACCACTACGCTGGTAGCGAGAAACTGATGCGCAAGGCGCTGGCGCTACAGGAAGAGCTCGGCCCCGTCTTCGACATTACCTGTGACTGTGAGGATGGTGCCCACGCCGGGGCCGAGGCCGAACACGCGGAGATGGCTGCGGCATTGGTGTTGTCAGACGACAATCGCTTCGGCCGGGTGGGCGCACGCATTCATGACATCACCCACCCCCACTGGGAGCAGGATGTAGAGATCCTGGTGAGCAGGGCCGGCAACCGGCTGGCCTTTCTCACCATTCCCAAACCGCGCAGCGTCGCCGATGCCGCGCGCCAGATCGAAAGTATTCGCAGCGCCGAAGAACGGCACGGCGTTGAGAGGGCGATCCCCGTCCACGTCCTGATCGAGACCCATGGCGCGCTACGCGACGCATGGGACATCGCTGCGCTGGATCGGGTCGAATCGCTCGATTTTGGCCTGATGGACTTCGTCAGTGGTCATCATGGCGCCATCCCAGGTGCGGCCATGCGCAGCCCCGGGCAATTCGACCACCCCCTCGTAGCACGCGCCAAGTGCGACATTGCCGCAGCCGCCCTGGCCAACGGTGTCGTGCCATCCCACAACGTGACCACCGAGCTGAAGGATCTGGATTACATCCGCCGCGACGCCGAGAGGGCCCGCAGGGAATTTGGCTACCTGCGCATGTGGAGCATCCACCCGAACCAGATCGTCCCCATCGTCGAGGCCATGCGTCCCGACTTTTCCGAAGTCGAGGACGCCTCCTCCATCCTGATCGCTGCCCAGGACGCGGCGTGGGGGCCGATACAGCACGCAGGCAAGCTCCACGACCGGGCTTCCTATCGCTATTACTGGGAGCTGCTGAAACGCGCACGTGCTACTGGCATGAACCTTCCTGCGGACGCAGCTGCGCGTTTCTTCCAGATCAAGACCGGATAGGCCGCAACAAAAAGCCCGGCTATCAACCGGGCTTTTTGTTGCTCAAGGAACGAAAGTCATCAATCCGGCAAAGCGAGCTTGTTGTCAGTGCTGAACTGGTAATCACGGAAAACGTGCTCAGCAGAGAGGATTTCGTAATTGCCGTCCTCCCCCTTCCGGGACGTATCCTTGAGGCGGTAGGTATAGTGCCCGCAGGTCCACAGATCGAAATTCCGCATGTGGGTGCACATACAGGTCTTCTCCATCACCGAAATCTTCTTGACACCAGGATGCAACTCAACCTGGCGGTTATAGGCATCGATGTAGGAGCAATTGCCGGTGCTGTCCAGCAAATAACCATAAGCCTCACAGTTGGGGCGAATCCCGGACCCGATTGCCGGACTGCCGGTCAGCATGCGCATGGGGTAGCCTGTGGGAGAAATCTGATTGACCACGATTTCTTCTTCACTGGCCTTGAAATAATGCTGTTGCACATCCTCGGGCAGGCCGCACTCACGGGTCACGGTAAAGCGCGTTGCCACTTGGACGGCACCTGCGCCATTTTCCAGGAAGGACACCGCATCGCTACCCGTGAAAATGCCACCCGCAGGAATCACAGGTATCTCAAGCTTCTCCGCAATCAGCCAGGCCTGGATCTCGGCAACGATGGTAGCCAGGTCGTACTTGGCCCAGTCCATGCCGAAGCCCAGGTGACCGCCGGCCAGGGGGCCTTCAACCACAACGTAGTCAGGCATGCGGTTGGTGCGGGCACTCTTGCGGAGGAACAACTGCAGCGCGCGGAGCGAAGAAACGATAATGCCGAGCTTCGCATCCCGGAAGCGCGGATGATCCTCGATCAGTGCGAAGGAACCGAGATGGAGACCGGCTGCCAGGGTGATGCCATCGGCCCCGGCATCGAGTGCGGACGCAAGACGCACGCGAAGGGTTTCCTTCGGCGCATTCATGGTTAACTTCTCCATGCAGTTCACGAAGACCATGCCAGGACCGCGCTTGGCCTCCATGGTGCGCCCCACGTGGAGACTGGTCGCCTCGGCAAGCTGACCGAGGTCGAACTGGACAACAGACTTGTCTGAGTTGGCGACGTTATACTTGTATTGTTTGAGCTTGTCCTTGACGTACTTGGTATTGAAGCGACGGTCGGCAACCGTCTTCACCATTGCATCCGAGATGTGACCAATCCCGCCCAGCCGAGCAGCCTCAAGTGCCAGATCTGCAGTGGAGATGTCCACCCCCATACCGCCGATCACAATTGGCACCAACTCCTGCTTGCCGAAGCGTAAACGGAAATCATCAACTCGTTTCATGAAACCCCTTCCAGACAGACGTGAAGTGCCACATTGGCGACAGGCCGGCTGCGGCCTAGCTCGGTATTATCTCATCGCCCCAGTACATCCGCTGCGTCTTGGATCAAGGAAAACCACCAGAAGTTGCGCAAAAACATCGAATTCCGAGCCTCGCCGACAGCCGAAATCCGGTACAGGTATGGGGCGAGGTAAATTTGTTACTTTCGCAAGCGCGGATAAAGTCACGAAGTCCGCTAAAATCACGCTTCCGAAGTTGCCTGCTGCCTGATGTCCCAGTCCACTCCTCCCCCTCATGAATGCGCTGTCCTGTTTGCCGATCTTGTCGGCAGCACACAGCTGTATCAGCGTGTGGGCGACAAGTCGGCCTTTGAGGTTGTGGACAAGAGCATCCGCACCATGCGAATTGCTGTCGAAACCAAGGGCGGCCGGGTCGTCAAACATACCGGTGACGGCCTGATGGCTGTATTCCGGGATGCAGACAGCGCAGCTGATGCAACCCTCGCCATCCACCAAACGATCAAAGAGCTCCCGGCTGCGCCCGAGCAACGCCTTGCCGTCCGGATCGGCTTTCATTTTGGTGCTGTCGTCGCCAGCGGCACCGATGTATTCGGTGACACCGTGAACTTTGCTGCCCGCCTTGCCGAGTTGGCCTCCCCCGGCAAGGCCATCACGGCAGCCGAGACAGCCCGGCGCCTGGGCCCGGAGTGGCGCTCGGTGCTGCATACGCTGCCGCCCCGGGTCATCCGGGGCGTGACCCGACCGGTGGAACTGTGCGAGCTGATGTGTGAAGCGGTGGGTGAGCTGACGATCGTCCAGAGTGACCACTTCCTGCTCGACACCGAGCCGGAGTTACGGCTCTATCTAGACGCCGTGGCCCTGACGCTCAATGCCACCAAGCCCAGTGCCCGCATTGGCCGGGACCCGGCTGCCGACCTGGTGATCGCGGATACGCAGTCATCCCGGCGTCACGCCGAAATCGAACTGCGCGGCGACAAGTTCGTACTGATCGATCGCAGCAGCAACGGAACCTTTGTTCAGATCGACGGGGAACGGGAGTTCCTGCTGTCCCGTGAAGAAGTCGTGTTGCGGGGCCGCGGGCACTTTGCCCTCGGCCGCAGTTGCTCCAACAGCCCACAGGTCGTCAGCTTCGTCTGCATCTAAACATCCCCGTGTGCGGGATGTCTGCATCAGCCCCTCAGCGCCACACCCAGCGCCTGTCCGCCCACAGCGACAGCCTCGTTCGACTGGGGGAAGAACTTTCCGAGGGTGAAGAAGCCATGCACCATGCCCTCGAACTCGTGGACAGTTACGGCCACTCCGGCCTCGCGCAGCGCCTCCGCGTAAGCCTTGCAATCATCGGTCAGCGGATCGCAACCCGCGACGATAAAGGTGGCCGGCGGCAGCCCGTCAAAACGCCCTGCCAGCAAAGGGGACGCACGCCAGTCCTGCCAATCGTCCTGATTGGGGAGGTACTTTTCAAAAAACCAGGCCAGGCTCTCCGTATCCAGAAAGAAACCGTTCGCGTAAGTCCGGCGGGACGGACGCTGGCTCAGGATGTCGGTACACGGATAGATCAGCAACTGCAGTGCAGCCTGAGGCCCACCCCGATTGCGCATCTGCAAGGCGGTGACGGCGCTCAGGGTTCCTCCGGCGCTATCTCCGGCCAGGGCAAAGCGCGCCGGGTCAATCCCCAGCAGGGCCGCATTGGCCAGCGACCAATCCACCGCCCGCTGGGCGTCATCCACCGGCGCCGGGAAGGGGTGTTCAGGTGCAAGACAGTAGTCAACCGACAGGACGGCGCACCGGCTGTGATTGGCAAGCTCGCGGCACAGCACGTCATAGCTGGGGATATTGCCAACACACCAGCCGCCACCATGAAAGTAGAAGGTGACCGGCAAGGCATCATCGGGGCGGGAGTGGATCGGCCGGTACAGCCGCGCCATGAGCACCCCGTCACGGGCGTGAGGTCGGGGAATCGGCACGTCCGTCACCGACGCCACCGCCGGCGCCTCGGGGCGCAGGGCAAACTGGAGCTTCTCGAAGGAATGACGTGCCTGATGCACATCCAGTTCATGGAAGCGGGGAGCGCCGACGCGGTAAACCATGTCGAGCAGGGCCTTGGCTTGGGGATCGAGGGCCATGGGGGCTGTCCGGAATGAATCAGGTATCGGAAATTATGCCCTCGGCCGCAGCGCTGCCGAACGCAGAACACGCCGCATTTGCGGCGAGGCGTCCGGCCCGCTACCATGCGCGACTTTCCGAAGAACAGTGTCGCGCGGCGAGAGCCTGAAGAAAACTGGTGCCGAGAGTGGGACTCGAACCCACACACCTTGCGGCGGCGGATTTTGAATCCGCTGCGTCTACCGATTCCGCCATCCCGGCATGGGAAGCCGCGCATTATCTACGAAACCTCCGACTGCATCAACACATGGCCTGGAATCTCAACGACTTTGATTACCTGCTCCCCGACGAGCTGATCGCCCAGGCACCGCTGGATCGGCGCACCGACAGCCGTCTGCTTCAGGTACAACCCAGTCTGGCCGACCTGCATTTTGCCGATCTGCCCAGTCTCCTCACCCCCGGTGATCTGCTGGTTTTCAACGACACCCGGGTGATGCATGCCCGCCTGTTCGGCACCAAAGACACCGGTGGCCAGGTGGAGGTGATGATTGAGCGCCCCCTCGGCAGCCACGAGGCCCTGGCCCAGATCCGCGCCAGCAAGTCGCCCAAGCCGGGCACCCGGCTCCACCTGGAAGAGGCGCTCGACGTGGAGGTGCTCGGCCGTGCTGGCGAGTTCTTCCATCTGCGCTTTCCCGACACCGACGATCTGGTCGCCCTGCTTGAGCGCCACGGTCGCCTGCCACTGCCGCCCTACATCGAACGCGCCGCCGGCAACACGGACGAATCCCGCTACCAGACGGTGTATGCCCGCAACCCGGGCTCCGTCGCCGCGCCCACGGCCGGCCTGCACTTCGATGAAGCCCTGCTGGCCCGACTAGCCTCCCAGGGCATCAATAGCGCCTTCGTGACCCTGAACGTGGGCGCCGGCACCTTCCAGCCCGTGCGCGCCCACGACCTTTCCGAACATCGCATGCACACCGAGGCCTACTTTGTGCCCGAAGCCACCGTGGACGCCATCGCTACCACCCGGGCCGCCGGCCGCCGGGTGGTCTGTGTCGGCACCACCAGCATGCGTGCGCTGGAATCGGCAGCCCGCTCCGGCCCTCTGCAAGCCGGCAAGGCGGAGAGCGACCTGTTCATCCTGCCCGGCTACGACTTCCAGGTGGCAGATGCCCTCATCACCAATTTCCATCTGCCCAAATCCACCTTGCTGATGCTCGTCTCCGCGTTTTCCGGCATGGAGACCATCCGCCGCGCCTACGCCCACGCCATCGAACAGCGCTACCGCTTCTTCAGCTACGGCGACGCCATGTTCCTGACCCGGACTGCCCCATGAAATACGAACTCCTCGCCACCGACGGCGCCGCCCGCCGCGGCCGCCTGACCCTCAACCACGGCACCGTGGACACCCCGGCCTTCATGCCGGTGGGCACCTACGGCACCGTCAAGGGCATCTCACCGCAGGATTTGCGCGACATCGGCGCCCAGATCTGCCTGGGCAACACCTTCCACCTGTGGTTGCGCCCGGGCCTGGAAGTGATGGAAGCCTTCGGCGGCCTGCACCAGTTCATGGCCTGGGACGGCCCCATCCTCACCGACTCCGGCGGATTTCAGGTCTTCTCCCTGGGCGCCCTGCGCAAGATCACCGAGGAAGGCGTGCGCTTCAGCTCACCGGTCAATGGCGACAAGCTGTTTCTCACCCCCGAGGAGTCCATGCGCATCCAGAAGGTGCTCAACTCCGACGTGGTGATGATTTTCGACGAATGCACGCCCTACCCCGCCACCGTCACCGAAGCCGCCGACTCCATGCGCCTGTCCCTGCGCTGGGCCCAGCGTTCCAAGGACGAATTCAATCGACTGGAAAACGACAACGCCCTGTTCGGCATCGTCCAGGGCGGCATGTATGAAAACCTGCGCGACGAGTCCCTCGCCGGGCTGGAAGATGTCGGCTTTCACGGCTACGCCATCGGTGGCCTGTCCGTGGGCGAGCCCAAGGACGACATGCAGCGCATCCTCCATCACACCGCACCGCGCCTGCCCAGGGACAAGCCCCGCTACCTCATGGGTGTCGGCACGCCGGAGGACATCGTGTTCTCCGTGCAGGCCGGCATCGACATGTTCGACTGCGTGATGCCCACCCGCAATGCCCGCAACGGCTGGCTGTTCACCCGCCACGGCGACATCAAGATCCGAAACGCTCGCTACAAGACCGACACTCGCCCCCTCGACGAATCCTGCGACTGCTACACCTGCCGCAACTTCTCCCGGGGCTATCTGCACCACCTCAACCGCCTCAACGAAATCCTCGGCGCGCGGCTGGCTACCATCCACAACCTGCACTATTACCAGCAACTCATGCGCGACCTGCGTGATTCCATCGCAGCCGGAACCCTCACCGACTACGTCGCCCGCTTCCATCGGGAGCGGGCCGGCCAGGGCGCCTGAAGCTTGCGCAGTGGGGGTGGGCTAAAGCTGCAGCTTCGCCCACCCGAGCCTTGCCGCTATAATCGCGCCTTTTCCCCGCTTCCTTCCATGCAGGTATTCCGCGGAATTCCCGAGCGCTCCGACCACGGCTGCGTGCTCTCCATCGGCAACTTCGATGGCGTGCACCGCGGCCATCAGGCCTTGCTCGCGAAACTGACGGCCAAGTCGCGGGCCACAGGCCTGCCCTCCGCCGTGCTCACCTTCGAGCCTCACCCGCGCGAGTACTTCACCCACGAGAACCGGCCGATCCGCCTCACCTCCCTGCGTGAGAAGATCCTGCGCATCGCCGATCAGGGTGTCGACCGCCTCTACATCGGCCGTTTCAACGCCCGCTTTGCCGCCCTCACTGCCGAGGAGTTCATCGAGGACATCCTGATCCGCGGCCTATGCGCCCGGCACCTGATGATCGGTGACGACTTCCGCTTCGGGAAAGGCCGCCAGGGCGACTTCGCCATGCTGGAAGCGGCCGGACAGAGCGTGGGTTTCAGTGTCGAGGCCATGCACACCCTCGTCCATGAAGGTGAGCGCGTTTCCAGCTCGGCCGTCCGCGCGGCCCTCGCCGAGGGCGACATGCCCCACGCCGCCCGTCTGCTCGGCCGCCCCTACAGCATCAGCGGCCGGGTCATGCACGGCGACAAGATCGGCCGCAGCATCGGTTTCCCCACGGCCAACATCCAGCTCAAGCATCGCAGCCCACCGCTGATGGGCATCTACACCGTCAGCGTCGAGGGCCTCGCCGACAAGCCGTGGCCCGGTGTCGCCAGCGTGGGCGTACGCCCCACCATCAACGACGCCGGCCGGCCCACCCTCGAAGTACATCTCTTCGACTGGACGGCCGAATGCTATGGCGCCCACCTCAAGGTGAACTTCCTCGCCAAGCAACGCGACGAAGAACGCTACGACACCCTTGACGCCCTGACCGCCCAGATTGCCCGCGACGCCGACCAGGCGCGTGCTTACTTCGCACAGAATCCCCTCTGAATTCACAGGCAGCACAGACCATGTCCGACAACCGCAAGACCCTGAACCTGCCCGACACCCCCTTTCCCATGCGTGGTGACCTCGCCAAGCGCGAGCCAAGCTGGGTGGCCGACTGGCAGCAGCGCAAGCTCTACCAGAAGATCCGCAAGGCCTCCGCCGGCCTGCCCAAGTTCGTGCTCCACGACGGCCCTCCTTACGCCAACGGCAGCATCCACATCGGTCATGCGCTGAACAAGATTCTCAAGGACATCATCGTCCGCTCCAAGACCCTGGCCGGCTTCGACGCCCCCTACGTGCCGGGTTGGGACTGTCACGGCCTGCCGATCGAACACAAGATCGAAGTGACCCACGGCAAGGGCCTGCCTGCCGACAAGGTCCGCGAACTGTGCCGCGCCTACGCTGCTGAGCAGATCGAGGAGCAGAAGAAAGACTTCATCCGCCTGGGCGTGCTGGGCGACTGGGACAACCCGTACCGCACCATGGACTTCGGCAACGAAGCCGGTGAAGTGCGTGCGCTGGCCGAAATGGTCAAGCGCGGCTGGGTCTTCAAGGGGCTCAAGCCGGTGAACTGGTGTTTCGACTGTGGCTCGGCCCTGGCCGAGGCGGAAGTGGAATACCAGGACAAGGGCAGCCCGGCGGTGGACGTCGGCTTCCCCTGTGCAGAGCCGGACAAGCTCGCCGCCGCCTTCGGCCTGCCGCAGCTCCCGGCCGGCAAGGATGCCTGGGCGGTGATCTGGACCACCACCCCGTGGACCATCCCCGCCAACCAGGCCCTCAACGCCCACCCCGAGCACGAATACGCGCTGGTGGACACGCCCCGCGGCCTGCTCGTGCTGGCCACCGAACTGGTCGAACCCAGCCTCAAGCGTTTCGGCATCGAAGGCACCATCGTCGCCCGCACCGCCGGCGCCCAGCTGGAAAAGATCAACTTCCGCCACCCCTTCTACGATCGCCTGTCGCCGGTGTTCATCGCCGACTACGTGGGCCTCGACGCAGGTACGGGCATCGTTCACTCGGCGCCGGCCTACGGCCTGGAAGACTTCAACTCCTGCAAGGCCAACGGCTTCAGCAACGACGACATCCTCACCCCGGTGCAGAGCAACGGCGTGTATGCCGAATCCCTGCCCTTCTTCGGCGGCCTGCATATCTGGAAGGCCAATCCGGTCATCGTCGACAAGCTGCAGGAAGTGGGCGCCCTCTTCTCCCACGAGAAGATCACCCACAGCTACATGCACTGCTGGCGTCACAAGACGCCGCTGATCTACCGCGCCACCGCCCAGTGGTTTGTGGGTATGGACCTCAAGCCCAAAGGCGGCCCGAGCCTGCGTGAGCTGGCTCTCGGCGGCGTCGATGCCACCCAGTTCTTCCCGGCCTGGGGCCAGGCGCGCCTGCACGCGATGATCGCCAACCGGCCCGACTGGTGCATCTCGCGCCAGCGCAACTGGGGCGTGCCGATTCCCTTCTTCCTCGACAAGGCCACCGGCGAGCTGCATCCGCGCACCGTCGAACTGATGGAAGAGGTCGCCCAACGTATCGAGAAGGAAGGCATCGCCGCCTGGTTCAAGCTCGACCCCGCCGAACTTCTCGGCGCCGAAGCCGGCCAGTACGACAAGATCAGCGACACCCTCGACGTGTGGTTCGACTCCGGCACCACCCATTGGCACGTGCTGCGCGGCTCCCACCCCGACGGCCACACCAGCGGCCCGCGTGCCGATCTGTACCTGGAAGGCTCCGACCAGCACCGGGGTTGGTTCCACTCGTCTCTGCTCACCGGCTGCGCCATCGACGGCCACCCGCCCTACAAGGCCCTGCTGACCCACGGTTTCGCCGTGGACGGCGCCGGTCGCAAGATGAGCAAGTCCCTCGGCAACGTGGTCGTTCCCCAGGAAGTCACCGGCAAGCTCGGTGCCGACATCCTGCGCCTGTGGGTCGCCTCCACCGATTACTCCGGCGAACTGTCCATCTCCAAGGAGATCCTCGACCGCGTCGTCGAGGTATATCGCCGCCTGCGCAACACCCTGCGCTTCCTGCTGGCCAACACCGCCGACTTCGACGCCAGCACCGACATGCTGCCCGTGTCCGAGTGGCTGGAGATCGACCGCTACGCCCTGGCCCTGACCCGAAAGCTGCAGACCCAGGCCGAAGCCGACTACGCCGGTTACGAATTCCACCGCATCGTGCAGGCCCTGCAGAACTTCGCCTCCGAAGATCTTGGAGCCGTGTATCTGGACGTCCTCAAGGATCGCCTCTACACCACCCAGACCAAGTCCGCGGCCCGCCGCTCGGCCCAGAGCGCCCTGTGGCACATCCTGCAGTCGGTGGTGCGCCTGATGGCGCCCATCCTGTCCTTCACCGCCGAAGAGATCTGGCAGCTCCTCGCCAAGGATGCCGACGACAGCGTGATGCTCCACGCCTTCCACAGCCTGCCCGCCCAGGATGGCGAGGACGCCCTGCTGGAACGCTGGACTGCCCTGCGTGCCATCCGCGCCGACGTGCAGAAGGAGATAGAAGCCGTGCGCGCCGCCGGCCAGGTCGGCTCATCCCTGCAGGCCGAAGTGGAGATCCGCGCCACCGAAGGCAAGTACGCGCTTCTCGCCAGCCTCGGTGATGACCTGCGCTTCGTGCTGATCTGCTCGAAGAGCACTCTCGTCAAGGTGTCATCCGAGGCTGATGAAGGGATCCTGGTCAGCCCGTCCACCCATAAAAAATGCGAGCGCTGTTGGCATTACCGGGAAGACGTGGGCCACGACGACGCCCATCCGGAACTTTGCGGCCGGTGCACGTCCAACCTGTATGGCACCGGCGAAGCCCGCTCGGTGGCCTGAGCCGTCTTTCCCCAACAGGAGCCCAGCCCTTGAAATTACGCCTCGGCAACTGGATCGGTCTGTCAGCCATCATCGTTCTGATAGACCAATGGACCAAGCACCTTGTCCGTGGCGCCCTGCGCAACGGCGAGGTCATCCACGTCACCAACTATTTTGATCTTGTCCTGGCCTTCAACCCGGGCGCGGCCTTTAGCTTCCTCGCCGACCAGGGGGGCTGGCAGCGCTGGTTTTTTGTGGCCCTGGCCACCCTCATCTGCGGATGGCTGCTGCGCCTGCTGGCAAAACATCAGCACGAACTGCTCCAGCCGCTGGCCTTTTCCCTGATCATCGGCGGTGCAATCGGCAACGTCATCGACCGCTTCGTCTTCGGCGCGGTGGTCGACTTCCTGTACTTCCACATCGGCCGCTACGGCTGGCCCGCCTTCAACGTGGCCGACTCCGCCATCTG
>Ga0075152_10003325_pt1 | contig 11264 bp, 10 predicted proteins | sample JI61114C2DNA_FD_70964 | JGI IMG/M metagenome (GOLD analysis project Ga0075152, IMG submission 70964) | Wastewater effluent complex algal communities from Wisconsin, to seasonally profile nutrient transformation and Carbon sequestration -... | ecosystem: Engineered > WWTP > Effluent > Algae...
GATGCCGACACCTTCGGCTTTGCAGTTCTGCAATCCGTAGGAAGAGTGCCTCTGTCAGGCCAGAAGCCGCGCCGCCACTTCGGCTCCGCCTCGGATTGCGCCCTCGATGTAGGTCACCCCGTTACAATCACCGACGGTTTCGACAGCAAAACCATCGGCGCGCAGAATATCAGCCAAGGAATTGTCGCCGCTGGCACCCATCGCCACGATCACGTGGTTGGCCTGGGCCTGCTGCTCGGTTCCACCGCTATCGACAAAGCGCACCGCTCCATCCACTATTCTGATGTTGCTGGCCCCGCCATGCAGGGCAACACCATGCTCCTTCAGTTCGGCAAGGATCCGCATCCGTCGGACCAGCAGCAGTCCTTTGCCAAGCCGCGGTGCGGGTTCGATCACGGTTACCTTGCGGCCCCGTTCCTGCAGGAATTCGGCCAGTTCAATGCCAACCAGCTCACCGCCGATGATCACCACATCCTGCCCCAGCGGCATCCACGCCTTGGTGGCATTGCGGACGAATTCCAGATTGGCGGTAATCCCGGTGGCCGCCCCAACCTTAGTGGCCAGGCGGGTCATCAAACCGGTCTTGCGGTTCAGGTCATCCGATCCCTCGCCGAGCAGGAGCTTGCGCATATCGTCACCACTGAAAACATGCGGCAGATCGTTGCCCGGCAAGTCCGGCATATCGCGCCGCGCCCCTGTGGCGACGATCACTGCATCCGGGGCGAGCTGGCGCAGGAGTTCCGGCGTCGCCGCGGTCCCCAGCCGCACGTTGATCGAGGACCGCTCAATTTCGCGGATCAGCCAGTCGAGCAGGCGTTCGTTGGCGGGATAGGCCAAGGCCGCGATCCGCAAGGTTCCGCCAAGGCGTGGTCCTTGCTCGATCAAAGTGACCCGATTACCTTCAGCATTGAGCCGGCGGGCAGCTTCCATTCCGCCTGGTCCTCCGCCGATGACGACAAAGTGCTTGCCTGTTACCCGCGAAGGCACACGTTCGCATTCGAACCCGGTTTCCGGATTGACTGCACAGCGCATAGGGGTGCGGACATAGGCGGTTGAAACGCAGGTATAGCAATAGATGCAGGGCCGGACGGATTCGGGCGAATTGCCCGCGAGTTTGACCGGCAGAGCGGGGTCAGCCAGCAACTGGCGGCCCATCGCCAGAAAATCGTACTTACCGGCTGCGATATGCGCAGCGGCAGCACTCGGTTCAACCCGCCCTGAGGCAATCACCGGCACCTTGACCGCTGCCCGGATTGCAGCCGATGCTGGAATGTTAGTTTCCGGTACGTGCGGGATGTTCGAGGCGGAGTGGAGCTTGCCCATCCCGGTGTTGTGATAGGATGTCGCCGTAATCGCATCGACCCCGGCCGCTTCGACTAGCCGCGCCGCTTCCAGCGCGAGGTCGAGAGTGATTCCGCCATCCTTGCCGTGCTCGGCCGTGTCGAGCTTAACCCAGACCGGGAAGTCCGGCCCGACCGCATCGCGCACTGCCGCAATCACTTGCAGCAAAAGCCGCAATCGATTTTCCAGACTACCCCCATAAGCATCGGTCCGGGAATTGGTCTTGGGCGAGATGAACGAGGAGAGCAGATAGCCATGCCCGCCATGGATTTCGATCGCATCGAACCCTGCCACCTTGGCGCGGGCCGCAGCTGCTCCAAACTGGCTCACGACCAGATCGATGTCGACCTGTTCCATCAGCTTGATCCGGGGCATCTTGCCTCCGGCAAAACCAGCCAGCTCCTCAGGCAGAAAATAGTCGAGAAAATCGCCCTGCATCGGCGGCGGATAGCATGGCGCCCACAATTCCTGATCGAAGGCATCGGCGGAAAAACCCGCGACGAGACCGCCATGGTGCAACTGCGCGGCAATCTTGGCGCCATGTGCGTGAACGCGCTCTGCCAAGGCCCTGAGGCCGGGTAGAAATTTGTCGTCAGAAATTGCGGTCTGGTTAGGCTGGACCGCACCAGTCGGCCAGGCCACCCCGGCGACCCCGGTAATAATCAGCCCGGCTCCGCCCTTGGCGTGCTCTTCATGGTAGGCCATCAGCCGTTCGCCGACATGGCCATCGGCTTCAGACAGACTGACCCCCATGGCCGTCACAATGATCCGGTTGCGCAGTTCCATCGCGCCGATCCGTCCCGGCGCCAGCAACGCGTCATAGTCCTTGCCTGCCATCAATCCTCACCCTTGTCGTGGAGGGGAAAAGCATTGACCAACCCACGCGCTCCGGTCAATCGCAATCGCTACACAATAACGCCAATTATTCGCATATCCGGGCGCATCAGAGCCTACTAGGCATCAAATGCGTTTTTAAATGTCATTCTAATTACGCAAAGATCGATCAATTTGATTCCGGTCAATGTTTCACGATCCCGCTCGACCCTAGCCTGCGATCAAACAGGAATGGGCTGAGGTGCGATCATGAACGTAGCGGCACTCGGATATGTGGTGGTGAAATCACAGGACTTAGGGTCGTGGCGCAGCTTTGGCGAGGCCATGCTGGGCATGAGTGCGCATACATTTGGCAATGGCCTTGCCCTCAAGATGGATGAACGCGCTGGTCGGGTCTTTGTCGAGCGCGGCGATGCCGACTGCTATTTCGCCTCTGGCTGGGAGTTGCGCAATGAGAGCGAGTTTGCTGCCATCAAGCAGCGGCTGGCTGATCTTGGCGTCCCGTTCCATGCCGCTACGGCCGAGGAATTGGCCTTGCGCCATGTCTTCGACATGGTCTGGTTCCGCGATCCATCGGGCAACCGGCACGAACTGAGCTATGGCTATCGGACCGGGTTTGACCGGTTCGAATCTCCGGCAGGGGTGACCCGCTTTATCACTGGCGACCTGGGCCTTGGCCACATGGTGCTGCCTGCACCGCAAATCGACGCAACCCGCGCCTTTATGCTGGATGTGCTGGGCTTTGGCCTGTCGGACATCCTGATCCACCGCCCCGCCCCAGGGGTTGAGCAGCGGATCGACTTCATGCATTGCGCCAACGGCCGCCATCACAGTCTGGCACTGTTCGAAGGGGACGTGCCGTCCGGCTGCGTCCACCTGATGTTCGAGGTCGACAACCTGGACGAAGTAGGCCGCGCCTATGACCGGATGCTGGCGCAGGACGTGCGGCTGATGGCGACGCTGGGCAAGCACACCAACGATCACATGACCAGTTTCTACTTCATGTCGCCCGGCGGTTTCGCGATCGAATACGGCTTTGGTGGGCGCACCATCGATTGGGACCACCACACCGTTTTTGAAAGCACTTCGGTCAGCCTGTGGGGCCACGATTTCAGCGTCGGCTTTGGTGCCGATGAACAGGCGGCTCTGGCTGACGCCGCCTGATCGCCATTCCAGTTACGGGAGAGAACCCATGCAGACCAATGTCGCCAAAACCGATCTGACCCAATCGCTAATCGACCGGGCCCGCGCTTTGCTTCCAGCGCTGCGCGAGCGGGCTCAGAGCTGCGAAGACACCTGCAAGGTCCATGACGATACAATCCGCGACTTTCAGGAGGCCGGGTTCTTCAAGATCCTTCAACCCAAACGCTGGGGCGGATACGAACTTCCCCCGCAAAGCTTCTATGCTGTCCAGATGACACTTGCCGAAGCCTGCATGAGCTCGGCCTGGGTTCTGGGCGTGGTAGCTGTCCACAACTGGCAGCTGGCGCTGTTTGATGCGCAAGCCCAGGCCGACGTTTGGAACGACGATCCCACTACCCTGATCTCATCCTCCTATATGCCGCGGGCCGAAGTAACCCCGGTCGAGGGCGGCTACCGGATCAGCGGACGCTGGGGTTTCTCCTCGGGCGTCGATCATTGCCAATGGGCATTTCTGGGCGGGCTGGTGCCTGATCCGGAAGGCGGGCCGCCCGATTATCGCACTTTCCTCGTCCCGCGCAGCGATTTCGAGATTGACCGGGTCTGGGATACTTTGGGTCTTCGCGGGACCGGCAGCCAGGACGTGATTGTCAAAGACGCCTTTGTTCCGGCCTACAGGACGCACCGTTCCAAAGACGGCTTCCAGACCACGAGCCCGGGCCTCAAGGTCAACGATGCCCCGCTCTACAAGCTGCCGTTTGGGCAGATTTTTGTCCGCGCCGTTTCATCGTCCTCGATCGGCGCTTTGCAGGGCGCGCTCGATGCCTTCCGGGAATACGGTTCAACCCGCGTCAGCTCGAACGATTTCTCCAAGACCGCCAACGATCCCGATGCCCAGGCAGTGATTGCCGAAACCGCCGCCGCGATCGACGAAATGAAGCTGGTGTTGGGTCGCAACTTTGACGTGCTGATGGATCAGGCCGCCGCAGGGGCTCAATACGATCTTGAACAGCGACTGCTGTTCCGGTTCCAGTCTGGCCAGATCCTTGATCGCTGCGCCCAGCTGATCTCGCGATTGTTCTATTCGTGCGGCGCACTGGGGATTTACCGCACCAGCCCGCTGGTTCGCGCCTTTGTCGACATCCATTCGGGTCGGACCCACATCGCGAACAATCCAGGGTCGGTCAGCCGCAATCTGGGCAGTGTGCTGCTGGGGAATGCCAACACCGATACCTTCATCTGATCAGCCCACAGGGAGAGATACCATGGCCAAGACAGCCGAATACGGACTGGGTCCGCTGACCTTCCCGCGCGGATGGTTCATGATTGCTGACGCGGCGGAAATTGCCGACAAGCCAGTTCCGCTTCACTTCTTTGGGCGCGATTTTGTCGCCTATCGCGGGGAAAGCGGAAAGGTCTATCTGGTTGATGCCTATTGCCCGCACATGCGGATTCACATCGCCCGCAACACCACCAGCTACATCGTCAAGGACGGCGAACAGATCCAGGGCGAGTCGATCCGCTGCCCCGGTCATGGCTGGCGTTTCGGCCCGGACGGCAAAGTGGACGACATCCCCTATTCCACCCACGGCATCCCCAAAGCGGCTTGCATCAAGACCTTTCCGGTGATCGAGCGAGCCGGCTGCATCTGGATGTGGCACGATGCTGAGGGCGGCCAGCCGGACTATGACCTGCCAACCTTCGAGGAATGGGATCTGGAGGACCAGGGCTGGGTCCGCTGGCGGATCGATCCGCTCGGCACCCTGCCGATCCACCCGCAGGAAATCGTCGACAATATCGTCGATGCCGCGCACTTCGTGCCCGTCCACGGCAGCCGCGACATCCTCTATTTCGAGAACGAGTTCGACAACCACAAGGCGATCCAGCGCTTTGGTGCGGGGCACCGCACCTTGGTTTCGGATTCGGGAGACGTCCTGACCACTGACACGTTCTATACCGGCCCGGGCATCCTGCAGTGCCGGATGGAAGGGCAGCATCCGTCGCTGATGGTCATCAATCATACGCCGGTGGACGATGGTGAAGTGCGGGTCTGGTTCATGCTGTTCGTCAAGGTTGGCGAGACCCGCGCCGACGAGGCGGGCGTGTCCATGGCCCGGTCCTATCAGGATGTCAGTCTGGACTCCTTCGCCCAGGATTTCGAGGTGTGGCAGCACAAGGAGCCGGCCCTCTCGATCATGCAGATCCCGGATGACGGGCCATTCCACAAGGAACGGATCTGGTATCGCCAGTTCTACAACCCCCGCGACAAGGCAGCGGAATTCCAGGGACGCGTCAACGGCGTCCATACCACCATCGACAACCGGCCCGGCGCCAAGTCCAAGGCTGCGTAAGAGGAGCACGGCAATGAGCAACACCCCTTCCGCCACCGACGCCCGCACGCCCCCCGTGGCAGTCTGGCAAATCCTGGAAAAACTGCGCGGCCAGGACCTGATCGACTGGCGCGTCGCCCCCCTGGACGAACGCCCTACCCCGGCTGAGCGCGGGCTAGACATCGGCTTTCCGTTCGGCTGGTACGCGGTCGAGGAATCCGGCTTCATCGAAGTCGGCCAGGTGAGGCCCCTGCGCTATTTCTCCAAGGATCTTGCCATGTGGCGCGGCGAGGACGGCCAGGTCCGCGTGACCGATGCCTGGTGCAAGCACCTTGGCGCACACATGGGCCACGGCGGCAAGGTGCACGGGAACCTGCTGGAATGCCCGTTCCACGCGTGGCGCTATGACGGCGAGGAAGGCGTGGTGAAAGACATTCCCTATGCCAAGGCGATCCCGCCGCAGGTCAAGCGCAAGTGCCTGCGCACCTGGCCGGTGACCGAAGCCAACGGCTGGATCTGGGTCTGGTATCACCCGGACCAGAACGTCGCACCGATGTGGGACGTGGTCGTGCATGAAGAATACGGTAATCCCGAGTGGACCGAGTACGACATGCACGAATGGACCATCTACGGATCGATCCAGAACATGGCCGAGAACGGCGTCGACGTTGCCCACTTCAAGTACATCCACGGCACGGCCGATGTCCCCAAGGCCGAACTGCGCTGGGGCGAATGGGGCCGCGGAGCCGATGTCAAGGCCCAGATGGGTACGCCCGACGGCGTGGTCGACGGGCTGATCAGCTATGATACGATGGGCGCAGGGCAAAGCTGGGTCCGCTTCAGTGGCATCTCGGAAACCCTGCTGGTCGCCAGCCTGGTGCCGATCGAGGAGGACGTGCTGCGGGTCCGCTATGGCTTCATGCAGCCCAAGAGCCAGGCCAGCGGCCCTGGCGCAGGCCTGGCCAAGGCGCTGATCCGCGACATCTGCAAGCAACTCGATCAGGACAAGGTAATCTGGGACCGGATGCGGTATGAAACCAATCCGATCATCTGCGACGGCGACGGCCCGATCCCGCAGTTCCGCCAGTGGTACAGCCGTTACTACGCCAAGCCGGAAGGCGAAGGCGATACGCCGGGTTTGCGCGCCGTAGGCTGATCTCTCCGCCCTGCAAGCGCGCTTGCGGCCCCCGGTCCAATGACCGGGGGCCGTTTTGCGTCAGGCGCGGTCGGCCGGGTAATCGGTGTAGCCGCGTTCCTCACCGGTGTAGAGCAAGGCGAAGTCAGGCTTGGCCAGCGTAGCCCCGGCTGCAATCCGCTCGACCAGATCGGGATTGGCAATGAAGGCCCGGCCAAAGCTGACCGCATCTGCTTTGCCAGCATCCAGCACCGTGCGAGCACTGTCGGCCTTGAGGTTGTTGTTGGTGATGATCGGTCCGCTGAAGTTTTCGCGCAACAGCGCCAGCGTATCAAGGTCCGGCAGGCCCATGTCGACCACATGGAGATAGGCCAGCCCGAGCGCGTCCGCGCCCTTGATGAACGGCGCGAAAGTCGACCCGGGATCGGCCGGATCCATGCCGTTGTAAGGATTGCCTGGAGAGATCCGGAAGCCCACCCGGGCCGGCCCGACTGCATCGGCCAATGCTTTGAGCACCAGCAGCGGCAAGCGCGCACGGTTGTCAGCCGAACCGCCGAACTCGTCGGTGCGGTGGTTGCTGGCGGGATTGAGGAACTGATTGATCAGATAGCCGCTGGCACAGTGCAGCTCGACCCCGTCGAGCCCTGCCGCGATCGCGTTCCGGGCGGCCGCCGCGTATTCTTCCAGCAAGGCCGGAATTTCGGCCGCAGCAATCTCGCGTGGCTGGGCGCAGTCCATCGGCGTGCCATCTGGCCCCGGCACCTGGACCGGACAAGGAATGGCGGAAGGCGCGATCACATCGGCCCCGAACCCGCGGTTGGCGGGCACGACCACTCGTCCGCAATGCATCAGCTGCATAACGATCCGCCCGCCGCGCGCGTGGACCGCATCGGCCACCTTGCGCCAGCCTGCGATCTGCGCAGCACTGTGAATGCCCGGGGTCCGCCAATAGCCCTTGCCTGCTCGACTGGGCTGGACGCCTTCGGTCACTATCAAACCAGCACTTGCCCGTTGGGCATAGTATTCTACCATCAGATCGGTTGGTACGTCGCCCGGCCCGGCTCGGTCACGGGTCATTGGGGCCATCACGATGCGGTTGGAGAGTGCAATATCGCCCAACAAAGTGGGTGTAAAAAGGCTGACTGCCATTCGAGTTCATCTCCTGAAATCGGTGATTGACCGCTATTTGCGTTATCCTGTAAGCAATTTGTTACGCATATCAAGGAGGGGCAGGATGAATTACGGGTTTGACGGCAAGGTCGCACTGGTCACCGGTGCCAGCGGCGGGATCGGCCGGGCGACCGCGTTGGGCTTTGCCGCATCGGGCGCAGCGGTGGTCGTCTCGGACGTCAACGATGCCGGCGGCGAGGAGACCGTCGCCCAGATCACTGCAAGCGGCGGCAAAGCCGTGTTCCAGCACTGCAATGTTGCCGATCCGGGCGAGGTGAAGGCCCTGATCACGCGCGCTGTCAGCGAATTTGGTCGCCTCGACTTTGCGCACAACAACGCCGGGATCAACAATCTGGGGTCGGACGAATACGACGACGCCGTATGGGACCGGGCAATCGCTATCAATCTGTCGGGCGTAATGTACTGCATGCGTGAAGAGGCCGAGGTGATGCTGAAGCAGGGCAAGGGCGCGATCGTCAACACATCGTCGATCAACGGGCTGGTCGGCAATCCAGCCCAGCCGGGCTACACCGCCACCAAGCACGGTGTCGTCGGGCTGACGCGCCATGGCGCGCTGCGCTGGGCCAAGGCCGGGATACGTGTGAATGCGGTCTGCCCAGGGGTGATCGAAACTCCGATGACCGCACCGCTCACCGCCAATCCCGACATGAAGAAGCTGCTCGACAGCATGACCCCGATGGGCCGGATGGGCCAGGCCGAGGAGATCGCTGCGGCCGTGCTGTGGCTGTGTTCGGATCAGGCCAGTTTCATCACCGGGCATCCGCTGGTTGTCGATGGGGGCGCTACTGCCACCTGAACGTCACGCAATCTGCAAATAGAAAAGGCCCGCACCGACGCTTCGGTGCGGGCCTTTTTGTGGAGAGTTCAAAGGTCAGGCAGCGCTTTCCCAGGGCGCGGTCTTGGTACCGCGGGTGGTGTAGCGGCCATTGACGCGCTTCTGGAACGATTCAGCCTGGGCCCGCGGGTTGAAGAACTGGCGGTACCAGACCCGGACCTTGTCAAAGGGCCCGTCCCCGCGCACCATCATCGGGTTCAGGCAAGGCCGCTTGTTGCCCCAAATCTCGAAATCCTGGGCGAAGGCATCGACCCCGGCCTCTTCATAGCCGCGCGCCAGAGCGACATCGTCCGAAGTTGGCACCGCGTTGTCGACCTTGACCAGCAGTCCATACCAGACCTTGATCACGCCATCATCGACCGGGGTATGGGCGATCAGCATGTGTGATGGGTTAGCCCCGACCATGACCGACTGGAGAATCCCCGGCCCGGTATACCATGTGTCATTTGTCATCGGTTCGCCGCCATCGGCAGCGAGCGTCTTGTGACCGGCAGACAAGATTTGGCGGCAGACGTGATCGGCAAACTCGTTCTCGAATGAAACCATGTCGATCGAGCCGTGGACCGGTTCAAGGTGAGCCTTATCAGCCATGTTATCGACCACTTCCTGCGGGTGGCTGTTGAGCACGCCCAGCTCGCGGACATTCCAGTTGACCCAGTGCGGCGTGTCATAGGCTTCGAAGGGCGGCAGGTCATAGTCCGGTTCCAGCCCCTCGGGATCATGCCAGGCCCACAGGCAACCAGCGCGCTCGATCACCTTCCAGCTTTTAAGGCAGGCGGCCTTGGGCGGCGTAACCGGGGAATAGGCGATCTGGTTGCACTTGCCATCCGAGCCAAACCGCCAACCGTGATAGGGACAGCGAATATTATCGCCTTCCACATGCTCGCCATCCTTGACGACGTAGGAGGTGGTGTTGCGGGCGAGGTGCGTGCCCATGTGCGGGCAATAGGCTTCGACCATGAAGACCTTGCCGCTTTGCGCGCCGCGGTACATCACCATCTCTTCACCGAAATAGCGGACGCCGATCGGGGTCGCAGTGACCTCGTCCGATCGCGCCACCATGAACCAGCCGCGCGGATAGGTGAATTCGCCCAGCCCGTAGTCAGCGGTCGTCGCCATAATCTCTCCCCATGGAATCGTTGCCATAGAGATAGCGCAAAACGCACCAATCACGCAACACGTTTACGTGATTTAGGTCAAATGTTCAAAAATCGAACCGATATGCGCAACGCTGCGCATCAAATCTTACGCAAACAAGTCAATCGCTGTCGTCGGAGCCGGCATCGATTTCGGTGATCCGCACAACCCGGGCGTTGTATTTGACGGTTTTGACCGCAATTGACGTTTCGACGTGATGCACGCCCGGCAAGGCGAGGATCTGATCCGAGGAGACTTCCAACAGGCCATCAAGCGAGTCAAACAGGCAGATCGCCAGGACGTTGAAACGCCCCATGGTGATCATCACCGCGTTGACCGCTTCCAATTCTGCAATGCGCCGGGCAACGTCTCGCACCTCGCTCACTTCCGCCTGAACACCGATAAACGCCATGCGGGTCGATGCAGCCATGCCAAAGCTGGTGATCGCGGTAAACGAGATCAGTCCGTCCTGCTGCAGCCGCTTGATCCGGCCGCGCACTGTCCCTTCGGTAACACCGAGGTCTCCGGCAATCTTGCGATTGGACACGCGGGCATCGCGCGCCAGGACCTCGATCAACTGGCGGTCGAGATCATCAAGCTGCGGCGCGCTCATGCATCCTCCCGCGCGTCGATCGGGGCTACATCAAACTTGTACTTGATCACATCCACGGCGATCGCCGGAACCATCGAACGAATGCCCCTTACCTTCGAAAACTTGTCGAGCAACAGGTGGGGCAGATCGCCAATGTCGCGTAACACCACCAGCATATCGATGTCATACCGCCCTGTTACAAGGTGAGCTGCAAACACTTCCAGAAACTCGGCGAGCTCGGTGGCCACTTCCGAGGCTGGCCGGCCGTCGACCTCAATCGCAACCTCCATCAGCACGTTGTAGCCGTGCGCGGAAAAGTCTGAAACGGCCACGACCCGCAGCTTGTCAGCCTCTTCCATGCGCCGGATCCGGGCAGAGACGGTGGCTGCTGTCAGACCCAACGAATTGGCAATCTGCTGGTTGGTCGCGCGGCCATTGACGCGCAATTGTTCGACAATTGCGCGATCGACATCATCGATCGGGAAGGCTTCACTCATCGCTTGGACAAACCCCCTAATTCCCGCCCCGTCAACACTTCCGCCCGCAAAAGGCGGCACAAATCCACGATTCAGAAGCCCTTCAGCTCGCGCCCCATCATGGTCGGGTCGAATGGCTTGACCTTGCGCGCTTCGGTCCAGACCACTTCGAGCTGGCGATCCGCGAACTTCCACTGCCCGTCTTCGCGAGCATAGCGGTTATGATAGCGCATCGCAAAGTCGAGCAGAGTCA
>Ga0075152_10003328_pt1 | contig 11258 bp, 8 predicted proteins | sample JI61114C2DNA_FD_70964 | JGI IMG/M metagenome (GOLD analysis project Ga0075152, IMG submission 70964) | Wastewater effluent complex algal communities from Wisconsin, to seasonally profile nutrient transformation and Carbon sequestration -... | ecosystem: Engineered > WWTP > Effluent > Algae...
CGTCTCGTACAACTGGATAAGGAAATTGAAGTGGCCATGCTGGAATACACCAGTGCCAAGGAAAGGCTTACGTTGGCTTCCAGTATTAATGAGACAGGGGTATCTAATTTCAAACAAACCCTCTATGGTCAACCTGCCTTAAAGGCCGAGCCCTCCAAGCGACTGATCATTATGGCGCTCGCCGGATTTAGTGGAATTGTGATCTCTGCTCTTGTATTTATTTTCCTCGCCTATATCGATCAGTCAATTAAAACCCCGCAACAGTTTCAGCGACTGACTGGTCTGCCTTTAATTGGAACCATCAATGTAGTTAACCTGAAAGCCACCCGGATAAAAGAACAGGTGACTCAGGTGGAAGAAAATAGCGACAATAACCGGCATAATACATTCCGGGAGTTATTAAGAAAACTGCGCTACGAAATTGAGAGCAGTGGCAAAAGGGTTATTTTATTTACGAGTACAGAACCACAGCAAGGTAAAACGACGCTCATACAGGCACTGGCTTTCAGCCTCAGCCTGAGTAAGAAAAAAGTGTTGCTGCTGGATACGAACTTTTGTAATAATGACCTTACTGTCTATAATGATGCAAAACCAACCCTGGAGAAATATTCCGCCGAAGGTCATGATGTGAAAGCAACTGAAATAACTGACCTGATCACCAATACCGGCGTGGAAAACGTGGATATTATTGGCTGCCAGGGAGGTGATTACACACCCACAGAAATTCTTCCCAAAGACCACCTGCTGAACCACCTGAAGACCTTTTTACAACAGTATGATTTTATACTGATGGAGGGCGCTCCCCTGAATGGTTTTACAGACACAAAGGAACTTTCTCAGTATGCGGATGGAATCCTGGCTATCTTCTCAGCGACCGCTGAAATCAAACCAGCCGACAAGGATTCGATCAAGTATTTTAAAACGGTGAAATCCAAATTCCTGGGTGCCGTACTCAATAAGGTGGAAAACAGCGATATTAATCTCTAAGCAAAACCTGGGGGCATTTTGAACAGTAAAACAGATGTTGATAAACTGGTAAATCCAGGTGTAAAGCCTGTTATCCATTTTGGATGGGTAGACTATGCCCGGGGATTGGCCATTCTGCTGGTGGTATACCGGCATTGCCTGGTTGGACTGCAACGGGCAGGAATAGAGGTTTCCGCACAATTATATTCCGTACAGGAATTTCTATATAATGTCAGAATGCCGGTGTTCTTTGTGCTTTCAGGCATTTTCCTGCATGCTTCACTTAAGAAAAGCGGGACGGGTTTGCTCTTCAAAAAAAAAGCAGCCAATCTGCTGTATCCCTACCTGATCTGGTCGGTGCTCCTGGTCAGCCTGCAGTGGATTTTTTCGGCTTATACTAATTCTGACCGGACAGCCCGTGATTTCCTGTATATCATCCTGCAACCCCGCGAGCTGGATCATATGTGGTACCTGCTGGCCTTGTTTAATTCTACCGTTCTTTACCTGCTGCTGGCACCTGTATTCGGCAGGAATATGGTTGCACATTTATGCCTGGCCCTGGTTCTTCATTTTGCCAGCTTTTACTTAGTACACTGGAATTTCTTTTCAGACATTGCCTATCATTATATTTTCCTGGTGACCGGAGCACTGGTATCAGATCAGGTGGGCAAATGGGAAGCAGTCACAACGCGAAAGAACGTCATCCTGCTTTTACTGGTGGCACCCGTTTTTATTGCAGGTCAGTTATACTGGCTACGCACCATCGGGCCCAATTACCAGACCACTTACTGGTGGGAACTGGCCCCCTATCTGCTGATCATCCTGGTTGCCTGTTTTGTTTTTTACCTGTTGAGCCGCTTGATGGAAGCCTGGGGCCGGCTGAGCTGGCTGGCTACAATCGGACGGTACTCCCTGTATATTTATATCCTGCATATTCATGTCATTGCGGTTGTACGGATTTTCTTTGTCCGGTTTGCCGGTAATCCCGAACCCCACCTGGTGCTGGCTACCAGTATTTTGCTGGGTATTCTTTTGCCAATATTCGTGTATAAGTTCACCAGCCGGATGGGATGGAAATTTTTGTTTGCGGCTCCATTAAACACCCGGAAAAAATGAGCAAAAAATATTCATATTGGCTCGATACGGGTAAATATGCGATGCTGCAAAAGCTGTTTTCCATTTTGCTGGGGATGCTCTCCTTTATGGTACTGGCACGGATTTTTATTCCCGCTGATTTCGGGGTTTGGGGACTCTTTATCATTATCAGTTCAGTCATTGAAACATGCAGAAATGCATTGGTCAGGAATGGATATATCCGGTTTATCAATGCCCGGCCTGCTTCAGCAAAACCATTTATTGAATCAGCGGCCATGCTGACAAACGTATCGTTTACTATTCTCCTGATTATCGTGTTGCTTTTTTCCGGCTATTTCTTTGAGTCCCTCTTACGGGCCAATGGATTGGGGACCATGATGCAATATTATGCGGCCGGACTCCTGCTGCTGGCTCCTTTTTCCTGGTTTGAAAACTTCTTTTATTCAAGGATGGATTTCAGGGCCATTTTCTGGATGTATTTATTGCGGAATGCAGGTTTCCTTGCGGTGGTACTGTTCTTTTATATTTCGGAGAGTCCGCTGGATAAGAATATGGCTGTAATATGGTATTCACTGGTATTGCTGCCGGGAATTGTTGCCGCGGTATACTTTTATAAAGCACATGAGCCGGTCAGGATGGTGCGGAATATTCCTTTGCTGAAGGAGTTCCTGCATTACGGGAAATATGTGTTGGGTAACAATTTCTTCTCACTTGTTTTTGTGAGTACCGATAGTTTTATGACTTCCAGGTATGTATCTGCAGTCGCTTTATCCTATTATGGAACCGGCACCCGGTTACTCAATTTCGCCGATATACCGTCGCAGGTGCTTGGAGATATCATGTTTCCAAGGGCCGCGCAACTGGTGGCAAATGGCACCAATGAGGAAGTCAGGCGAATTTATGAGAAAACAGTAGCCGCATCCCTGACACTGATACTTCCTTTTGTGCTGGTTGTACTATTGTTTACGGATTCAATTATCCTGGTACTGGTCGGACCGCAGTACCTGCCTGCCAGACCGCTGATTATGCTCTTGATATTTTATGCTGTTTTTTTACCCTTTGTAAAACAGTTTGGCAATATCATGGATGCCAAGGGTAAGCCACATATTAATTTCTGGCTGATGATGGTCATGGCTTTCTTTAACCTGCTGGCCAACTATTTTTTCATCCGGCATTTCGGTATGTTTGGATCTGCAATCGGAACGTTATCCTCCTATGTAATACTATTTTTATTTACCCAGATAGTATTGAACCGGATGATCGGCGTAAACACCTTCCGTTTGCTCGGGTATATACCCGCACTCTATACAGATTATTTCAGGATGGCGATCCAGTTTATTAAAAAGTATAAAAACAGGAAACCATGAAAAACAGGGACATCATAGTTACCAGTTTGCAATCCTGGGACAGCGAAATCGGCAGTAACAGTTTTAATATTGCCAGGGAATTTGCCCGGTTCAACCGGGTTGTCTATGTTAACCGGGCACCGGAAAGGGGAACTGTAGTGATGAATTTTTTCAACCGGTTACGGGGAAAGAAGGGTAAGCCGAATGGGGTGAAAAAGGAGGCGATGTACCTGGCAGAACCCAATTTATGGGTCTTTACCCCTTCCACAGTTTTAGAGTCGATCAATCCGTTGCCCCCCTTTCTGTACGATTTTTTTGCCCGGATCAATGCAAGGCGTTTTGCCGGTGATATACGGAAAGCCTGTCAGGAGCTCGGCTTCCGGGATCCGGTGCTATTTGTTGATAATGATTTTTTCAGGGCATACCGGCTCACTGATTATCTCTCCGTCAGCCTGTTTATTTATTATATCCGGGATTTTCTGCTGACACAGCCCTATTTCCGTAAACACGGTACCCGGGTGGAGGCCGCAGTGATCCGGGCTGCCGGTCAGGTTGTAGCCAATTCTTCCTACCTCGCGGCATATGGGGAAAAGTTCAATAAGCGATCCGTTGATATCGGACAGGGGTGCGACTTTACCCATTTCGACCCTTCCCGGACCTATACCCCAAATTCATTCTACAAGCAGCTTAAAGGGCCTGTAATCGGTTATGTGGGTGCCCTGGTTCATTACCGGCTGGATTTACCACTCATTGAGTCATTGGCGGCCCGGCGGACCGATTTGAATTGGGTGTTTGTAGGGCCAGCGGATGACATTTTCAGTGCCAGCACATTGCATCAGATGTCCCATGTTTATTTTGCAGGAAGAAAAGAAGAAAAGGAACTCGCCTCCTGGGTGGAAGGATTTGATGTGTGTATCAATCCACAACTGATCAATGAAGTAACCGTAGGTAATTATCCGAGGAAAGTGGATGAATACCTCATTATGGGTAAGCCGGTGGTGGCCACCTATACCGCATTTATGCAATCATTTTTGCCCTGGGTCTACCTGGCAACGGGTGCGGATGAGTATAATTCAGCCTTAGACAAAGCGATCGCTGAAGCGGGTACTCCGGAATTGATCAGTGGCAGAAAAGCGTTTGCCGCCTCCCATACATGGGAAGCGTCTGTACAAAAAATTTATGAATCATTAAATGACAGGAAGGATGCCTGAAGACCGTAAATTTTCTGACAACCAGATACAGGAGATCATCGTAACGATTTTTATTTTTATCGTAATCGCTGCTGTTTTTCTCAAAGTCCTTTTTATGTAAAAAATAAAAAATGGCAAACACCGGGACTAAAAATAATATACTCTTATTGTTGCTGATGGCCGTTTTGGCTGTTGCAGCTTCGGCTGCCGTGATTTTTGCCGGTCCGGTAAAAGGGGTGATGGTACCCGGAGCGGTTGTGGGCTTGTTTGCCGGCGTGTATGCGATTATCAATTACAGGTTTGGGTTTTATGCCGCTATTGCACTTGGTTTTTTCATATTCTTTGCGGGCAGACTGGCCGGACAGGCTTTCCCGTCCGCATTTCTTGTAGATATACTCATCTGGGCTTCTTTCCTGGGTATGCTCATTGAACACTCCCGTAAACGGGTCAATGTTACACTGGGAGGAGGACATATTATTTCGTATGGATACCTGGTATATACTTTATTCCTGGTTGGGGAAGTATTTAATCCGAATATGGCATCTGTTGAGGGCTGGTTTTTTGTTTTACGGAAATTCCTTCAGTTTGTATTGATATATATAATTGCCCTGAATGTATTCAGCGACCTCCGGAAGATTTATTTTTTTATCCGCTTCTGGGCCATCTTATCCCTGATCGCCGGCTTTTATGGCTGCTTCCAGGAATGGTTTGGTTTCTTTGATTTTGAACTGGATTGGGTATGGAGTGTACCCGGACGTGCAGGGCTGTACTTCCTCGACAACGGGATGTTCCGTAAATTTTCAATCTTGTCTGATCCGGCCGCTTTTGGCATCATCATGGGCTCCACTTTTCTGGTGCTGCTGGTAATGATGTTGCATATGAAGAGAAAAATATGGAAAGCAGCCTATGCGATCACCGCTTTTTTTGTGATACTGGGCGTTGGTTATTCGGGTACAAGAACGGCTTATTTTGTGATTGCGGCAGGGGTGGCGCTTTACATCCTGATGAATATTACAAACAAAAGGACCCTGGTTTTTGCCAGCTTTTGTTTCCTTGGATTTGGCTTTATTCTATATGGACCCGTATATGGCAATGCCACCATAAACCGGATCAGGACCACCTTTGAGTTTTCAGAAGATGCCTCCCTCAAAGTAAGAGACGAAAACCGACATTTTATACAGCCGTATATTTACCGGAATCCGATGGGTGGGGGACTGGCCACCAGCGGAATTGCGGGACTGGATTATAATCCGGGTCACACATTGGCCGGTTTTCCACCTGACAGCGGATTCGTTAAAACCGCGATTGAAACGGGTTGGATCGGGTTTTTTCTGCAGTGCCTGCTCTATTTTCTGATACTTAAATCGGGGATACAGACCTATTACCTGTCGAGGAATAAATATCTTCGTATAGTTGTATTGGCTGCTGTGGTGGGAGTGTTTACCTTTATTATTGCACAGTATGGTCAGGAAGCCATCGGACAGGTGCCAGGCTGTTTCCTGTTTTATTCCTGTCTGGCTATTTTTGTACAAGCCCGCAAATTTGAAACTTCAAACAAACAAATATGAGAATTCTATTATCCCTTTTGCTGATCCTGGTTTTTTCAGTAGCTGGTGCCCAGTCCTTACTGGATTCTGTAGGAAATCCCGGATTTAATCTGCAGGATACCTTATCAGAGAAGCTGGCAGACCTGGCTATAAGCAACCGGAATGTCATAGTTGAACAAAGAGACCTGGATGTGAAAAAGTATGAGATGAAGAAAAACCGGGCGGCCTGGCTGAATAATATCGGGGCAAATTTCAATCTGAATGAAGCTAATATTAAAAGCAGTAATACGAATGCCAACCTGTTTTTCCCCCGGTATAACCTAAGCATGAATCTGCCACTGGGTTATTTTTTCACCAAATCAAGGGATGTTCAGATTTCCAAAGCCAATATTGAGCTCAAAAAGGCGGAAATGGATGTGAAAGTTTATGAGATCCGCCAGGCAATTAAACTGCAATACCAGGCCTACAGGGCCAATATGTACCTGCTGGCCCTTCATGAAGCAATCCTGCAGGATGAACTGGTAATCTGGAAGAAAACAGAAGCTAAGTTTGCCAAAAACGAAGTGACTCTGGAAACGCTTTCAAGCGCATCAAAAAGTTACCAGGCTGAACTGGTCAAGAAGATCAACCTGTTGAAAGACCTGAATACGTCCAAATACATGCTGGAAAGCCTGCTGGGAATGACGCTCGAAGAGGCATTGGCGAAAATCAATCCTCCGGCTGCGGTGACTCCTTCAACAAATCAGTAATGTAAACCAGTTTGGTATGCCTGGTCTTCATGAATGATTTTTTTGCCTGTTTGATCTTAAGTGTAGCCAGTACCTGCCGGAAAATAAACCGGGGTAATTGGAGCAGGGTCCTTGAAAAACGATAGTTACGGCCGGCACGGACCCGTACGATCAGAATATAACTGATGGCAAATAACGCTATGATAATTACCCATACCAGGCTGAATTCCGGCTTGTAAAAAAGGTGGAAAAGGAAAAAAACACCGGCCAGACCGAGCAGCATATACAAAGGAGGGCGTACATTATTAAAACCAAAGAAGATCCGTTTCAGATCCAGGTTCCGGATCGCCGTAAGCAGGAACCTGAAATTGGCTTGTTTGTATTTAAACTGAGAGCTGATCCAGCGGGTACGTTGTTTCTCCAGTGCGGCTCCGTCTGAAATTTTTTCATCGTAAAGGATTGCTTCCCGGGCAAACCCGATTTGTTTTACCTGGGTTGCCAGGTGGATTTGCAGCATTTTATCAAACCCTCCCAGGGCATCTTTATACCGTATACCCTCATAGAGCGGGTAGGCAAAGGCAATTCCTGCACCCCAGATGGCGGAAGAAACACCGATCTCCATACGCATTTCTCTTTCCACAAAGAAGTTGAACAAATCACCCATGGCATCCATTTTTGCAAAATCAGAATCCGCATTTTTTGCCCTGAAATCGGCTTGTACCGCCTGGAATCCCTTCTGGAAATACAGGTTCATGGTTGCCATAAAGTTTGGATGAATCAGGTTGTCCGCATCTAATATGATAATGGCATCGGGCGCTTCCCGGAATGAAGAAATGGCATATTCAATGGATCTGATCTTTGAATTCAGGGGTTCCGGAGGGTGGAGGGTAACGGTCCGTTCATCATCAAAAATCAAAGCCGGATCACAACAATCCATCACCAGGTAGGTGGTATGCTCAGCATAGGTCTGACGGCGGATTGAATCCAGCAGGGGAGGAATAAATTCAGTTTCTTCGTGCGCAGTGATAATCAGGTGAAACCGGTGTCTTTTTTCCGTCAGGACCGGTAAACGGTCAATCCGTCTTTTTTTACTGTTGCTGACCCACAATTGGTGTACCAGCAACATAAAAAATGGAATCAGGAAATAGGCCGCTACCAGCAACTCGATAAACAGCAGGATAAAAAAGGCAATTTGCTGAACGGTAGTCATAATGGTCAGTCGTTAACTTTCGTGAATTTGATAGTTGATTTCAGGATCTTTTTGCTTTTTCCCACAAGACGCTCTGGTTGCCTTTCAAAAAGCGCACAAAACCCAGGTATAAAGAGATATTTATAAACAGAAAATAATAGGCGAGGTGGGCTGGTTTAAATACGATTTTTCGCAAGGCCAGTAATGCCCCCAGGCCCGCAAGGCCATAAAACAGGAGCTGTCCGGTCAGGAGTACCGTATATATTGTACCGGCATTTTTCCACACCAGCCAGCTATTCAATGCCAGGATCAACGGTAATAATAAAGGGCATATCGTCCAACGGAAAACCCGGTGGGAGAGATACAGAAATCCCAGTTTCGGGTACCGGAAAAGATTCATCAGGTCAGCCATACGCAACATTGCCTGGAAGGCGCCGGCACTGATCCGAACTTTTCTTTTCTGCTCCTCCTTCATGGAAGCGGATGGTCCTTCAACGGCATAGGCATCCGGTTCATACGCCACCCGGTAGCCTTTGCGGCAGATATCCAACGAAATAAGGAAATCGTCGAGAATAACATCTGTTCCGGGATTCACATATAGTGCGGTCCGGACGGAGAAAAGCTCTCCCGCTGCTCCAACCACACTATAGCAATCTGCATCAATCTTTTTCAGGAGGGATTCATACTTCCAGTAAAGGCCTTCACCAGCACCGGACAAGTCCTGATCTCCTTCCCGGCGGACTCTTTTTTCTCCAGCCACCCCGCCGGTTTTCGGGTCATTATAATGCCGTACAATATTTTTGACCGCACCCGGATTTAAAAAAGTATTGGCATCCGTAAAAATCACCACCGGTGTTTCCACAAACTTAATGGCCCGGTCGATAGCCGCTACTTTCCCTTCCCGTTTGTTTTCATGTAAATGCAGGATCCGGGAATAGCGGCCTACAATGCCAGCTGTCCCGTCCGAAGAGCCGTCAGAAATAATGATAATTTTTAATGCATTTTCCGGATAATCCAGCTCCAGGCAGTTCCTGATTTTTTCTTCAATGCAAATCTCCTCATTGTAGGCGGCTATGACCAATGTTACAGGTAATAAAGTACCTTCTCCGGGTGCAGCAATTTTTCGTTTCTCTTTGATCCAGGTCAACAGCAAGGCGATCAGTGTATAGCCAGCATAGGTATAGAATACAATAAAAAGGCTGACCCATAGTAAAATTTTCATCGTAAACATGCGGTCGGATTCAGTGGTGGTTTGCGATTAGATGCAGCACAAGATAAACAAAACTGCCCGGGATTGCCAATCTCCGGAGATACTTCAACAGGTTACACGGGTAAGCCACAAAAAAAAATCGCTGTCACAGCATGTAGATTTTTAACTACCTGTGGTTTGCGTTAATCATAATTTTATTTATAACGCAATGATAATCATTTAAATATATAACATCTGTTCCAGTGGGATTTGTTTTCAGCTAACCAGTATCTCAGAAACAAGGCACCGATATCGAAAGCGCAGGCAACGGATATAATCCAGAACAGGCACACAGGAAATACAAATGGCTAACGGGAGTTCGTACGGATTTTAGAATTATAAAATGGGTTTGGATTTTATTGTTGCCAAAAAAATGAAATGATTTGGGTCAAATAAAACCGGTTACTCACAGTATTCTAAACATGTGAATAGTTTGAGGATTTGTTTTTCATTGAATATTTCGGAATTGGATTAATTTTTGCAAAACAAAAGCAGTTCAAATTTTACTTGATTAGTTTAAGAGAAAACACAGAAGGCTCAGCGTAAAAGTACCTAAAAACCATTTTTTTTCAACCTGTTCGTTCATTAATTAAATGCAGATTAACTAATTTGCTAATGAATTCCAATAATCCTAGTAGCAATGATTCCTACCCTACAAACTAAGGCTAAGTGTATCTGCCTGTATTGGCTGATCGCACTTCTGATTACGTTACCCGCATCAGCACAACAAACGCTCACAAAAATCGATGGCTGGAATGCCTATGTTCATCTTCCGGATGACTACAGTACTTCCGGACTGAATTATCCGGTAATTATTTTTATACCGGGTATTGGTGAAGCGGGTACTGATCCCAACAAACTTCTTCTTTACGGACCTTCCAATTTTATCAACCAGGGACATAACATGCAGTTTGTGGTCAATAGTACCACAGAAAAGCCGATTGTTATTTCAATACAGCCTTCTGCTGCCTGGCCTACGGTGGCCGCGTTAAGCAAAAAAGTGGACTCAATCTGTTACCGTTGGCGGGTTGACCTCAACAGGGTCTACCTTACCGGTCTGTCAATGGGTGGATGGTGCTGGGATACTTATGCGGCCGAAAACCAGACCAATGCCAACAAGATTGCTGCAATTGTTGCCATGTCGGCTCCCCCTCCTAATGTAATCGGGAATATGAAATGGCTGGCCAACCTCGGTGGAAAATGGTGGGGTTTTGAAGGAACTGATGATTACCGCTCCATGGATAAAATCCGGGATACGATGAACAATGCCGTAGCCGGCTCCGCCCGCTATACTCAATATGTGGGTGGGCACTGCTGCTGGAACACCTGGTATAATCCTACCTGGACAGAAGCCGGTGATAATATTTATACCTGGATGCTCAAACAAAGAAAAGGCACCCAAACAGCCAATCAGCCTCCTGTGGCGAATGCCGGCGCTGATCAAACAACCACCTTACCGCTGAACACCGTCACCTTAGCCGGTTCGGCTACTGATCCGGATGGAAGTATAAGTGCTTATGCATGGACAAAAGTGGCAGGACCTGCTACCTTCACTATTGGCAGCTCAGGATCTGCACAAACGAGTATTACCAACCTGGTTCAGGGTACATATCAGTTCGAACTTCGTGCAACAGATAACAGTGGCGCTTCAGACCTTGATACGGTTGTTGTGTCTGTACTTCCTTTATCAGGACTTCCCGGTACAGCAAATGCCGGTACAGATACGGTGATTTACCTGAACCAGATGCGCCCGGATACGGCTGTATTAAATGCAAGTGCTTCAACCGGGGCTACTTCTTATCTCTGGTCTAAAATCAGTGGACCCGGAACCCAGGTGATCACAAACCCGACTACACCTATTACTAACGTTACAGGGCTCTTAGAAGGTACATATTTTTTCAAACTTACAACGAATGGTGCTTTTTCTGATACAGTGGTCGTTTCGGTT
>Ga0075152_10003333_pt1 | contig 11246 bp, 9 predicted proteins | sample JI61114C2DNA_FD_70964 | JGI IMG/M metagenome (GOLD analysis project Ga0075152, IMG submission 70964) | Wastewater effluent complex algal communities from Wisconsin, to seasonally profile nutrient transformation and Carbon sequestration -... | ecosystem: Engineered > WWTP > Effluent > Algae...
CATGGCCGCCATCGGTGGACAGCGGCTTCATCTGGTCGTTGCTGCGGAACCTGCCCTTCATCGTGGGCATCGCACTGGTAGAGGAGACCTCGTGGATGAAGTTCGGCGTAACGCGCATGCAGGGGAAGCATCCGGCCTGGCGCAGCTGCCTCACGGTGGGCATCGGCTGGGGGCTCTGGTACGTGCCCATGGTCTTCCTGCGCGAAGGCGTGCCTTCAGGCGTGGCTTGGCAGGCGGCATTGCTCTCCATGATCAGCCTCACGTTCTTGTTGGGCTGGGTGTACAATGAAACGCGCAGCGGTACAGTCTTGCTCATCATGCAGGTGATCAGCAACTGCACCTTCTTCGTTGTGCCGATCCTGCCTTCCGGGCCTGACCTGGACCAGACCTTCGCCGTGGCGTACGCGCTCACCTTCTTCATGCTCGCCTGCATCATCGTGTGGCGTGCGGGGCCGAAGGAACTGTGCAGCAGCGGCGCGCGCGCGAGGTGGGGCGAGGAGCTGGCTGCCGGCCCGGCCAAGGAGACCGGCGGGGAGGCGCTTACTGTAGCACCGGTGCGTCCGTGAACGCGGACGACGGCGGTATCGGGATACTTTCACCGTATGCGATCGACCGCGGAGAAGACCGCTGACGTGAAGGCCGAGGCCTATCGCCTGGGCTTCCTCGCCTGCGGTATCGCCCGTGCAGGTTTCTTGGAAGAAGAGGCACCCCGCTTGGAGCGATGGCTGAGTGAGCAACGCCAGGGCGACATGTCCTACATGGCGAACCACTTCGACCTGCGGCTGGATCCGCGAAAGCTGGTACCGGGGGCGAAGAGCGTGATCAGCTTGGCGTACAACTACTACACGCCACCCGGGCAGGCCGACCCGGATGCCCCGAAGCTGAGCACGTACGCGTACGGGCGCGACTACCACAAGACGGTAAAGCAACGGTTGAAGCCGTTGATGGCGTTCATCCGGGAGCGGTTCGGTGATGTGGACATGCGGGCCTTCGTGGACAGCGCCCCGGTGATGGAGAAGGCCTGGGCGGAGCGCGCGGGCGTGGGCTGGGCGGGCAAGAACGCGAACGTGGTCCGGCGACAGCAGGGATCGTTCTTCTTCCTGTGCGAGCTGATCACCGACCTGGACCTGGAACCGGATGCGCCGGCCACGGACCACTGCGGCACCTGTCGTCGCTGCATCGATGCGTGCCCCACGGGTGCGATCATCCAACCTTACGTGGTGGACGGCAGCAAGTGCATCAGCTACTTCACCATCGAACTCAAGGACGCGATCCCGCAGGAGATGAAGGGCCGCTTCGACAACTGGGTATTCGGCTGCGATGTGTGCCAGCAGGTGTGCCCCTGGAACCGCTTCAGCACACCGCACACCGAGCCCGAGTTCATGCCGAAGGAGAAGCTGATGACACTCTCTCGCGATGAGTGGCACGGCATGACGGAAGTGCTCTTCGAAGAGCTTTTCCACGCCAGCGCCGTAAAGCGCACGAAGTTCAGCGGTCTGAAGAGGAACTTGGGGTTCTTGGGAAGGTGAGGGTTGTCCTATGTCGGGCGAGGCGGAAGCATCGCACGGACGCCTTGCGAACGGACAGGAAGCAAACTTCTCTCAGTCGCGGCCTTCAGCAGCCCGACACCTGATAACCGATCACATCGTCAGCGTTCCCACCAATAACCGATCACGTCCGCATACTCTTCTGGAACACCTCCAGAATAATGTCCTTGTACTGATGGCCGAAGGTGGCCAAACACCACGCTTTGAGGAGGAGTTGATCATGTTGGCCCAACCACTTGCGGGCCTTCACGAGTTCTTTCTTGAACAGGCGGCTATCGAAGCTCACCTTCTGGAGCACCTGCTGGCTCAGCTCCATCATCTTCCGTCCTTGATCCATCATCACGTTTCGTCGTTTGGCGGAGATCCCGGCGGCGGGTTTTTCAAAAAGCCCGATGAAGGTAAGTCAAACCGTTGAAATGGGGCGTTCGTCGATCAGAACTTATCCACCGCCGGAGGTTCCGTTCTTCGGGCTGGCCAAAGGAACGCCTGTTATCGGCCGATCCGTATGGGCACGGGATGAAGCGGTCGCTTCAGGGCAAGAGTTTGGCCTCGACGGCCTGTTTCACCTCATATTGATCGGTGCCGGCGGTACTGTACACATAGGCCACGAAGGAGCAGTGGGTGTGGTCCAGCACATTGGCAGCCAACGTGTAAGAGATCACCTGGGTCTCCAAGGTGTCGCCCACATCAGCGCTGCCCACCACGAAATTCTGACCCCACGTGCCGTTCACGTTATCCCGCAGAACATGCCGGTGCAGGTAGTCCTGAACATGGTCCGGTTCCGCGTCGAGGTCAAGCTGGTCGGCGATGATGCTGTCTTCAAGCAGATAAATGGTAAGCGAGTGGTTGCCGGAGAGCGGTTTGACACAGGCCGCCTTCACTTTCAACGTGGCCGTGTTGGTGCCTTGGTCATAAGAGATGGAGTCGAACCACAGGTCCAGAGCGGCCTCCTGGCCATCAAGTGCGCCTGCGGCGCTATTCCACTTGTTGCGACCGAGGCTGATGGAGTTCTCGAACGGTCTGCGGCTCACCATGCCTTTGGGCAGGCTGCCGATGCCGAAGGTTGTTTCGTACTCGGAGCCGGCCGCGGTGCGGAAATCCGTATCGAACTCACCGTCGCCCAAAGGAGGAACCGGCGCTGCGAATCCATCCACCATGTGCACCGCCACGATGATCAGCCTGTCACCCAGGTTTTCCTTCATTTCCTCAGCGATGCGTGCAGCTTCTGGGCAGTTGTTGCATGTATGTCCAGTGCAATCCTCGAGCAGGATACGCCGCGGAACGACCACCCCCGGGTTGTCGGGCCCATCCTCCTCGCCGAGGGGTTCGTCCACGTAGTCGCACCCGGCCAGGAAAAACATGGAAAGCAGAAGGGTCGATAGCTTGTTCATGATTCAGAACGTGCTGGTGATGGACAAGGTAAGGCCATTGGCGGCGGGCACGACCCGACAAACGCCTCCAACACAGAAGATGCCTGCCCGTTGTCGGCCATAACTCATGCTGAAACGGCTTCCGCCACGGATATAGCCCAACGAGCCGATGGGATAGTGTATCTGGTCATTGTCGTTGCCATAGTTGTATTGGTCCATGACGGCTACGAACCAATGCGGGCTGAAGGTGAGTTCTGCGACCCCGGTGGCCCAACTCCCCTGGTCCTGGTCGGTGCGGAGGTGCTGCAGTTCGAATCGGATGGAGTTCTTCTCGTTGAAATTGTACAGTCCTTCCGCCACAACGATGTCAGCGTAGATCACGGGTTTGTCGGATTTTCCGAGCACCTGTTCGATGTCGTAAACGAAATTCATGTAGGTGAGCGCCAGCTCGAAACGGTCGCTCAGTTTCTTGCGCAGCTCCACGTTGAAGTCCTGGAAGTAGTTGCGCTTGCCGGGTGAGAACAGGTTGTTGCGGTAGCCCCGCAGCCGCACAGTGTCGTTGGGCATTTGCGTGCTGTCCAAACTCCAAGCGCCGCACCAGTTCACGGCCAGCTTCATACCGCGGGCTCCGCCGAGCGCGCTGCCTTTCTTGAACTTGTAGAACACCTCACCTTGGTAGCTTACCTCACCGTTGGGTTGCGTGGCGTAGGGGTACAACGTTGCGGCCAGGTTGTAGGTGTGCTGTTTGGCGAGCGTGGGCAGGAAGTTGATGTTGAGGTCAAAGAGTGTCGGCGCCGCGCGATCGCTCTGGAAGACCATGTTGTCGTAGCTGTGCGCCCCGACGCTCACACCGAGTCCTTTGGTGCTGTAGGTAGCGTTCACCAGGACGGCTTCACCCTCTTTGTAGATGAGCCGGTTGCTGCCATTGGGGTCGTTGATCTTGTGGGCGAACTCACCGTAGAGGTTCCATTTGGCGGTCGTGTAGTTCAACCGCGCGGCGTAGGTGCCCACGTTCTCGGGCAATTCCAGTTGCGGATCAGTGTCCGATTGGAATTTGCTCACGAAGCTGCCGCCGATGGTGAGGTTGTGCCCCTTCTCCAGCCACTTCGGGAAGCACCGCGGCCATGCTTCGACAAGGGAGACCTCACCATCGATCCCGCGCACGATGCCGGGCCCGTTGAAGTAGCCCTTGTTCGCATTGCCGTTGAACCCGAACCGCTGGTTGCCGATGAAGCCTTTCAGATAAATACCCGTGTCCGGCCTGAATTTCACGCGCAGACCGTCCATGGCATTATCCACGCCGAGGTAGCGCTCCTCATAGCTGCGGAAAGCGAGGCCCTGACCGAACTGCTCGTAGAAGTTGCCCAAGGTCACCTCCAGGTCGTCTTTCGAGTAGGTGGCGAACCGGTAGCCGATCCCGCTACCCGAGTACGCCTGTCCTGCAGGGTAGCCCAACAAGGGCGGCTGGTAGGTCTCGAAGCGCACACCGGCTTTGAAGATGCCGTTGTTGGTGGTATAGTTCAGGTTGCCCCAAGAGTTCAACCCCCAGGTCTGCGGGGGTTTCTGGGCTTGGATCGCACTGTCCTCTCGATAATACTGACCGTCCATGCTGAAGTTGCCATGGACCTGTCCGCCCTCTTGGGCGTGGGCCGCAGTGCCGAACAACAGGGCCGCCGCAATGGTGGAGAAGAGGGGTGCGTGGGTGGTGGAAAAGCGCTTCCGCATGGATCCGCGATGGGACCGCATAGATAAGAGGCACGAAGCGCTCAAACGCCGTGGACCAACTGCCCGGTCTGTCCTTTCACCGGTAGGATCGGATTTCTTCGGTCAGCGCTGCGAGCTTGAACCACGTATCCGGGTCATGGGCACAGGAGCCGATGAACGTGCGCTGATGCTACTTCCCCGCCAGCTCCTTCACCTTATTGAAGAGCTCGTTCTCATCGCCCGGCTCGTAGTTGTTGTGCTGCCAGACGATCTCGCCCTTGCCGTCCACCAGGAAGGTGTGCGGCACGTTGTTCACGTTCAGTGCGCGTTTCAGGTCACCATTGGGGTCTTTCACCACCTCATACTCCCAGTCCTGGCCGTTCACGTAAGGCGCTACGCGGTTCACACTGCGGGCATCGTCGATGCTCACGGCGATGAGCTTCACGCCGGTCTGCTTCTGCCAATCAGCGTACTTCTCGGCGATCGTATTGAGCTCACGCTTGCAGGGCGCGCACCAGGTCGCCCAGAAGTTGATGATCATGGGTTTGCCGTTATTGCTCCAGGTGCTGGTGTTCACCTTTTTGCCATCGAGCGTCTCCACCATTACCGAGGGGAGTTTGCCGCTTTGGGCTGAAAGTGTCAGGGGCAGGATCAGTGACAGGGGCAAAGCGAAGCGGAGCATCAGGTTCATCGGTTTGTGGTTGGCGTGGCGCGCATCAGGCGAACATCGGGCCAAAGAAAAGGCCGGTGAGCGAACGCCCACCGGCCTTTTCAATAGCTCTTGCAAGGCTGCCGATTACTTGCTCAGCGTGATCTTGCGGGTAGCGGTGAGCTCACCGGCCACCACGTTCATGTAGTACACGCCATTGTTCAAGGCTCCCAGGTCCATGGTGCGGGTACCATTGGTGTTGAACGTGCTGGTCATCACGCGCTCGCCGAGCACGTTGAACACGTCCACCGTGGCTTGGGTGTTCTCGGAGAACTGCAAGTTCACCAAGCCCGTGGTCGGGTTCGGGAAGATGCTGAGGCCGTTGCTCAGGGCGTTCTCGTCCACGCCGACCACGGCAGGGGTGCCGAAGCCTTTGTTCTCCTCACCACCGAACTCACCACCTTCGATGAAGACGTTGGGGGTTCCCCAGGTATTCTTCAACTTGTAGTAGCCAGAGCCATAGGTGCAGCAGATACCATCACCGTAGGCATCGTAGATCTTGAACGTGTAGCACTCGTTCGGGTTCAAGCTCCATGCATAGTTGTACACGGTATTGTTCGCGTAGTCACCAGCGGGATCCTGTGCCACCACACCGCCACTGCCGTTGAAGAGCTTCCACGTGGTCTCTACGCCGTAGTTGTCGGTCTTCAGTTCGAGGGAGAGCAGGGTGTTCGGCGCATCGGGAACAGGGCCGAAGGCGGCCTCCTCGATGTTGCCGAGGGGGTTGGCATCACCGGTAACGGTGAGGTCCACTTCATAATCCGTGGGTCCGGTAACGGTCGTGTTGTCGAAGGTCACTTCAGCGTGCGCGAAAGGAGCGATGCTGCCGGTCCAGTTCTTGGTCTCGATCACCGAGCCGTTCTGCTTCAGCTCCAGCGTAGCGCTGGTGAGAGCGGACGAACCTTGGTTGAACACTTCAGCAAAAGGATGCTCGCCGGGGCAAAGCTCACCGTTCTCGATCTCCAACAAGTGCGCGTCGATCGCACCGTTGTCGAAGGCGGATGGGCAGGCGTTCTTCCAGCTGGCCAAGAACTGCTCCCAAGTAGCCTCGCGGTCGATCTCCACACCCGCGTTGGCATCCGGGCAGTGCATGAAGAGGGTGGGGTAGGCCGAGATGCCGTAGATGTCGGCCAACGCGTTGCCTTCGCCATTGGGGCCGATGATGGGATAGGGGGTGCCCGTTACCCAGTCGCCCTGGGAACCCGAAGCTCCTTCGAGCAACGCCATAGAGCTGGCGGGGTCGCCGTCAACGAAATAGATGCGCAGGTCATCCGTGCCGTCCGGTCCGAACTCATGGTAAAGCTTGTCCATGATACCGCTGTTGTGCCAAGCCCAGCAGGGCCCGCACCAGTGAGCACTGATGTCCACCAGCACGGTCTTGCCCGAAGCGAGGTTGTTGCCGATGTTGCGCTCGACACCGGTGATGTCGGTAGCGACCCAACTCTGGTTCTGAGCGCTGGCGGCAAGAGCGCTGACCACGGCGGTAGATGCGAGTAGAACGTTTAACTTCATGTTCGTGTGATTTTGGGTTTTGCGGTTGGAACTTGGCCGAAGTGATCTTCAGGCCTTCTTTCACGAGGCCGAACTTAGACGCTTGTTCCCGTCCTGGGCGGTCGTATGGGCTGGGGTATTGGAAGCCTATGGCCCCCGGTCGAGGGGCCCTCTGCGATAATGGATCGGACCGCGGCATTCCAACAGCGGCGCCGCTATCGCCTTGACCGACTTGGGATCCTGAACGGCCCCGATCCATGCGGCAAGGTCGCATATTGAGCGCAACCGGGTCTACATTTGCGCGTACCGAAACGAACACTGAACATGAAGCACCTGTTTACGCCGATCCTTGTGGTGGCTCTCACCATGCAAGTCCAAGGGCAAGCCTCGCTCACCCTTACCGAAAGCGACGGTACACCGATATCGGGTACATCGGTGACCGTCTCCGGTAGCGCCGGGGATTACACGCTGGGCAAAGCCCTGAACGTGGTCTTGAACGGCACCAGTGGCGAGATCAACGTGAAGCGCTATGAAACGGGCGTGTTGCCCGGGAGTATGAACTATTTCTGCTGGTATGAGTGTTATTCCCCGGAGCTGGCTGGCGACTCGCCGGTATACACCGCACCCGACCCCGTAGAGTTGATCTCGAATGAGCCGTTCGCGGGTTTCCATGCCTACTACCGGCCGATGGGCTTGGTGGGCACATCCTGTTTCCGCTACGTCTGGTACTCGGAGTCCAATGCCGTGGACAGCGTTTATCTGGACATCTGTTTCGAATCCGCTCCCGTGGGCATCAGCGAATTATCGGCAGCGGCTGTCCGGTTGGATGTGGCACCGAATCCTTCCATCGGCGATGTCACCTTCAGCTTCGATCAGGCCAGCGGTGCCCAGCGTCAGCTTGTACTGCACAACGCATTGGGCGAACGTGTGAGCACGATCGCGGTGAATGGTGCTCAGCGGAAAGTGTCATTCGGTGCCGGTGAGCTCACTTCAGGTGTTTGGTTCGCTTCCTTGGAGTCGGCAGGCAGGACGCTGGCGACACGCCGCTTCGTCATCAGCGGGCACTGACCGTATTCCGCGATCCATCTGAAGGCCAGCTTGGGCACGCCCAAGCTGGCCTTTTCGTTCCAATGCGTCACCCGCTCCAGGCCTGTGGAGACAGGTCCCGGGTCGATCACATGGATCGGGCAATGCAACGGCGCATGGTGGACGAGTCCCGCCGCCGGATAGACTTGAAGAGAGGTGCCCACCACCACGAGCACGTCAGCGCGCTCCACGATGGCGGCGGCTGCGGAAAGCAGGGGAACATCTTCCCCGAACCACACGATATGCGGCCTCAGTTGGGATCCCAGCGCGCAGCGTTCGCCGAGGTTCAGGTGTGGCCCGTTGATCGGTGTGACGAGCCGTGGGTCTTTCGTGCTGCGCGCCTTGCGGATCTCGCCATGCAGATGGAGCACGCGTGTGCTGCCCGCCCGTTCGTGGAGATCATCGATGTTCTGGGTCACCACCTCCACGGTGAATGGCTTTTTCCCGGAGGTGGTCAGATGGTTCTCCAGAGCGGCGATGGCGAGGTGGGCAGGGTTGGGTCGCGCATTCAGCACTTGCTCCCTTCGCAGGTTGTAGAAATGCAGCACCAGCGCAGGATCACGGGCGAAGGCCTGGGGCGTGGCCACATCCTCGATGCGGTACTCCTCCCACAGCCCGTCGCTATCCCGGAAGGTGCGCAAGCCGCTCTCTGCGCTCACGCCAGCACCGGTGAAAAAGACAAAGTTCATCACTGACAAGATTAGCGGATGAGGTGATGGCGGATGAGCGCGATGCGCGGATGCGATGTTCGCTGTCGGAGGCAGCATCCGTTGAACGATCATCGTCTCATCCGCTGATCGGTCGCCCACTCATCCGCGAATTGGCTGTCGGCTCATCCGGCCAAGCCTCCTATTTTGCGGCCCCTTTCGGAAAATCGGCTGAGCCCCACCTAACCCTTACGCTATCGATAAGACGTTACGCCCCCTCTTACTACGCACTGAACTGACAGAGGGTCAGGGATGATCGACAGCTTGCGAGGCGACCTCGCGGAAAAAGCACCGGGATATGCCGTGGTGGATTGCCATGGCGTGGGCTACCTCGTGCACATCACCGCGAACACGTATGGCGACCTGCCTGAGCGCGGGGCGTGCAAGCTGTTCATCCATTATGCGGTGAGCGTGGACGTGCGAAGCGGGTTGAGCGAGCACAAGCTGTTCGGATTCATCAACACGGAAGAACGCCACTTGTTCAGGCAACTCATCAATGTGCAGGGTGTGAGCACCACGATTGGTCTTGCGATACTCGGCGGCAAACGCGCGGAAGACCTGCGCGTGGCGATCCTCAATGGCGACGAGTCGGTCCTGAAGAGCGTGAAGGGAATCGGCCCGAAGCTGGCGCAACGCATCGTTGGCGAGCTGCGGGGCAAATTGTCCAACGAGCCGATCGAGCGGGTTTTGGCGAGCGCGGGCGGCGGGGGCAATACGCTCCGGGCCGAGGCGTTATCGGCACTGGTCTCCCTGGGGCTGGATCGTGCCAAAGCCGAGCGCTCGCTGCAACGCGTACTGAGCGAACGAGCGGAAGACGCACCACCACTGGAAGAACTGATCCGTCTTTCCCTGAAGAACCTCTGACCAGCGCCTTTCCGTGAAGTTCGCCCATCCACATATCATACATGCGCTGCTGACCTGGGGTCCGCGTCTGGTGATACTCTTGGTGGTCTGCGCGTTCGCGGAAGTGGAACTGCTCGCTGCCGACCCTTGGCATATCATCCAGCAGGTGGATAGCCCGGATATCGACCTTCAATACCCCATCACCGATCCGCCATCACCCGGGGACAACAACACCGGAACGATCGATCTGGCAGCTCCGGAGAACGTGACGAATGAAGTGGTGTACGATCCGGAAACGGGCCAGTACATCATGCAGAGCACCATCGGGAGCAATATCCAGTACCGCCCGCCGATGAGCATGTCGTTGGACGAGTACATGAACTACGACATGCAGAACAGCATGAAGACGTACTGGGCGACGAAGAACCAGGCGGCCGCGGAAAAGGACGCGAACAAGCCCCTGATCAAGTCGATCAACGTGCGCAGTGAAGCGTTCTGCAGGATATTCCGGGGTTGCAACATCGACATCCGGCCACAGGGCAGCGCGGAGGTCACCTTCGGCTTGAACATCAGCAAAACGGAGAACCCGCGGATCCCGGTGGAGCAGCGGAAGATCACCACCTTCAACTTCGATCAGCGCATCCAGCTGAACCTGGTAGGCAACATCGGCGAGGCGCTCAAGATCAACACCGCGTACAACACCGAAGCGACGTTCGACTTCGAGAACCAGGTGAAGTTGAACTATGTGGGCGATGAGGACCAGATCGTCCAGAAGCTCGAGGCCGGCAACGTGAGCCTGCCCCTGAGCGGCCAGCTCATCCAAGGCAGCCAAAGCCTGTTCGGGCTGAAGACCGAATTGCGGTTCGGGCGCCTCACGGCAACGGCCATCTTCAGCCAGGAGAAGGGCCAACGCCGCAACGTGGCGGTGGCGGGCGGGGCGCAGACCACCAACTTCGATATCAAGGGCGACGAGTACGAGGCGAACAAGTACTTCTTCCTCAGCAATTTCTTCCGTGACAACTACGAGAACGCGCTGCGCACGCTGCCCTTGGTGAACAGCGGGATCAACATCACGCGCATCGAGGTGTGGATCACCAACACGCGGTTCGATTTCGAGCAGAACCGGAACGCCGTAGCCTTCACGGACCTGGGCGAGGACGGCAGCCCAGCGGCCATCGCCGCCGGGCATTTCAGCGCTGACCTGCCCGGCGAGGTGACCGACAACTCGGGAACGCTCGCGGACAACACGGCCAATTCGCTCTACGGCATCATGTCCGGCCCCGGCGGTCCCGGGAACAACTTCACGAACGCCACGGCCTTCTTGCAGAGCGGTGGTTACGTAGCCGCCAAGCATTACGAAAAGCTCGAAAGCGCGCGCCTGCTTACCGCCAACGAGTACACGTTGAACGAACGCCTCGGCTTCATCGGTCTGAACCAGAACCTGAACAACGACGAGGTGCTGATGGTGGCCTACCAGTACACCTTGGACGGCCAGACGCACCAAGTGGGCCAGTTCGGTTCCGATGTTACGGACCAGTCCAAGGCACTCATCCTGCGCTTGCTGAAGGCGACCATCACCGATCCGCGGATCCCTTTGTGGGACCTGATGATGAAGAACGTTTACTCCTTGGGCGCATTCCAGGTGAACGCAGAGAACTTCCGCTTGGACCTGGTGTACAACAACCCCACCACCGGCGTCGACATCAACTACATCCCACGCCCGCCGCTGGCCACCATTCCGGTGAACCAAGCGCTGGGCCTGGATCGTCTCGATCCGCAGAATGCACCG
>Ga0075152_10003334_pt1 | contig 11245 bp, 9 predicted proteins | sample JI61114C2DNA_FD_70964 | JGI IMG/M metagenome (GOLD analysis project Ga0075152, IMG submission 70964) | Wastewater effluent complex algal communities from Wisconsin, to seasonally profile nutrient transformation and Carbon sequestration -... | ecosystem: Engineered > WWTP > Effluent > Algae...
GCTTGGCCAAGATCTTTATTGCACAGATAAAACAGGTTAAGAACTTGAACGAATGTGCCGCTTGGCAGCTCACTTCCAAGCTGTGCGTATGAAGTCCTGAACCTGTTTCGCACATAAGGAAGGAGTTTGTCATTGCCAAGCTCCAATTCGTGATGCGTGGAGAGAACACGAGGCCGAGCTGATCCGGGATTGATCCCAACTACGGCCCCGACACATATTGACTCGTTACTTGGATTTCCGCCCGAAAGATAGATCCGCGTATCAAACCGGTAAAGATCACCGTCTACTTCTTCAAATCTTGCAAAATATGACACGCATTTTCTCCTTGCCGCTAGCAACGGAAATAAAGTGACAACAAACGATATGTGAAATTTGAAACAAGAATTTTCAGTATGGTTGCGTTGTTTGAAGAGTGTAAGGCTTTTGCTAAAGCATTTCCTATCAAGCCGGTAATTGCCATAGAAAGTACGACGCCCGTTTGTTCACATTGCTTCTTTGGTTGCGACACTTTGTGTCGCATGATTATGCACACTACCGATAATCCTTTGTCGGTCCATTGTCGCCATGAAATTATCTGCCACTACCCTGTCGCCATGCCGCGCATGAATTCCCATGTCATCGCAGAATTAATGCCATTGGAGTGCGGTAGTTGGGGGCTTGGGCTTCTGCACTCGGGGCTCAGTCAAGGAGAGGCTTGCGACATGGCAGCCAATCTCCCAAGCCGACCTGGCGTAGTCCTTCTTGTCGGGTCTTCCTGGACGCATACAACCCATCTGTATGCTCCATATTCTCCCGATATAACCCACAACGAACAGGGCTCGTATCGCAGACGTTTACAGATGTGGATTGATTGGCTCAGGGGGCTTGGAATTATTCGGCTGGGTGTACTTGCCGAAAATGGCGAGGTTCAAGTCATACCGGCAGTATTTGCTCGTGGAATGACCTCGATAAATCCTTTGCTTACCACCATGGAATGGTTGGAAGCAGATACCCGTTACCTAAGTGTTGGAGAGATAGAAGCACTAATTGAATCCGCACCCGCTACTTCCATTGCAGGACTGATGCGAGGCCATGCATTGGTCAACGACTTTGCCCATTGGCTGAAAGGCTTGTCACAAGAAAATGGGCTATATCTACAGTTACCCCTTTATCAAAAAACACCTCCGCTGTTGCTTGAGGGGGCATTGATTGAAGTCAATCTCTGGGTCGACGCGGCTAAGTTGACTTGGCCTGTGATAGGTCATTTAACGCAGATACGCATTGACAAAGATGAAAGAATCATGGTCCAGGACTATCCAATTGATAGATTTGGACTTACGTGGAGCCAAGCCGGTGATCGTAGTGGAGTGATGCAACTGGATCGTGTTTATAGCTCAACACAGGATCGTCATTTGGATGAAGCGTTTGACCGATTGCCACAGACGGTTTCATGGGTGATTTCCCAAACTGTCCTAAAGGTGTTCGATCACAATCAGGAAGAGTTACCTGTAAAAAGTGACGATGCGTCCGAAGTGAAGCGATGGGTAGACATAGTGATTGAGGCCATGCAGCCTGAAGTGGACGTCATTCGTCGAGAAGTGCTGGATTTCATATATCCCTACGATGGTCAGTCGCGCAGTCCTTCGGTTGTCCGATATCTGATTGCGCCGAAAGAAAAGCAATTGAGGCTGCGTCGAATCCAGGCGTTGAATGCATTTCCTGCAGCAACAATCGCCATTGTGTCGGAGCTCTTGCCGAAAACATGCGCAGCCATTGATGCATCCAGGCCTTTGTTGAAGGCGCTAGCAGATGAGATGAAAGTTCCTCTTTGGGTAGTTCGCCGGGCTTGCAAACTGCCATGTCGTGATGTGGATTGGTCCGATAGGCGTGCACCAACGCTGGAAGAGTTGTTTGGAACAATCGAAGCCTTAGGGCCGAAATGTCCGCTTTGTGATGCGGACATGCTGAGAAATCTGGTTGATATGCGTCGTGAGTTTTACGGTTTGAGAGAAAATGCTGAAGAAGAAGATCTGATACCACGAAGATTGTTAGCGGCAATTGGGCGTAGTGCCGAAATAGGCGGCTGGGAGTCAACCACGGCAAGTTTCAATCGGCTGTCAAATTTTGAGACGCTCCACACCATAGAAGATTATTGGCACCTGGCAGTAGGTACCGTCATTGATGCACTGCTTCCATTTCGCAGGCAGCTACCCGGGCATGGTTTGGTAAAGCTGATAAACCGAATCATTGATGTTTGGCTTAGCAAGCAATCGGCACAAGAATTAATTGAAAGATCAGAAAGATGGCAGCGTCTGAAATGGAATCTTTCGCAAAATGCTGTAGAGGTGAAGCTAAAAGAAAAAATCTTGGATGTACCGATAGCCCCACTATTTGAACCTCTTCGCTGGAGTAATACTGGGGTTGATATTGAGGTGCTTACCAGTAAGGAGCGCCTGAATACCGAATCGAATTTTATGCGTCATTGCGTGGCGTCCTATTGGATCGCGGTAGCTACCAAGCGTGTGCTTGTAGTGTCGTTGCTAGAATCAGTTAGTGGGTTACGTGCCACGCTGGCATTAAATGTGAACTCAATGGGCGAATGGCGTATCCGTGAATTCAAAGGGGTGGCCAATGTCGCTATTGCCGAAGATTCGCTTTTAGCCAAGACGGCTACTGACTTAATTTACTGGATGAGCGAACCGGCGCCGGAAATCGATAAAACAGAACTTCAGCTGTATCTCGATAGGTCGGTCATGCTTGGACCTATGGTCAATGGATATCAGATAAATGTTTCCAGCATTCAAGGATTGCCTGAGGCGGATCAGGAATTGGCTGCAGCATGCTTTCCAGGTGCCGGGCCTATCAACAAACGGATTGTCCGGATTCTGATGCAGCTCGGAATTGTGGAGACCCCACTGATGTCTGCCAGCGGCCCGGAATCTGAATGGTCCCGATTAGGCGATTTTTCATGAAATGCGTGCGCGAAAACATTAAGTTGCAGGATGGTTTCTAATGACAATGCTTTATAAAAAAGCGGTCTATTGCTCAGGCTGTCTCACAGAGCAGGTGATAACGCTCATCGCAAGCTCCAATGCCTTTGGTTCGATGGATTTGGATATGCGGCCACCACCCATGCAGCGACATACAATAGGCCAGCAAATACATCGTTGTTCTCGATGCGGGTTTTGTGGGCCTAAGCTGGCTTGGTATGAGGGACTAGATATCCATTTATTAACCGAGAAACCTTATCTGGATATTGTCTACGATGCATCCTATCCAGATTTGGCCAATACTTTACGAGCTCACGCTTATTTGTCCGTGGCTGCGAAAAATCATCGTGCCGTATTGCGAGCTTATCTGAATGCAGCATGGGTTTGTGATGATATCGGCATGACAGACGAAGTAGCTATCAGATGCCGCCTGGAAGCCCTGAAGGCGATGGATATGTTGCATGAAGGCGGTGCGCTTTACACTGACAGCATAGCGAATGACCAAGTGCTAAAAATAGATCTCTTGCGTCGATCCAAGCGGTTTTATGAGGCTGCCGCATTAGTCTTGGAGTTGGATCAATGCCGTGTTCCCATCATTTTATGCCAAATCATGGAATTACAGAATCGTCTTATTGTTGAGAAAGATGATGCATGTTACCAAGTGGCGAATGTGCTCCCTATAGATGAAGTCATGCTATGAAAAAGCCTATAGCGTGGAGTACTGCTCCCAAGAGTCGATACAGCTTTTTTACATTCGCATATCAAAAAAGAATCACCTATCTTGCCATAGGGACGCTGGTACTGGATTTCATGGTTCTTATAGATAAAATTGATCCAGTACTGACCAACTTACAGTCGGTCACCCTTGCCTTGAGTGCAATGACGATGGCCATTGCTGCCATATGTGGGATTCTCGCATGGCAAGCGTTTGAGCGACGAATTTCCATTTTGTCGGGCGCGCTCGAGACTGTGCTTGAGCTAGAAGGGCAAGATTTCATTTCGTTAAGCGACTATTGGTACTCACGCCAATTGCTTTTCGAAATATGGTTGCAGTACTTATTTGGAATGGGGTTCATGTTTACAGTCGCGTTCATGTTTGAACGTCTTTTTCCGCTGTAAATGCATCATAGAGCTTTCAGAGATTAAATCTGAGATATTCGAATCCATGCAGGTAGTCTTGGCAGAATTTTGGATACAAGCAAGATTAGTCATGCGACACATGATGACGCCTAAATCCATACAGTGATCTCCACACAAGGAGATCATCATGAAGCCAGGTCGTAAGCGGCGCAGTAGCCAGTTAAACGTACTAGATGAAATGGCTCCGATAGTCCGCTTATGGGTGCTCCGGTTGCTGGTGTCGCTCGGTGCCATGCATAAATTCGTGGAGCACGACTTCTTTGCCGATGATGATTTGGCCAGAGCGCTTGGTCTTGAAAGTTTTACTGGTCAGGAAAGCTTTGATCGAAACGCTGTTTTCTTAAGGCTGCGACAACAATTGAAAGAATGTGCATTGACTTCAAATGAAGTCTCTGTGTCCCCGCAGATAATGGCCAATATCGGGCGTCTTTCTGGCTTGGTGGGCTTGTCCCCCACAGAGCAAAGGATTCTGGAATTTATTGTCCTAATCCACACGGATCGTTATCTGGAAAACGCAGGTGATTTGCTGCAGATACTTAATGGTGCGGTGCTAACCCGCGTGCTTTCTAAGGTGTTGGACATTCCAGAAGCGGAGATTCGTATGGCTACCAGTTCACAGGGTGCCCTTGCACGTTCTGGCCTGGTGTCGTTCGATAAAGGGGGAAGCGGCTATTTAAAAAATCAGATGCAGTTGATATCGCCAGGATTTGCCAACTGTATTGTGTCTTCAGATGCCGACCCCATCAGTTTATTGAAGGACATCGTGAGGCCTGCCAAGGCAGCCACGCTCGCCCTGGATGACTATCCACATATTGCAACATCGTTGGACCTGTTGCAGCCCTATCTTATGCAGTCATTGGACGTTGGCCGTCGAGGAGTGAATGTGCTGCTCTATGGAAAGCCCGGTACCGGCAAGAGTGAATTGGCTAGATTGTTGGCTCCCGTACTGGCAAGCGAGTTGTTCGAGATTACCAGTGAAAACTGTGCCGGCGACAGCGTCTCCGGTGAAGATCGGTTGCGGGCATATCGAGCAGCGCAGGGTCTTTTTGACCAGAGACGCGTCATGCTGTTGTTCGATGAGATTGAAGATGTGTTCAATGACGGGGCATGGGGATTCGGACTTAAGAGTACGGCACAAAAAAGAAAAGCCTGGATTAATCGGATGCTTGAAGAAAATCAGGTTCCGACCATTTGGCTGTCGAATAACATTGAAAGCATGGATCAGGCGTTTCTGAGGCGGTTCGATTTCGTGATTGAATTGCCAATACCGCCTCGCAAGCAAAGGGAGCGTATCGTCAGGGAGATTTGCAAAGATTTGCTGGGTGAGAAAACCATCGGCCGTATTGCAGATTCCGCATCTATTGCGCCTGCACTTGTTACCCGGACGGCATCTGTGATCACGGCGCTTAAAACGCAAAGGTCCGATATCAATGCTGACAATGCGTTCGAAAGCATGCTCAGTGCCACATTGGTTGCACAAGGACATGCTCCTATACGCAGACGTGATCCTTCACGATTGCCCGAGACCTATGATCCTGCCTTCATCAATGCCGATACGGACTTGATGGCCATGGCCAGTGAGATGAAAAAGGTACGATCCGGCCGACTGTGCTTGTATGGGCCGCCAGGCACTGGCAAGACTGCCTATGGTCGATGGCTGGCCATGCAGTTGGACGTTCCGATCCATATCAAGCGAGCGTCTGATTTAATAAGCAAGTGGGTGGGTGAATCCGAAAAGAACATCGCTAATGCCTTTCGTGAGGCTGAAGACGATGGTGCCCTGTTATTAATTGATGAGGTTGATAGTTTTTTGCAGGACCGACGTGGAGCCCAGCAGAGTTGGGAGGTCAGTCAGGTCAATGAAATGCTAACGCAAATGGAATCGTTCGCTGGCGTGTTCATCGCCTCAACCAACTTGATGGAAGGTCTGGACCAGGCGGCTTTGCGCCGATTCGATCTCAAGATCAAACTGGGGTTTCTAAAAGCCGCCCAAGCGTGGTTCTTATTGGAAAGGACGTGCGCCTCATTGGGATTGCCACCGCCTGCGCCAAGCTTGCAGATGGCCCTGTCGCGCATGGACAGGCTGACACCGGGAGATTTTGCATTAGTTGTGCGTCAGCATCAGTTTCGTCCTTTAACATCACCAGACAGGTTCGTTGCCGCCTTGGCCAGTGAAGTGGTACTCAAGGAAGGCAGCAAGGCCAAAATAGGCTTCATGTAGCGATACTTGCTTAGGATTTCACGCAGATGCCCAATGCTGTTGAGAGGGAAGTGAGTTCATCTTAAATGCTGGATACTAGCGCCATGGTCTGACTTGAGGCTTTCTCTTTCGGTCGATCAAACCCCTAGGACTGAGGAGCCCGAATGCCAAAACGCCCCGATACATTTGAAACCGTCATGCTGGCATTGGAATTGCTTCGTCGAATTCCGCGTAACCATAAGATTTCGGCTTCTGAACTCCACAAGCAACTGACTCAAGCGGGCATTACTCGCGAATTACGCACCGTGCAGCGTCAGTTGGAAATGCTCGTAGAGCACTTCGATATCGAGTGCGACGATCGCTCCAAGCCCTATGGTTATCGTTGGAAGGAACGTGCAAAAGGCATGTCGCTACAGGTTCTCAGTGAGCAAGAATCACTATTGTTGATATTGGCCGAACAGCACCTCAAGAATCTATTGCCTTCACCCCTTATGAAATCGATGGAGAGCTTCTTTATTCAGGCCAGATCCAATCTGGGGCAGCCAGGAGATACCAAGCTCGAGCGTCAATGGCTTTCCAAGGTACGCGTCGTTAGTGAGACCCAGCGATTATTGCCGCCTAAAGTTCTGCCAGGTGTATTGGAGGATGTAAGTCAGGCTTTGTACGCTAATAAGCTTCTGAACTTGGAATATCGCAACGCGAGTGGCGTGCAATCGAAAGCGGAGGTCATGCCTTTAGGCCTCGCACAGCAAGGTCCTCGAATGTACCTGGTCTGTCGTTTTAACGGGTTTGATAATGAACGTAGTCTTGCCTTGCACCGTATCGTTTCGACAAAGGTTTCAACCCTGTCGTTTGAAAGGCCGAAAGACTTCGACCTGCAAAAGTACGATGATGATGGACGATTTGGCTTTGGGGACGGAAAGAAAATTCGATTGTTCTTTACCATCGACAAATTGGCGGGCAATCATTTGCTTGAGACGCCATTGTCTGTTGATCAAACCGTGAAAGACTTGGGGGAGCAGCTTAGAATTTCAGCCACAGTGGTCGATAGCGACCAGCTGGATTGGTGGTTACGGGGGTTCGGTGATCAAGTTGAAGGAATTAGAAAAACAGTAATTAACAATAGTAAAAAGTAATACAGTGGACAGTTAATCAGTCGAATGAATTATGCACATGAGGTCATTCAATGCTTATTGCTTGGGGAAGAGGTAAAAAAGGCCGAGATTATGCTGGGTACGAAGACGAAATTGTGTCTGCTGTTTTTGGACATTTAAGCTATTTTGAGGCGGTGCAACGAAATAAGGTTTTCCAAACAATTCTGAATCATGCGTTCAATGACTCAGCAGCCAGTGAGCTTGCAAATAAGAAAATCAAAAGTTGCGATATACAGTTTTGGCCGAACATTGCTAAAGAAGGACGAATTGAGCCAGATATTCTAGTCGAGCTTATGAATGATGATGGGTCAAGGTCTGCACTTTTGATCGAAGCAAAATGGAACTCTGGTCAGCATGAGGGGCAGCTTGGTCATCAATGGAATGCTGCTAGAAAACTATATGAAACTGTCCTGCATATTTATTTGACAAAGGATCCTCATAGCTTTGAGGAAATGAAGATTGAACATCTTGGTCATCAGGACCATTTGGTGAGCTTGACTTGGTCACGCCTAGCTCTCGTTTTACTAAAAATAGCCAAAGATACGCCAATAGAAAAATGGGCTAAGGATGTTGGTGGTTTTTTGTCAGAAGTTGGAGAAGCTGCGTTTATTGGGTTTAACTATATAGCTGATAATCACATTGGGATTAATGAGGTTTTAGACAAGAATTGGTACTTTCAGCCTGCTTTGATGCGTATCTCTAATTCGGACGACTTTGTTTACTGGACTTCGACAGTTTCGATCAATGCATGGAAATTCAAAAATAATTCAGGAGATAAATAGTGAGTAAACATGAATCGCTGAAAATAGATCCGGCAGCTGATAAACCTGAAAGCAAGGCAATTCTGAGAGCATTTCGTTTTTTGGAGGATGTTACTGAACAAGTGCAGGCATTGCGGAAGACGTTGCGAGCACAAGTCATATCTGGTGCTGGCAACAAGCAGTTGTCATTTAGAATCGCAGATAAATTCAAAGAAGATTATGAAACATCCAAAGAAGATGGCTGGTTATATGGCTCACATATCGATACTTTTGAGATATTTAAGGCTAGAGGAAAGAAACCCGCTATTTTTGCTGCATTTCAGATAAGTCTTGCACCACATCAAAAGAACGCTGATGAAACATTTTTCCCGCACGTTGCTATTTTGCTTGCTGAAGCGGGCGGTCCTAGTGAGTGGGAGCAATGGGAGTGCAATGAATTTCAACTTGATTATGAATATATGGCTGAACCCGATCCTGATACTGGAGACAGCTGGGTTAAATCTGATGGTGGAAGCAGAAGATGGCAATCTGCATGCAATGAAAACGCAGTAGCTTTCGTTGTCCCGCTCGTTGAATTATGTGATGAGAAAGACACTAAGAAGATGGTAATAGCGCCACTTTTTAAAGAAATAGAAGCGATGCTGAAACGGATTGATGGTGCGTGAAAAACTCATAAGATATTTGTTCGACAAGTGATCAGGAGTGTTGGATGTTTCTGCAACCATTAGACTTGGCCAAACGTTTTTGGATTGACGACATTGCGAACGCATCAATTGCAGGAACTCGTCTAAATAAAATTTTGTTAATGCTCGATCAGGGGCGACCAATAACTGTTCTTGGCAAACAATTCCTTGTTGATCGTGGATTATTGGTCCTAGCCAATTTGGCTAATGGCGAAATCACGGAAGATCAGTTTGAAAAGCTCGCTCGCTTAGAACGTGATCTTCGGATCTCTGCGGCGCCAGCTCTGCAACTTATGAATGGTGCTCGGATAAAAGCTGATGCTGATGCGGCTAAAGAGCGTGAAGCTGCGATGTGGGCTCGCCTAGATGATGAGAGGGCGAAGCGTGAAAGTGATCCAAAATTTATAGCCAAGCAGAAGAATCGAGAATTGCGCCGAAAGTATGGCGTTGATATTTTCATAGAAGAAGATGATTTCAAGCAACTGATGACTATTCTTCGCAAGCTTGATGCCAGATCACGCTTGTCAGATGAAGAGGCTGTTTGGCTTAGAACGGATGGCAGCGATTATGACTCCACGGAAATCCAGCTTGCCTATCATCGAATTGAAGCTGACTTCTACATAGGCGAATACAAGCGTACGGACGATATATGGAAGGCCGTCAGTGCCAGCAGCCACCTGCGGAAGTGCGATGCATCGAAAGAGGCGCACACATTACTGACGGCTATTTCGGATAATCGCCTCAAACAAAAAAAACTCAAATCTGCTGTCCGAACTACCCATGGGGGAGTTCTTCGAGACTTGGGTCAGCACAATGAAGCATTGAAGTTTGGTGAGGAAGCGCATTCGCTACTTCCGGATGACTTCAGGCCATGCACATTGATGGGTGCTTTGAACATCGAGTTGGGGCAGATCGATGCCGGGCACGACTGGTATCGGAAAGCCGAGGCTCGCGGTGCGCCACCTGACAGTATCGACTCTGAGCTGCGTTCTCTCATTACTCGGATGGCACCTGAAAAGCGCGAGGAGGTAACGCGCCAACTCCTCGGTATTGATCCAGTTCGATATGCTTGGCTACGCAAAAAGACGGCTAACAAAGATAAATCTCAAGCATAAGCCCAGCGGGCCGTGCCTCCGCAAACCTGAACCAAATTCCATTAGTATTGCTACTAAACCAGCGCTAGACTGTCTCCCCGTTGGGCGGGGTTGCCGGTAGGGTAATTCAGCGTCTCACCGGGTGAGTCAGCCCTATGGGACAAAGCGTCATGTCTAAGCCTCTCGCCATTGCTCCAATATTGCCCAACCCTACGGGTTTTCTGGGCCCCAGTTCGGTGGAACCCAGCTCAATGCCTCGACCCTTGCTGGGCATGCGGGCCACCTGCGGCTTCCCGTCGCCTGCCGAGGACCACATGGTCGACGAGCTGGACTTGGCCAAGCTCTGCATCACCAATCCCAACGCGACCATCTTTGTCGAAGCCGATAGCGGGGCTTCGATGATCGACTTCGGTATTTTCCCTGGGGACAAATTGATCATTGACCGGTCCATCAATGCCAAGCATGGCGATATCGCGATGGTGCTCTGGGATGGCGGCTACATGATCAAGAAACTCTCGATTCGAGGTAGTCGCGTGCAGTTGATCTCGGGCAACCCCGATAACCCGCCAATCCTGGTGCATCCCGAAGCAGACTTTTCGGTGATCGGTGTCGTGACCTGGTCGTTCAAAAAGCAGTTCAGGCGGTAGAAGAATGATTGGCTTGGTCGATGGCAATAATTTTTACGCCAGTTGTGAGCGGGTGTTTCAACCCCAGCTTATCGGCAAGCCCGTGGTGGTGTTATCCAATAACGATGGTTGTGCCATTGCCCGTAGCAATGAAGCCAAGGCACTCGGTATCAAGATGGCGCAGCCGATTCATGAAGTGCCGGAGCATATACGCAAGCAGCTGATTATTCGCTCGGCAAACTTCGGACTGTATGGCGATTTGTCCGGGCGCGTGGTCTCGATACTGCGGGATTTGTTTCCCCGCGTTGAGGTGTATTCGATTGACGAAAGCTTCGTCACATTTGAAGGCATCAAAGATCGCGAGGCTGCGGCTAAGGAAGCACGAGCTCGTATTCTGCAATGGACGGGCATTCCCTGTTGTGTTGGCATCGGCAGTACGAAGACCCTTTCCAAGGCCGCCAACAAACTCGCCAAGAAAACACCGCATGGTGTGGTGGAAATTAGTGACGCAATGATGCAACTGGCCAACTACCCAGTGGATGATTTATGGGGCGTTGGCCGCAAGTGGTCCGCCAAGCTAGGCGCCGAAGGCATTTTGACGGCCGTCGATTTGATGCG
>Ga0075152_10003338_pt1 | contig 11241 bp, 9 predicted proteins | sample JI61114C2DNA_FD_70964 | JGI IMG/M metagenome (GOLD analysis project Ga0075152, IMG submission 70964) | Wastewater effluent complex algal communities from Wisconsin, to seasonally profile nutrient transformation and Carbon sequestration -... | ecosystem: Engineered > WWTP > Effluent > Algae...
TTCCTGCAAGTCTTTAATGTTTTTTGATCCTGTATAGCCCAAACCGCTTTTTATTGCACCAGTAATTTCGCTTAAAACGGATTCTAAACTTCCAATTAATTCAACTTTTGCTTCAATTCCTTCGGAGGTTGATTTTTGTAAATATCGATCACTTTCTTGCATCACTACTTTGCTGCCCATGCCACGATAATATTTAAATAATTTGCCATCAACTTCAATTATTTTGCCTGGTGCTTCATTGGTTTTTGCCAACAAACTGCCCAACATTACAGTACTTGAGCCTACTGCTAATGCTTTTACTATATCTCCATAGTTTTTTATACCTCCGTCAGATATCATTGGTATATTTTTATCTTTCAAATAGTTATAAACTTTTTCTAATGCAGTTAATTGCGGAATACCTACACCTGATACAATTCTTGTTGTGCATATTGAGCCTGATCCCATTCCAACTTTTATTGCATCTGCTCCTAAATCTACTAAATATTTGCACCCATCAGTAGTTGCAATATTTCCTACAATTATTTCTGTATTTGGAAAATGTTTTTTAATTTGTGTTAATAAATTTCCAACATTTTTACTATGTCCGTGTGCCGAATCTAAAACTAATGCGTTTGCCCCATTTTCAAGCAATGATTCAATATGATTTATTGTAGATGTAATTCCAATAGCCACTGCAACACTTAATTTCTGATTTGAATCTATTGTTGAAAGTGCGTTTTTATCAAAAATAAAGTTTTTAACTTTTAGCAATTCCGTCAATTGCTCACTTTCAGAATAATTTTTATGTATCACTCCAATTCCTCCATTTATAGCCATGCAAGCAGCCATATTTCCATCGGTAACGGTGTCCATGGCACTACTAATAATTGGAATATTTAATTTAATTTTAGGGGTTAAAAAGGTCGAGATATCAGCATCCAAAGGATTAATTTCGGAAAATTGTGGCACTAATAATAAATCGTCAAAAGTATAAGACTTGCTAATTATATTCATAATTTATAGTTTTAATTGGTTTATTCCCACTCAATTGTAGCAGGTGGTTTTGAAGTAATATCATAACAAATTCTGTTTATTTCTTTTACTTCATCGGTTATTCTTTTTGATATTTTATCTAATAATTCATAGGGAACTCTTGAAAATGTAGCTGTCATATAATCAACCGAATCGACAATTCTGATTACTGCCACAAAACCATAATTTCTATCATCTCCTTTCACACCCACTGATTTTATTGGTGTTAAAACAATAAATGATTGGTTGTTTTTATATAATTGTCCACTTATGGTCAATTCCTCCATCAAAATAGCATCTGCTTTTTTAATTATTTCTAACCTTTCATTTGTAATTTCGCCAATAATTCTAACAGCAAAACCTACACCAGGAAAAGGATGCTTATTTATAATTTCATACGGTAGCCAATCTTTTCCTATTACTTTAATTTCATCTTTAAAAAATGTTCTAAAAGGTTCAATTATTTCAAAACCAATTTCGGCAGGAAGACCACCCACATTATGATGCGATTTTATAACTTCTTTATTTCCGGCACCTCCACCCGATTCTATGACATCTGATTTTATAGTTCCTTGTGCTAAATATTTTACAAAGCCATAATTCGTTTTAACTTCATTAAATATTTCGATAAACTTTTTGCCAATAATTTTTCGTTTTTGTTCAGGATCAGAAACGCCCAAGAGTGCATCAATAAATCTATCTTTTGCATCTATTATTTCTAAATTCAAATCAGGAATTTTCTTAATAAAATCAAATTCTGTCGTTCTAATTAATCCAGTATCTATCGATACACAGTAAAGATTTTTGCCAATTGCTTTATGCAATAAAACCGCTAAAATTGTAGAATCGACACCACCCGATAAGGCTAATAATACTTTTTCGTTTCCTATTTTTTCTTTCCAATATTCAATTAAATTATCATTTTTAATTTTTGATGTTGGAATGTTAATCTCTAATTTACAAATGTTTAAAAAATTTTCAAAGAATTGGTTCGAAAATTCATTTTGAGCGGTTTCGGCATGAAACTGAACCCCAAATATATTTTTTGATTGATGCTCAATACTACTAATTTGGTTTTTTTCGGATATTGAAGTTACAATAAATTCATTTGGCATTATAGATAAAAAATCGTTGTGCGACATCAATACCTCATGCTTTTTATAGTATAGATTATGAAACAGTTTTGAGCTACTTTCTTTATTTATTTGTATTAATCGGTTTCCAAATTCGCCATTAAAGTCAGTATTTATTTCACCTCCAAAATGTTTTACGATAATTTGCATACCCATACAAATTCCTAAAATTGGAATATTCAAATCGAATATTCTTTTATCATATTGGAAATCAGAGCTATTTACAGAACCATTTCCTCCTGATAAAATAATACCTGCAATATTTTTTAGTTCATAATTATATGCAGCAAGCACAGTGCATTCAATATTTTGCTTTCTTAATGTTTTTTCAATTAAAAAAGTATATTGTGAACCATTGTCAATTATAACAATCATTTTGTTTAATTTTAAGAAAAAATTGATAAATTAAGAAATCAGAAAACTAAATTTTAATCACAAAAAATGATTTCAAAATTTAGAAAAAATAAGTTAGCAAAAATACAATATTATAATTAAAATTTATAGTAAAATTCATTTATATTTAAATACTTTTGCATGAAAATTTTTCAAAAATTAATTGTCATGCAAAAATTTATCGAACTCCACACCCATCTAGGGTCATTGACTACACCACGGAATTTATGGCGAATAATGAATAGTTGTGGAATTAATATTGGTGTGAAAGATTATTTTGAATTTGAAAAAATAATTTTTAATGTAAAACGGAACGATCATAATGCGTATTTGAAAAAATTTGAATTGGTTCATAAAATACAAAGCAATCCGTATGCAATACAAGAATGTGTATATTTAGCAATTGAGGATGCGTATGTAGATCATAAATTAGAAGGAATAGAAATTCGTTTTAACCCAATGAAACGAAATTGGGATGGACATTATAATTTAGATTCAATAATTCTAAATGCTTGCACGGGTTTGCAAAGAGCATTGCAGGCATTTCCTACTCGTGCGGGGTTAATAATTTCGACAGATAAAGAATTTTCACAAAAGGAGGATTTAATTTTATTAGAAAAAGCCGAAAAATATAAAAATCTTGGAATTATCGGAATTGATTGTTCGGGCGAAGTAAAATCGACAGATGATATACGAAGGTTGAAAGAAATGTTTAAGAATATTGAACAAACAGGACTTGGAAAAACGGTTCATGCAGGAGAATTAGAATCGACCGCTTATGAAATTGAGTTTGCAATTGAAGAATTAGGAGTTCAACGAATAGGTCATGGTATTCAATGTATTAGCAACAAAAATGTTCTAAAAAAACTTGAAGCAAATAATGTTTGTTTAGAAATTTGCCCCACCTCAAACATTACAACTGGTATTATTCAAAGTGAGGTTGAGTTGTATAATATGTTAATTAAAATTGAACAAAATAATATCCCTATTACTCTAAATACTGATGGAAATGTGTTTTTGCAAACTAATCCTAACCGAGAATATGATTTTGTTGAAAAACTTTTTAGCGATTTTGAATCAAAGACTAATGTAGATTATTATTTTAAAAAATGGAAACAAAATTCATTAAAACATAGTTTTTTGAACTAAAAAAAGCGATTCATCGCTGAACCGCCTTTTCCACTTTAAAAAAAAACATTACTTATTATAAACACTCTCTCTCTTAAAATGAACTGCTAACATATAATATACAACAGCTCTATATTTGTTTTTATTAGATTTTCCATAAATTTCTAAAACTGAATCAATAGCTTTATCTAAATCTGGACTGTCATTTAAACCTAATTTTTTAATTAAGAAATTATTTTTTACAGTCAATAATTCTGATTCTTGTGTTCCTGCTACAGTTGCTGCATCTTTATTATAAATAGATGGTCCACAACCAATTACAACTTTAGTAAGCAACTCCATATTTGGCGTCATATTACATTTTTCTTTTAAATCTGCTGCATAAACAGCAATTAGCTCGTCTCTTTTACTCATATTTTTTTTCTTTAAAATCTGGATTTTCTATAAAATATAATTCAATAATTATTCAGATTTGATTAATAACAAGTCAAAGTTAGTAATAATTTTTTATAATTAAACTAAATTTTTAAAATAATTTAATAAAATTTCATCGTTTTGTTTTGTTGGTGTAAAAACTTCTAAAATTGCTGGGGCTTTAATAGCGTAGAAGTTTTCCAATTCTATTTTTAAATTTTCAACAGTGCTTGCAATATGATAATCAAAATGATACATTTTTGCTAAATGTTTGGCAGTTAAGCCATGTGAAGTTTCAAAAAAAGTATTAAAAGTTTCATTTTCTTGATGTCCTGGCAAAATTCTAAAAATTCCTCCACCTCCATTATTTATTATAATTATTTTAAAATTTTGTGGTATATAATTGTTCCACAACGCATTACTATCATACAGAAAACTTATATCACCTGTAATTAGAACAGTTTGTTTTTTATGAGCAACCGCTGCTCCAATTGCCGTACTGGTACTTCCATCAATTCCGCTAGTGCCTCTGTTACAAAAAATTTTTATATTTTCTTTATTTTCAAATAATTGTGCATATCTTATTGTAGAACTATTCCCTAATTGTAACAAAATATTTTCAGGTAAACTATTCATTATCAATTCAAAAGCTTTAAAATCTGAAAATGGTATTTTATCTAAATATTCTATATGTTTTTTAGAACGAATATTTTTTATTTTTTGTGCTTTTTGATTGTAATCACTATCAATTTTTGAGGTTAATGGTAAAAATGTGGTGAAAAAATCATTCATTTTCCACTTAAAATGATGGGTTAAACAAGAATATGTATCGTATGCTCTTTGTTCTTCGATATGCCAATGATGTAATGGTTTATAGTTTCGAAGCATTGTTTTTATTCGTTTTGAAACTACCATTCCTCCAAATGTAATAAGAATTTCTGGCTGAAAATCTATAAAATCATCAATTGTAAATGGTGTTATTATGGCATCTATATTTGAAATAAATTTTTGATGATGCCAATTAGAAATATTTTCCGTCATCACAACCACAGACGAATCATTTGCTAATTTATTTGTAATATTTTCATCGATAGCATTAGGATAATTTTCTCCTACTACAATCAATTTCTTTCTAGAATTATTCCAAATATTTAAAAAACTTTCAAAATTTTCAGCATTATTATCTATAACAAAATGATTTTCAATATTAAAGTTATTATTTAAAGTAATATTGTTAACTACTTCATATAAAGGTTCTTCAAAAGGAGCATTAATATGTACAGGGCCTTTTTTATTGATAGATTCATGAATAGCATTAATAATTTCAAAGTCATTTTCAGGAGAATTTTCTTGAGTCAAATTTGCATTATACAACGAATGATTTTCAAAAACATTTTGTTGCCTTATTGTTTGTCCATCTCCAATATCTATTTTATCAAAAGGTCTATCGGCACTTATAATTATTAATGGAATTTGGCTATAAAAAGCTTCGGCAACAGCGGGATAATAGTTTAATAATGCTGAACCCGATGTACAAACCAAAACAGTCGGTTTTAGTGTTTGCTGTGCAAGTCCGAGTGCAAAAAATGCTGCACATCTCTCATCTACAATACTATAACAATTAAAATATGAATTGTTCGTAAAACCAATGGTCAGTGGTGCATTGCGAGAGCCTGGCGAGATTATTATATTTTTTATGCCTTTTGCAAGACATATTTGTATGATATTTTGTGCAAGAGGAATTTTAGGATATAACATTTACTTCTATTTTTAGACTGATTTATAATAAACTATTTTTTAAACCTAAATTAGAAAAATTAGAAAAATAAAACAGTCTATATAATGGTATTATTATAAAATTTAACCCGACAAAAGATATTTTTCGTCGGGTTAATAAGAGTTGTGAAATTTTATTTAATTATTCTATATCCTTTTATAAATATCCATTTCATGAATATTTTTTCGCCTTCATTTGTTTTTATTGCTTGAAATTTTGGTCCTATAATTGTAACAATAACAAATGCGGTCATTGGTATCCAAAATCCTGATAAATTGGTGTATTTTCCAATTAAATATCTAAAGGGTAAAAATAAAATTATAAATGCAACCAGTTGATATAAAAAGGCTTTTACTTTTGGGTTTTTCATTTTTATTTAGTTAAAAGTCATAAGTCAATAAAACACTTCTTTTTGACTTATGACTGTTATTTACAAATGTATTACTTCTCCGTAAGCTGCGGCAACGGCTTCCATAACTGCCTCACTCATAGTTGGATGCGGATGAATAGCTTTTAAAATTTCGTGTCCTGTGGTTTCTAATTTTCGGGCAACAACGGCTTCGGCAATCATATCGGTAACTCCAGCACCAATCATGTGGCAGCCTAACCATTCGCCATATTTTGCATCAAAAATTACTTTTACAAATCCATCTGATGCTCCACTTGCTTGTGCTTTTCCTGATGCTGAAAATGGGAATTTACCAATTTTTAATTCGTAACCTTTTTCTTTTGCCTGTTTTTCAGTTAGTCCTACCGATGCAATTTCGGGTGTGGCATAAGTACAGCCTGGAACATTTCCGTAATCTATTGGATCTACATGCAAACCTGCAATTTTCTCCACACAATTTATTCCTTCGGCACTAGCAACATGGGCCAATGCTTGACCTGGAGTAACATCGCCAATGGCATAATAGCCTGGAACATTAGTTTGCGAATAGGCATTTACTAAAATTTTATCTTTATCAGTTGCAATTCCAACATCTTCCAGACCTATATTTTCTATATTTGTTTTAATTCCAACTGCTGATAGCAATATATCTGCTTCTAAAATCTCTTCGCCTTTAGTGGTTTTTACAAAAGCTTTTACACCATTTCCAGTGGTATCAATTTTCTCTACTGATGATGAAGTCATTATTTTGACACCTGCTTTTTTCATAGATTTTTCCATTTGTTTAGAAATATCTTCATCTTCAACAGGAACTATATTTGGCATAAATTCGACAATCGTTACATCGGTTCCCATAGCGTTGTAAAAATGTGCAAATTCTACTCCAATAGCTCCAGAACCAACGATAATCATTGATTTAGGTTGGTTTGGCAATGTCATTGCTTGTCTGTATCCTATTACTTTTACACCGTCTTGTGGCAGGTTTGGTAACTCACGAGACCTTGCCCCTGTGGCAATAATTATATGGTCTGCTGTATATTCTGTAACTTTATTGTCTTTATCAGTAACTGCAACTTTTTTACCTGCTTTTAGTTTTCCGAAACCATCAATTACTACAATTTTGTTCTTTTTCATTAAAAACTGAACGCCTTTACTCATCCCTTCTGCAACAGATCGAGAACGATTTACTACGGCAGAAAAATCTTTATCGAAAGATGAAACTGTTAATCCATAATCTGATGCGTGCTTCAAATAATCAAACACTTGTGCTGATTTTAATAAGGCTTTTGTAGGGATACAACCCCAATTTAGGCACACACCTCCAAGATTTTCTTTCTCGATTACGGCTACTTTAAAACCTAATTGCGAGGCACGAATGGCGGTTACATATCCACCTGGTCCACTTCCTAAAACTATAATGTCGTATTTCATAATATTCTTTTTTTGATGGGCAAATTTAAACAATATTTTGAATATCAATTACAATATCGATTACAATTTTAATTATAAAAGAAACTGGCTATAAACAATTAAATTTTTCTTTTGAAGAGATAGTAAAAATAATTTACTTTCCCCTAGCAAGACTAAATATTGGTTTTCAACACAAAATTAATAAAAACAATCAACTTTTTATTTGTTTTTTAGCACAGTTCTTTGTTAGCGGATGTTTTTCTTTTTTCAAATTTTAATTAACTTTTCCCATTTTGATTTGTTTAAAATCATATTTAATGAAATCCATTTATTCCCTTTTACTTCAATTTCGCTAAATTTATTCGGGTTCATTTCAAAACCAGTTTTTTCATAACATTCAATTGCATATTTATTCCAATCATAAACATTGAGTTCAATTTTTTTAGCATTTAATTTTTCAAAGCTATATTTTACCAATTCATTTATAATTTTTTTTCCAAATCCTTTTCCTCTTTCGTTTTCATTACCAATTAAAATTCGACAAAGTTTAACTTCATTGTTTTCAGATTTATAAATTTCGGAATGTCCAATTATTTCATTTGTTTCTAAATTTTTGACTTTAAATGAAATTATATTTTCAGAATATAAATATTCGTTCAGTTGCTCTTTAGTTAATGGAAATTTAAAAATCGGACCAGAAAACTGAACTAAAGCTTCTTGGCTATCAATCCAGTTTATTAATCTTTCAAAATCTTGTTCAGTAAATTTTTCAAGTTTTATCATTATTTAAAATTCAATTTTAAGATTAAGTTTCATTTCGATTTTTGTATATCCAAACTGACTCACAACATTTTACAACTACAAAAAGTTACGGATTTTCAACACTTTTGATTACAAATATAGACAAAATTTAGTTTCAAAAACCACCAATTTTGATAAATTCCATGTATAGCAATTTCTTGTAAATGCTTTAAGATAATCTAAACTCCTGTCAGGCTGAGCATTTCGTCAGGCTGACACTTGTGAGTATAAAAACAGATGTTTTATGGACTGTTTTGTTTAGTAAGGTTGAAAAGTAAGGGGAAAATGGAATTCAATGACAAAATCAATGGCAAATTCAAATTATTTTGTACCTCATTGCTATAACTATTTAGATTGAACTTTTATTGTTCTTTTTTAATCACATAAACGAAAATCCAAGTAAGTGTAAATGTTGGAATTACATCGGTTCCTGGCAGAATCTCTTCAAGAAAACCAAATACTCCTGCAGCTTTACCTACATTTCCACTATACATTTTTGCCAATAATAATCCAGATATTGGAGCCCAAACGATATCTAAAACTTCTGCTAAAACAGGAAAAGCATAAGAAATCATCCCTATCAAATCGAAAATAATACTCAAAAAGAGTTTTGTTTTTTTATGTGATCTTTTTTTTGGATAATTTTCAAGTTGTATTTTATTGTTCATTATATTGTTTCTTTTAATTTTTTCATTTAACAATCAAATTTGATGCCATTTTTTTAGAAATAGTTTTTCATATTCAATCAATATATACTATTTTTACAAATTAATTAAAATTATCTAACAAAAAAATATGATCCAAGCAAAAAATATTACTAAATTTTATGATCATCTACAAGTTTTGAAAGGTGTTAATTTGCATATAAAAAAATCTGAAATAGTTTCAATTGTAGGGGCTTCAGGAGCAGGGAAAACTACTTTATTACACATTTTAGGAACATTGGATAAAGCCTCTGAAACCTCACCGAAGGAAGAGCAAACCGAACTTATAATAAACGGTATTGATATTTTAAAAATGAACGACAAAGATTTATCTAAATTTCGAAATCTAAATTTAGGGTTTATTTTTCAATTTCATCAATTATTACCCGAATTTACAGCATTAGAAAATGTTTGTATTCCTGCTTTTATTGCTAATAAATCAAAAAATGAAACTGAAATTGAGGCAAAAAAATTGTTAGAATATTTAGGACTTTCGCATAGAATTAATCATAAACCCAACGGACTTTCGGGCGGAGAGCAACAGCGAGTTGCAGTAGCACGGGCATTAATTAACAAACCAGCCATTATTTTTGCAGATGAACCATCTGGAAATTTAGATACCGCATCGGCAGAAAATTTGCATCAATTATTTTTTAAACTTCGAGATGAAATGGGACAAACTTTTGTAATTGTAACTCATAATGAGGAACTTGCAAATATGGCTGATAAAAAACTAACTATGGTTGATGGGAGAATCAATTAAAAATTGTAAATTGTAAATGCTAAATTGTAAATTATTTAGAATCATTTACAATTCACAATTTAGCATTTACAATTATTATGTTATTTATCTTATTATCATATATTTATATTTTATTTACGGCTCAAAATTTTGGTTTTGTATTTTATAAATTGCTAAAATTTAATGCGTCAAATTTTATTTTAAAAACAATTTTCGGATTGTTTTCGGTTACAATATTAGCAACAATTTGTGCTGTTTTTGGCCGCATTAATATTGAATTTCATCTGTTTTTATTGGCTATTAATTTTATGATTTTTATAAAATATAAATCAGTAATAATTAATGAATACAAAATATTTATAACAGACCTAAAAAATTTATCGCAAAATCTAAAAATACTTCTATCAATAATAGCTATTTTAATTGTTGCACAATGCAGCACTGCACCCTATCTTGCTGATAATGAATCATATTACATACAAACTATAAAATGGCTTAATGAATATGGATTGGTAAAAGGATTAGTTAATTTGCATATTTTTTTAGGACAAACCAGCGGTTGGCACATTTGTCAAAGTGCTTTTAGTTTTTCATTTTTATATAAGAGTTTTAACGATTTAAGTGGATTTTGTTTGCTGTTAGGCAATGCATTTGCAATTCAAAAATTAGATTTATACTTTAAAAAAGGTAATACAAATAATTTAATTATTGGGCTAATTCCTATTTTTAATCTATTCTTTTTCAGGTTTATAAGTTCTCCATCACCAGATATTCCTGTTTATATTTTTAGTTTTATTGTATTTTATTTATTTATCGAAAATTATAAAAAAAGCAGCATCGAAAGTTTCAAAATAATTACAATTATAGTACTTTTTATTCTATTTATAAAAACAACAGCGGCAGCAATTGTTTTAATTCCGATAGTTTTATTTATTAAAAATTATAAAAAATTTGTTACTAAAATTGTTCCAATAATTGGATTATCTTTTGTAGTTTTATTTTTATATATCATTAAAAACCTGATAATTACAGGCTATCCACTCTACCCTATTCAGGCTTTTGGTTTTACAAATTTAGATTATTGTGTGCCAAAAAAAATGATTCAATTTTTGTTTGATGCTACCCAAGCCGATGCTTATTGGTTAAGTGCCGAAGAATATAAATCAATAAGCGCTTTTCAACTTATAAAAAGATGGTTTTCAGCAACTTTAATTGATGCCTTTTTTAATTTTATGACACTAATTATTTTGTTAATTAGCCCATTTTTTATCAATAAATATAAAAACGAAAAAGCAATTTGGATAATTTATTTTATTACCATTTTCCAAATGATTTTA
>Ga0075152_10003339_pt1 | contig 11240 bp, 15 predicted proteins | sample JI61114C2DNA_FD_70964 | JGI IMG/M metagenome (GOLD analysis project Ga0075152, IMG submission 70964) | Wastewater effluent complex algal communities from Wisconsin, to seasonally profile nutrient transformation and Carbon sequestration -... | ecosystem: Engineered > WWTP > Effluent > Algae...
CTGCACTTCAGTGGCGCTGCGGCAGCCTTGTCCATTGATAGTCCCGTTGCACTGAGTCACTGAAATCTTGAGGTACTTAAACAATTCAGATGAGTATTTGCCTTGGAGTTCGACGAGCTGTCCTGCTGAGGGGCACAACCAAGATTGGAGTCCGAGCCTATCAAACATTGCGGTGTAGTCGCTGCCTAGTTGAGCCCACATTTCCGACACACAAGGAACAAGATTAATCGCTGACTTGGTCTTGGTTCCGTTGATTATCTGAGTGGTAAGTACCTGAAAATTGAAGTAGCGGGGTCCTGTATTCATGTCGATGCCATTTAGGCCAATGGCGAACATAAACTGTGGAGTTGAAGTTGTGTAGCGCGACGGGTCGTTCTCCTCCTTGACGAGAACAGTGGTGGTAATGCTGGTCTTGTTTATCATGTCGATGAAGGAATTGACGAAAACTACTCCGAAGAATGCGAGTAGGGCTAGTGACGCCACGGCTCCAGTGCATGTTTTGTAGTCGTTTTCACGCTTGTAGCGAATCGGTATGTTTGGTGCAAACAAGTCCATTTACTGAACGACATCTATGAGCCTGCGAAGGCATTTTTTAAAGGCCATTGCTGAAATTACAACGACAGAAGTGCATGCAACTGTTTGGCAGCCATACTAATTTGGAGTGAACATGGAGAAGGACAGGAAGGGGCAGAAACTTCGAGAAGACAACAGAGTCAACTTACAGGAGCAGCTGAAAAGGCAGGATGTGAGGCCTCGCGAAGAGCAGATTTACTCGGAGGATAGGAGTGCATACAGCAAGACAGTCGATGAGTTAAGTGGAGATATGATGAAACTCGAGGTCTTCCGGGAAGAGACACTCGAGTGGCTGCTAGAGGTGACTCAACAGCTCCATCTCAAGTCGATTACTACGGAAAGTGCAATCATTCTCTTCGACAGATTGCTGTTGACCCCCACTTGGGAGGTTGATCCCAACCAAGCCGAAGTGGATGTACTGACTGTCGTTTTCATCTCCATCAAGCTCTACGAGGAATACTTTATGACAGCCTTCGATATGCTCGATATCTTGGATGTAGGCATACGAGCGGACAGGATTGTGGAAAGAGAAGTGGAGATCATGTTCAAACTGGAGCATAAAATGATGTCAGTGCTCCCCTCTGAGCACTTCTACAGCAAGTACCACGCCAATGTAAAGAGTATCGTAACTCAGCCGCCGACCACCTTCCTGTTCAATGTGCTTTGCCGAACAGAATTGCGCAAGTACCGACTAACGATGATTATGGAGGCACTGCACTTCTGGTGCAAGTTGGATTAGAAGTTCATGAAGGAAGAGGACCTTACTGCCGAGCAGGTTGTGTATGTGAAGTACATCGATGTGCATCTCAATATGACGCAGCTGAAGGACAGTGTTGGCAGGCAGAAGAACCCACCACAGATTCGGGGCAACTGATCATGGTTGATGAGATATCACTTCCTAATAGAATGCATCGATGAGACGATATTTGAAACAGCACTGCTGATAGATACTGGTTTGGCACAACAGTTTCCGCAGATGTCATACTCACACAGCTCGCAGCAGACAGCGTAGCAGGCCAGATAGATTTTACGCATACACACCCTGCACACCGGGGTGATGTTAATGAGGTGCTCCTGTGTAACTGGGCTCATCGGATGACGGCGGTAGCAAAGAGTATGCGGAAATGTTTCGCAATCGAAGCAGACGTCGTACTGACAGGCCTTGCAGCGCCAGCAGGCTCCGTTGATGATCTGCTAGCAAAGGTCACATGCCGCTGGGATGCGATTCCCTTTCTACTAAAGCGCGTAGCTGCTGTCCAGGACTATCTCGAGTGGATGCTTTTTTGTGCAGACCAAGACTTTGGCAATTTATCGGGACTGTAGTGCATTCCATATGTGTGCTTCTGTCCGATGGCAGTTCTCCAGCAGTTGCTGTGCTTCAATGTCGCTGATCCCCGACCTCTGTGAGCTAGGTTCCATTGAGCAAGTATATCAAAATATATTCCTGCTTTGGCTTATCTCCTGAGATATTTCGAGGAACATATACCAACTCTGTGGTAAAAACCTAGTTGCCCTTCCGGCAAAGCTAACGAAAGAGGAACGGGCTGCTTGAAGAAGACCCACGGTAATAATAAATGTTGTCAGTTTAGCAGGCTGGAATTTCCCTAAAGTTGGTCGTCGATAGGAATCGACTGGAGCAGATCATCGACAAAGCTCGAACGTTAGCCAGAAGCTTAATGCCTGTTGTGGGATTGCCAGCATTCGAGTAGTACTATGACGGGCCATAGGAAGTTGTCTCGGCTGAGAGTCTCATGCAGTATCTGCCGCGGTTGCTCGATGAAGAGTATCGGCTCTTATTCAACTCAAAACTTCAGCAGGTGCGAGAACACCTTCAATCCTAAAAATCCAAGCACATGGAGTCCATACAGTTAACCCGTCAAATTCAATCAGCAATGCAGCTGAAGCGCTTGACCTCGAGGAAGAACGATTTGGTTGAGAAGCATGCACTGGTCGATGCAAAGATAGAATCGGAGAGGCACAGGCTAGAAATCTGTCGTGATCGAGCACGCTACTTGAAAAGCTGTAAGGAAGTAGTGCTGGAGAACTAGTTCGCAGAAATCAACCTAAGCATAGACCGTGAGTTGCGGCTGACATCTGAGGAACTGCAACAAATGGCTGATGTAAAGGGAAGAGAACTTTAGTCACATTTCAGGACGGTTGAGACAGTGCTTAGGTTATAAAAGACTAGCAACTCTCTAAACTTGCAGCGTTTTGAAAATGCTCGGCGAGTCGAAGCAGCTGCCTTGTGGGAGGACTACAATAAGCGGACTGCACAGATTCAGCAATAGTTAAAGAGATAGCTGGAGGTCGAGCAGAACTTCATAAGCCAGTTGGTCAGCGAGTACAAGTAACAGGCCACCCTACAATAAATGGACTTCAAGAATACTGTTAAGGGACTGACAGAGGCTCCACAACCCGCCACGCAGCAGTAAATGGAAAGGCATCTCCATCGGATCGAGCAACTAAAGCGAAGGCTTGAACAGACTCGCAAGGAGTCCAGCTAAACTACCCCATAGTATCGGAAGTACAAGCGTGAACTAAAATCTCTCATCGCTGAGTTCGAGGAGATGGTACGGAGCAGGTAACTTCTCAAAAAAACACTGCGAATATGACGTGCATCTGTCGTATTGATATCTAATATTAGCAGTAAAATGGAGAATGCCCGAATCTTCTGCCATGACGGGATTCAGTACCTCGCGGCTTGGGACTCAGAACGGTTTGAGCTGTACGGAAACAACGTGTTTGATTGTCTCCAGGTACCATCTTCTGTCGACTCAGTCTGTCCGAAACCTCTACTCTGATATCCAAATGGTGCTCCCAACTCCCTCTGGTGATCTCATCGTTATTGCTAGCAAGGAGGTCGTTTACTATTCACTGATAACTACCAGGAGAAGAGACAGGCTATGGCAAAAATGTGCCAGCGAAACCATTGACTACCAAGTGCGAAATGCTATTTACTGTTCGAAAGCTGGTGTTCTCGTGCTGCTGACATCGCACCAGATAGTTGGCTTGGGTGTTGAGTTGAAGCTAGAGAACGGGATAGTTTGCGGAGTACAGCTTTCAATGAACTGGGTAGTGAAGATCAAGCAGGACCTGTTTGAGATGTCCATAACGATTGACGAGCGATACATCGCGTTGTGGGCAGAAGGTGGGAAGGTGCTGATATGGGATCTCGAGAAGCTTCCAGAATTAATTCACAAAACAGCGACTTTGGAGCAGTTTGTGGAGAGTAACCAGGTAGTTGGGTGCGACCAACCAATCATCCGAGTCGAGTTTCGTCAGCAAGACAATCTCAAGACACCTAACAGCCTGTACATACTCACATCAAAGTTCATGCGGGTTTACCAGGAGGTTAAACTTGACGACCTACAGTCGTCCTTCGTGCAGTTGCTTGAAGTTGAGCTCAACAATGGACGGGCACTGTTGCAGGTTGAAAGACTCAATGCTTCTTTCAGATTTAATGGTGAGGATGAACCAAGGTAGGACAGTCGCAAGGAATCTGTCGATACAGTTTGTATCCATTGCGGAACTGAGTTCTGCGTATACGAGCTGTATGGACTACGTTCTGCAAGGGCTAACGGTAGCTACAAACTGGTCAAGCGTCTTAATCTCAAGGGCATTGACCAGCTGTTACAAATTACCCACAAGTCTGGAGATAAACATTTGTCGATGGTTGGACGTCGGCAGAGCAACCTGTGCAGACTCTTGTATATGTACTTCGAGGATCAAGTACTGGAATGCAAATATCTTGGGTGGGCACAACCCTTATAGGGGATTCTAGCAGATGAGGGGTCCAGTAAGATCATCCTCAAAGGAGCGGAGGGCAGATTGTACACGCTGCCTAGGCACAACGGTTGGCTCAAGGTCAGGGACGGGATGGAGTAGGAGCCATCAGAGATAGGGTTAAACACCAAAGAGAAGGTTGCTCTATACAAAAACTGCATTTACTGGGTGACGAACTCGAAATTAAACGTGCTGAATCTATCGTCGAACAGTGTGTCTTCCGAGATAGCTTTCCACAAGCCTTCATTGAGGGAGATCTTCGCCTTATGCTCCAACGAAGCAGGAGTTTACTTGTTGTGTGACGGCTAGGTTGTGCGGGTTTCTTCTGGAACAGCGACAGTCATCAAAAGTTTGGTACCGTTCAATCGAGTTCTGAAGCTCGAGTATAACTCTCTGAACCAAACACTCTTGGTAAAGAACCCGAAGTGGTACGTCCTGTATTGCCTCAAAATGAGCTTAGCAGGGTAGTCCTTCGAAGTGTAGGAGATAAGAAAGAGCCCGAGACATCTGATATATGGTGGTGGATACTGGGCGGAGTTATACGAGTCGGAAGTGGTGTTTGGTACGGGTAGCAACAGAGTAGCCAGCTTTTCCATTGGACAGTTCCTTGGAGCGATCAGCAAGCAGCACGACGTAAAAGTGCTCTTTTATCGCATCTACCATGTCAGCGATGACGTCTTTCAGCTGCAGATTCAAAACTACGTGTTCTTTCTCCATGTAGAATTCGATACCAAAAAGCAAAAACATACAGTAACTGCTGTTCGAAGGAACAAGCATACAGTCGAGCTTCTCATGGCAAGAGTCGGCCGGCTAGCTAAGCCAGACTCCCTGGAGGTTGTGTTGGCTGACCGAGACCTAACAGTGCGAACTGATAACAGAATCATTTACTTCGGTAAGTACATGGGTGAAGTGACCAACCGACCGGAGCTTCTGACAGCCAGCAACCCGTTGAATTTCAGTATGATGCGAAACCCCGTTCCTATGCACCATCCGAAGTTCCTGAACTAACTACTCCAACTGGCAAATTTCTCACAGGTCGAGACTATACTGTGGGCTGTACACAGCCAAATCGCGAAGAAGGGTTCGGTAGATGAGGAATTTCGATTGGAGCTCGGCGATTTTCTGCAGATCTTCAACAAGGATAAATACCCAGAGCTGGCAATAGTCAAGAGATATTCAGAGGTTGTTGACTTTGAGCAGACGGGAAGAACCACCCAACTGAAGGAACTGTCAACACTAATCTTGTAGGACACTGGCAGAACTGGTTTGCACAAAAACAACCCGCTCATGCTGTCGAGCATAGTCGACTTTTGTGTATACCGACAGGAAAATGCTCGTAGCTTAGACTATTTTTCGAGTATCTTCATTAGCCAGACCCGCCACCTGTGGATGAACAAAACCCAGTGCCTCTCGACGAAGGAGCTGTGTTGGATTATGCACTCTAACAACAAAGAAGAAGCCTTCTAACTGCTGATCGAACAGCCCTTGAGGCAGAAGTAGGACCAGCTCAGCTGGAGTTTGCTCACAAAGTACGCTGCTGTGCTTTGGTACTAAAATATCCAACATATTCGCAAGTGGGTTGAGCGGATTGCACTTGCCGAATACAAGCGTGCACAAGATCCATTCGACTGCCTTCTTTGGTATGTGCTGCTCGGCAAAAAGAATATCGTGGTGGCACTCTTCAAAAAAGCTATGGACCAAATCAAGACCTACGAGTTTCTGCAAAGGGATTTTAGCCAGCAGCAGCACCGCACCGCCGCCTCGAAGAACGCGTATGCACTCCTCTCCAAGAAGAGATATGAACATGCTATTGCATTCTTCATACTTGCTACGAGCTTCCAGGATGCACTCAGTATCTGCTTGAACCAACTCAAGGACATACAGCTGGCTATCCTCATCTGTAAACTGTTCGATACCGAAATGGGTCGTCAGCCTCTCCAAAACCTTTACCGATAAAACTTCCTCAAGACTGGGGAAATTACGGGTGATATTTGGATTCGTCACTGTGGCTACTACCTGCTCGGAGAGCATGTGACTTCCTACAACTGCCTGTACGAGGAATGCTATGATGACACCAAAGTATCCAACGAGGCCAGCAAGATTAGCTGCGAAACATGGCGGCAGGAATTCCAGCCATAGCTATCAGTGTTCCACCCCAGCGTGATGATTCTTGCGGATCGCATCAAAGACTCGTTCAAGATTAAGCGCGAGCTGCAGGAGCACGAGTAAACTCGAAGGCGCAGAAGCAACAATCAGGACATCTTCGAATCTGGTAACGATGCCACCCAACCCACCGAATAGGAAGTGCCTCAACAGGAGAAGTTTCTGCAATCCAACGGGCGGCTGCACCTTCAAAAGTCAGTAAACTACTACCTGATGATCAACATTCCCTACTTAGCGTTGACGTTGATGATGCAGCACTAAAAATTCCTGCAAGAAGAACCGCAACTCTTTCAGCTGGTCTGCCAGAAATATGTCAACCAACTCTTCGCGTCTTCAGTGACGCATCTCAAGCTCGATAGCAGCCTTCGTCGTATTGGCGACCTCAAAAAATTGACTGAAGGTATCAACAACGAAGATTTCTATGAAAGTTTCACTCGCAAGCTTGTGCTCGTGGATTGCGGTGAGCTACTATTGTCATGGTACCTCAAACTCGGCAAAATTAGCCTCGCCTAGGAGTACTTGTAAAAGTATGTTGGGCAGGTCCGACAGCTGCTCATGGAGGAATTCACCCCTTTCAAAGTGGAAACCAAAGCGTGGTATCTCACTACCATGCACTTTATATACTGGCTCCAAGAGAATCTCAAGCTCCTTGGAACTGATCTTCGGAGTTCCTAACCAAAGATCAACAGGCTCTATGGACAGTTGTTCATCTGTTTACAACTGTGTCGTACTTTGCTCCTACTTCGATTGGAATCCATCAAGGGGCTTAATGAATCTCTGAAGCTTCTTGTCATAGCTTGCGATAGGATCAACAAGAACGAGGCTTTGCTGGTGGAGGAAGATGCATTGCACTTAACTGTGCAGGATCTCGAAGAGCTGCAGACCCTTATGCCTGATCGGAGACATCGACTTCAGACGTCTAAAACTTCCAAGAGAATGGATATCCTCGAAGAATCGTTCCGGAGGCAGGTGGAGGAAGAGAAGGAGCAGTCACATCCTATCGATGAATAGTATTGTACCAAGCTGGTATTTCACTTCGTGACACTCGGCTCACTCACCCAACGGACCACTATTGAGCCGTGGGTTAGGGAAATATTGCTACAGTCTCAGGAACACGTTAAGTGTAGAATAGACGCTCTCATGGAGGAGGAAAAGTTTGAGGAAATACTTTCTGAGTTAAGGGACTTCCTCAAAAATGGAGCCTTCTTCTGGGGGAAGACTAAATATCTGAACCTCAACCAAACCACCGACCGTCAGGATTTGTTTGAACGATTAACTCTAATATAGAGTGAGCGGTTCATTGGCAATCGTCTCCAGTCTTCACTTGGGAGACAACTCAGGGATGGTCGTCGCACATCAAAAGAAGTCCTCGAAGCCAAAGAGATCATATTCCGAAACGGTATCGAAATCTTCAAAAACAGGACTGAACTGGCTCGATTCTTTGTGGTCAACAGCTACTAGAACCCACAATACGGAGAAGCAGTAGTGTTGTTTAAAAAGAGTATTAAGAAGATTGACCTATATGCTGCAGTTGCCACCCGCAATCGTAGTCAGGATGGATCGACGTTGCTCGATGAGGATGTCGTATACACTGTCCCCAACGACAATGGGCAAAAGTTGTAGGTGAGAAGTCAAGTATTGGCACAATGCCTATCGTTCCTCAACAATTAAATTGACCGGAAGGCTGAGCTTGTCCATTCCTATCGAAAGCTTGAGCTACACGCCAGCCAGTATTTGCGTCAGCAAGAGCAGAAAACCTATACTGACTTCAACGAACTTAACAGCGTAGTAGCGCACAGACACCTTCCAGTCTTCATGATTGGGGCAAAGGCATCAATTGACGTGCTGTCTTTCTCTAACATGAAAAGCCTTGCGAAGATGCAGTGTAATGGTATGGGAGAGCTGACCAGACTCAAAATGGACTCGGCTGGCGATTTCATCGGCTGTTGCGATTCTGATGGGAACTTCAGTAGTTACAGATTCGATAGCAGTTATAGTGCAGCCCCAAACTTCCTCCTCCGGAAGACCAACATCAGCGAGTTTGCCTACCTCAACAGCAACATAATTGCAACAGCTTCAAACAAGGATTCACTGCTTCAGGTCTATGACCCTCTAATTTCACCAGCAAAAAGTTGCGTCTATAAGGACCGTGTTTCAAATGCAATTGGCATTGAGTATGTGCCTGAAAGTCGAAAGCTGCTCGTTATCAAGAAAGCCGATGTGAGCATCTTTGATGTTAGACGAGGTTTCCTCAACCGGTTCGATACGACAAGCATGACAGCAGGCGACAATCGTTGTAGCAGCCTCACCACTAGCTCTCATCGTGTTGTCCTCGGAGGAACGCAGGGAGAACTACGCATCTTTAACCTCGAGGGATAGGAGCTGCTTTGCCTGAAACCGTTTAAGTCGAGTACATTATCGTTAGTAACGTAGGCAAGAGACCACCTGCGGTGCAGGAGATTCGCATCTCTCGAAGCAACATCTTCGCACTTAGCGGAGACGGCGCTCTCTCGTACTGTTACTCTATGGACTGAGCGCATAAGTGATTATTGTATGGTTGCTTTCTATATTGGTTCGGATAAAGTAGGAATTCTAGTTTATGGGCAACCTGTGTTCAGAGGAAGCTGCGTAACCCACAAAGTCAATTGTCGGGAGCAAGGTGCAACGTCCCGTAGAATCGTTGAAAAGAAGCATGTCGGGAAGTGATTAAAGTTCCGTTGAAACATCGGAGGAACCAGTGAACGATGCTGTACAAAAATAATAGCCTTCGAGCGTGACAGAAATGCAATCAGCGGACGCTAGCAGGGTGGGGAACCACAGAATCTCTGTGAGGAGTGGTAAATGCATGTACGAAAAGGTAAGTTTTTTAGGTCAGGGGGGTTTCGGAAGTGTTTACCTCGTAACGAGCCATTCGGAGAGCGAGCCGAAGAAACTGCACAAAAGTGCGATGAAGGTAATCCCGAAAAAGAAATTTCCGTCGGAGCTGCTGGTGGAGAGTCTACGCCTCGAAAAGTAGATATTGGGTGGTGGCGAAAGTAATTTTCTGGTTGGGCTGGAGGATGAGTTCTAGGACGACCTGTACTGTTATCTGGTTATGGAGTTAGCCGTTTATGGAGACCTCTTCACATGCCTAGAAAGATTCCAGTAGAAATAGATATTCTTCACTGAAGAGCAGGTGAGGTTCATTATTGCGTGTGTTGTGCTTGGACTGGAAGAGTTGCACCAGAAAAATGTCTGTTACGGTGACTTGAAGCTTGAGAATATTCTCATATGTCAAAGAGGCTACCTAAAGCTGACAGATTTCGGACTCGCTCAGCGGCTCTCCTCGAAACACTCCACGTACAAGCAAGATTCCGCCCGCGGTACCTTGGTCTATTTGGCTCCAGAAATAGTTGAGGACCAAATTGCGAGCATGGCTTCCGACTTGTGGTCATTGGGCATCCTCGCTCACGAACTGATTTTCCATGAGCCACCCTACACTGATGAGGACACCATCCAATCCGGAATCTTCAGAAGAACCTGCGCTCAGGACGAGAAGCACAGAATATGGAAACACAATAGGCTATCCAAAGCTTCAAAAAACTTAATAGACTCTTTGCTGCGAGTCAATCCAACAGAAAGATTGGGCTACAACCACTTCGACCAAATTCGGGAGCATTCCTTCTTCGAAGGATTCGATTGGTAGGGATTGTCACGCCTTGGACTGTAGAGTCCCCTGCTGACAATATTGTGATTCTTAACGTTATCTTATTCATTCCCTTGGAAGATCGTCGCCTATTATGCAAATTGACCTGGCCTACTCATATCAGTCCTAGATAAGTAGAAAGGTTAAGTCTCGCATTGGTGCTACGAAAGTTTGATGGGATCACGGAGCATAGTATGCAACTCTCAGCAGCAATTGGCCTTTCTTGTGCGTGGGCTGTGCACAGTAGTGAACCCACCCAAGAAGTCATCGACCTCCCTCACTCCATACTTCTGGTAGTTCGTTGGTATCTTTCCTTCCTGAACATCGCTAAAGATTCTTCGAGCCAAGCCAACGAATAATTCATACACCTACGAGTACTACGTTGAGCTTATTTCGATATACGGGATGCTGTGGTGAGCAGCTAGTGCCTCTGCTTCGGTTTCGAATACGGTTCGTTTATATGCTTCGTCAGCCTTGTTTCCCACCAATACAATCTTGCAGAAGGGATTGTAACGCATCCTTTGGTACTGGAGCCAGTCATGCGCAGCCTTAAAGGACTACCTGCTGGTAATGCTGAACACCAGCACAACACCAATACTGTTAGGCGGTTGCTAAGAGGCTTTGAGAGTTTCTCTGAATGCGTCCTCACCGTAGTCCCAAATCTCTAGTTTGATCTTCTTCCCCGCTAGGTCAATGGTCTTGGCAGCGTACTCGACTGAATTGGTCTTTTCGTAGATCTACGGAAGTCGTTTTTAGATAAGCTGCAGTCGCATGCAGGACTTCCCTGTACCGACATCACCGATGAGCAACACCTTGAACAATAGGTTGTATCGTTGGCGTGTGATGTGGCTGCCTTCGAGCGTCACCTTGCTTTGTATCAGAGGCCACAACATATATATGGAAGTGTAATCAAGCATGTTCTGATGTCTGGTGCGGTGTTGTCGGTTGCTACAATTTCTTACTCTCCTTTGCTTTTTGACACGGCGACTGAGGCTTTAGGCTGGTTTTGCTTGGCGATGGTCTGCGGATATGGCAG
>Ga0075152_10003340_pt1 | contig 11239 bp, 10 predicted proteins | sample JI61114C2DNA_FD_70964 | JGI IMG/M metagenome (GOLD analysis project Ga0075152, IMG submission 70964) | Wastewater effluent complex algal communities from Wisconsin, to seasonally profile nutrient transformation and Carbon sequestration -... | ecosystem: Engineered > WWTP > Effluent > Algae...
GCGCCAAAAACATATCCAGTTAGAATATCGGTTGGAAAATGCAATCCGAGGTAAATTCTGCTGTATGCGAAGATTAAAGGAAATAAAAACAATAAGTAAGCGTGTTTATAGTATTTTCTTAAAATCATAACCATAAAAACTGTTGAAGCCATTGAATTGGTTGCATGACCAGAGAAAAAGCTGAATGATTTGCTGGTTTTTACAATTCGGAGTAAACCGTTTATTTCGGTATCGTTTACTGGTCGAAGTCGTTCAAAACCGTGTTTGAAAAGATTTACGGTTTGGTCACAAATCAGAATTAAAACGGCAGTAAATAAAATGTAATAGCCAAATTTTTTCCACCCGATTTTCTTTTGAAGTAAATAAAAAATAAACAGGAAAAACGGTGTCCAATTTAGTTGTTTTGTAATAATCAACCACAAACCATCATAGGTTTCTGAACCTAAATTATTCAGAAAAACGATGGCTTCTTTATCGAAATCGATTATTTTTTCGAGCATATTATCGTTGGCGTTTTATTGGACCAGTTAAATCCTCAAAACTTTCGGTAATTTCGTTAACAGGATTGATGTCTGGCGGAGCAACACTCGATTTTATTTCGTCAACTTCTTTGGTAAAACTTGACGTTAACTCTTTCATGCTATCGGTTACGCCATTAGCATCGGCACTTTTTTGAATTTCCGATTTGATTTCGTTGGTTGCATTTTTTAGTTGTGCCATTCCTTTACCTAACGTTCTTGCAATTCCAGGTATTTTATCAGAACCAAAAAGCATTAACGCAATAAAAATGATGAATACTAATTCTCCGCCGCCAATTCCAAACATAATTTTTGAGTTACAAAGTTTAAAGTTGCAAAGTTACAAAGTTTTCTACTTTTGAATGTTAAACCGATGTTTTAATTATTAGTTTTTAGACTCATCAAACTTTGATTTAACCGCTTCTTTTGGCCAAGTATTATTTGAAACATCAATATCGGCAGTTTCTTGTTTTGGATCAACTACAATTTTTGTCACCGCTTTTTGTGTTGCAAACGTTCGGATAGCTTCTTTATCGTTCGTTCTCCAAATTTGCGCTGGAAAATGATGATTTTCGGTTGTTCCGTCTTCAAAAGTCATTTCTACAATAATTGGCATTACCAAACCTCCAGGTTTATCAAACGTAACTTGGTAGAAATATTTTGGCGATTTCAATTTGGCTTGTTCTTCTTTGGTAAACGTTTTTTCGATGTATTCTGCAAGCGGTTTACTGTCTTTAATTTCAAACGGTTTGTTCAAGCTAGGTTTGTAACTTTCGCTTCCATCGGCAATCATATAAACGGCTGAACCTTCGATTTGGTTTCTACGACGACGTGTTTTTAAAAACGCTTCCACTTCTTTTGAAGGTTCGTTACTTACAAAATATTTTTTCACTTCTTTAATTCCGATGTCGTTATAATCTGTCGTGTAGAACCAACCGCGCCAAAACCAGTCTAAGTCAAAAGCAGATGCATCTTCCATCGTTCTAAAAAAATCTTCTGGCGTTGGATGTTTGAATTTCCATCGATTAGCATAGGTTTTAAACGCATAATCGAATAATTCTCTTCCCATAACGGTTTCACGAAGAATATTCAACGCCGTAGCTGGTTTTCCGTAAGCATTGTTTCCAAATTGACGAATGCTTTCGGAATTGGTCATAATAGGCTCCAATCCTTTTTGATCGCCACTCATATAAGGTATGATATTTTTTGCTGGTCCGCGTTGTGCTGGAAATTTCTCATCCCATTCCATCAAAGCCATATATTCCATAAACGAATTTAATCCTTCATCCATCCAAGTCCATTGACGTTCATCAGAATTGACAATCATTGGAAAATAATTGTGTCCAACTTCGTGAACAATTACACTCATCATTCCGTTTTTAGTTCGTTCAGAAGTCACACCATTTTTATCTGGACGACCATAATTCCAGCAAATCATTGGATATTCCATTCCTTGATCTTCGGCATTGATTGAAATGGCTTTTGGATATGGATAATCAAAAGTATGCGCTGAATAACTTTTCAACGTATGCGCAACCATTCGCGTAGAATATTGTTCCCAAAGCGGATTTCCTTCTTTTGGATACAATGAAATTGCCATCGAATTTCTCGTTTCCAATTTTACCGCCATTGCATCATAAATGAATTTTCTTGAGGTAGAAATTCCAAAATCACGAACATTCGTCGCTTTAAATTTCCATGTTTTTTTCTTGTCTGAAAAACCTTTTTCGGCAGCTTCGGCTTCGGCTTGCGTAACCACAATTACAGGTTTGTCAAATGTCTTTTCCGCTAATTGATAACGAGCTAATTGTGCTGCTGTAAAAACTTCGTTTCTATTCAATAAATCGCCTGTTGCTTCCAAGATATGATCGGCTGGAACAGTGATATTTACGTCAAAATTTCCAAAAGGCAACGTGAATTCTCCCGAACCCCAAAATTGCTGATTTTGCCAACCTTCAACATCGTTATAAACTGCCATTCTTGGATAAAATTGTGCTAAAACATACAATCTATTTCCGTCTTCAAATTGCTCATAACCTGAACGTCCGCCGTCTAAACGATAATTATTAATGTTGTACCACCATTTGATAGAAAACGAAATTTTTTCGCCATGCTTTAATGGTTTTGACAACTCAATACGCATCATCGTTTGATTGATGGTATAATTCATTGGTTTTCCCGCTGCGTCTTTTAGATATTCGATAGTAAAACCACCATCAAATTTTTCTTCTAAATACGTTCTAGAAAAACCTTTTGGCGAAAGCGCTGGATCAGTTACGCTGTTTTGAACTAAAGGCGAAAGCGACTTTCGAGATTGTTGATTTTGATCCAATTGCATCCAAAGATAATCCAAACTTTCTTTGGCATTATTGGTATAAGTTACCGTTTCTTGACCAAACAATTTTGCGTTTTTATCGTCAAGTTCTAGGTCAATTTTATAATCTGCTTGTTGCTGATAATATTCTGGTCCTGGCGCGCCAGAAGCGGTACGATACATATTTGGCGTTGCCAATACATCATACATTTGTTTGAATTTATCTGGATTTCTTTCAGAAGATTTTGTTTCTTTTTGAGTTTCTTGTGCAACTAACAAATTGGCAGTCAAGAACAATATGGTTACTAAAATAGGATTTGTTTTAGTCATATCTTATTAATTTTTAGGCAACTAAAATAGTGTAAATGTTTTAAAAACAAGACGAGTTGGAATTTATTTTAACTTTCCTTTAAAGGTTTCTTCGGTTAGCAACAAACTTTGTTTTTCGCCATTATTGTCAAATTGGATGATATTTTGCTGTTCGGGATAAATTTCCATTAAGATTGAATTTTCTATTTCGAGCGAATTAACTTTAGCTAAATCCTTGATTTTCAAATAACAAATTACCACATTTGTTTCGATTTCTTTGGACAAAAAAGTATAATTTTTGGCTTGTCCATTAATTTTGAATTTGAATTTTTCTGCGATGTATTTTTGCATTAAAACTTCATCTTCCTTAGTTTCTTTTGGTTCGCCGATAAAGGTTTTCTTGTGAAATTTTTTCTCCAAAGCTAGATTTATATCGTCAATAAAAATTCGCGTTGTGATTTGCATTTCCTTTTTTTGAGGTACAAATTTCATTTGAAACATGCCAACGTAAAATTTATGCACAGCGAAAGACGACAGCACAATCATTATCAATAAAAAGAAACTACTTTGCTTCCACTTCATTTTGATTTTCTTTTAAAAGTGTATTGTATTCTGATGCTAATTTAGCAAAAACAAAGTCAATTTGCACTTTATCTTTTGCAGCTAAAGCCGTTCTTAATTCTTCATTATCTGAAATATAATAAAGAAATGCTTTTACATAATCACTTGGAATTTTTAACGTTTCAATGAAATATTTTTCCTCGAAATTATCTTCAATTTTCTTGATGGTCAATTCTTTTCTTTCAACTTCGAGTTCTTTTTTCAGCATTGCTGTTCGACCAGAAATAGCATTAATTAATCCATCAACAGGCATTCCGCCGAGCGGAATTAAAAGTGGGCTATACCATTTAAAAGTTTCGGCTGTTCTTAATTTTCTTTCGGCTGGTGTATATTTTTTAGCTGGTTTTTCTAAAATTCCAAGTGAAACTGCATTAATATTTGAATACGTTTTAACTTCAACATCTTCTAGCGGAATGACTTTGGCAAATAATGTTATTGTCAAAAGTTTTTTAGCCAAATCTTCTTTTGTTATGACAATTTCTTTTGTGTCTATTGCCAAGCCTTCAAAAATCAACTTATCACCAAGCTTTACAAACAGTGAAAAATCACCTTTAGTTTCTGGACTTAACGAACTTTCTGAGCGCAGATTTGTAATTATAATTGAAGTTAAATCAACGTTTTGACAAATCGCTTTTCCTTTTAAGAAATGCAATTCATCGTTTTGAGAAAATGTTACTGTAGTCATCAATAACACAAAAAAGAATACTGTTTGTTTCATTTTTCTTTTTGTAATTCAAGAAATTCTGTTGCCAATTTAGCAAAAACAAATTCAGTTTTGATTCTATTTTTTGATTTTAAACAAGATTGAAGCTCGAAATTTTCAACCGCATAATACAAAAAACCCATAATGTAATCCTCAGAAATATTTAATTTAAGTGTAAAATATTTTTTTGCAAACCAGTTTTCAATTTGTTTCAAAAACAATTCTTTTCTTTCTACTTGTAACTCTTTTTTGAGCATTGCGGTTCTACCAGACAACCAATTAAACAAAGGATCTGTTCCTGCAGAAACTCCAGAAGTTCCGTCTGTATTTCCATCAATATCAACACCTGAAGCGGTTTTTAATTTTCGTTCTGCTGGCGTATAACTTTTAGCTGGTTTTTGCAAAATACCTAAAGAATAAGCGTTGATGTGGTCGTATTTTAAGATAATCAATTCATCAAGTTTATTTATCATTGGTTCTAAACGAACAAGAAGTAAATCTTTTTCGAAATCTTTGTTGTTGATGATTACTTTATTTGTAATAATTTGAACTGCAGAAAACATCAATGTATCACCAACTGCTACATTAATTTCAAAATAACCACCATCATCAGTAGAAACAGCTTTGTCTGTATTTAAATTGATTACATAAATATTCTCTAAATCTTTAACCTCTGAGATAATTTTACCTTTCAATGATTTTGACGATACACTTTGTCCAAAAACAATATTGGACAAACAAATAAAAAGTAATAAAATTGAACTCGTTCTAACCACGTTAATTTATTTGAGTAAATGTATCTGAAGTAACTCCTAAATAAATATTAACAGCTTGGTAAATTTTTGTTAAATAAACTTTTAAAAAAACATTACTTTTGAGGAAAGAATTAAAGCATGAAAAAGCTAATTATTGCCAGTACATCAACACTTCACGGCGGTTCTTATTTGGACTATATTTTGCCTGTTTTAGAAAATCATTTCAAAGATTGCGAAACCATTTTGTTCATTCCTTATGCTCGAGCAGGCGGAATTTCGCATGATGAATATACTCAAAAAATAGCCGAAACTTTTTCTAAAATAAACAAAAAAGTAGTTGGACTTCATGAATTTGAAAATCCAACCAAAGCCGTTGAACAAGCCGAAGCCTTTTTTACTGGTGGTGGAAATACGTTTTTGTTGGTTACTCAACTTTACGAAAATAACGTAATGGATGTTTTAAGAAATGCCATCGAAAACGGAACACCATATCTTGGTTCGAGTGCTGGAAGTAACATTACTGGAATTTCGATGCAAACGACAAATGATATGCCGATAATTTATCCACCGAGTTTTAAAACGCTTGGTGTCATTCCGTTTAACTTAAATCCGCATTATCTTGATGCTGATTTGCAAAGCAAACACATGGGCGAAACGCGCGAAACTAGAATTAAAGAGTTTCATGCTTTTAACGATATTCCTGTTTTGGGCTTGCGCGAAGGAAGTTGGCTCGAAGTAAATGGCGAAACTATTGTTTTAAAAGGGAATTTAACCGCGCGTTGGTTTACTGCTGATAATATGCCTGTGGAATTGGAAACGGGAACTGTGATTGGATAAATTATGTATATTTGAAAGTCTAGCAAACATTTTAACACCTAAACCTACTTTAGATGAAATTAATTTTTTCAAATACAATCTTTGCTTTAGTATCCTTTTTTATTCAAAATTGTCATTCTCAAAATGGTTTTACAATAGATACTAGAGAAACCGCTAATGGCAAAATAAGATTAAATTCAAAAGTTAATTTAAAATTTACTGATTGGATTGCAAATATTCCAGAGGACAAAAACCTAGAAGGAAAATTTATTGTGCTTGAATTTTGGGCATCATGGTGTAATCCATGTATCGAACAAGTAAGCCATTTAAACGAGTTACAATCGAAATTTAGTGAGAAAAATTTATACTTTATCTCAATAACAGATGAAAAAACCGAAATTGTTAAAAATGTTTTAAAACGAGTTCATTTCGAATCTATCGTAGTTTCTGACCAAAGAAAAATCAATAATTTTTGGAATGGCGGAATCAAAAAATTAATACTTCCATTTACTATATTAATTGATGATGAAGGTTACATAAAATGGATTGGAATACCTTCATTACTGAGAGAAAAAGATATTCAAGATTTAATCACAAAAAAAATAATTCCTTTTAATCTTTATGAAAGAGAAAAAAAGTGAAGCCAAACAAATCAATATCTGAGAAACCGAACTTATATTAAACTTAGTCTTTTTCAAAAACATTATTCCATAATTATTAGAAACAAAAAAACCTCAAACTTTCGTTTGAGGTTTTCTTTTGGAGCGGAAGACGAGGCTCGAACTCGCGACAACCAGCTTGGAAGGCTGGAGCTCTACCAACTGAGCTACTTCCGCATTTTGTGAGTGCAAATATAAAGAATTAGTTTTCTTTGTTGCAAATTTTTTAAAGTATTTTTTTTGATTTAAAACAAAAAAAGTAATTACAAATCATAAGTAATTTACATTTAAAAAGTTATATCTTTATTCTTTATACAAAAAGACCTAACTCAGCATGTTACTCATCAAAGAAATTACTTTTCAAGAAGCTATTGTTGTTCGACATCCAGTTTTGAGACAAGGAAAACCAATTGAAAGTTGCTTTTTTGCTGGTGATGATTTATTTTCTACTAAACATTTTGGAATTTTTGAAAACGAAAAATTAATTGGCGTTTGCTCATTATTTGAACAAAGTCAAGCTTCTTTTTCAGAAAAAACACAGATGCAACTTCGTGGAATGGCGGTTTTAGAGTCGCATCAAAAAATGGGTTTGGGCGAAAAATTACTTTCTCATTGTGAAACATTTTTGAAAAAAGAAAAAATAACATTACTTTGGTTTAATGCAAGAAGCAATGCGATTCCTTTTTATGAAAAACAAGGTTATCAAAAAAGCGGTAATTCTTTTGAAATTTTAGACATTGGTACGCATTTTGTGATGTATAAAAAAATTCAACTATGAAATATTTTTTCTTACTCCTTTCTATTCTGATTTTCGTTTCTTGTAAAAAAGAGGTTGAAAAAAAAGCAACTCCAAAAAAAGTAGAAATCATCAAAAGAGAAAAACCCTATGAAGGTAAAATCTTGAAAATTGACACTACACTTTATGCCAAATTTGAAAGTCCTGTTTTAGTTGATTTTTATGCTAATTACAATAACGAAACGGTTTGGCAATCGACTGAATTTAGAAAAATTGTTTTAACCGAATTCAAAAATGCCGAAAACGAAGGTCTTTTTCCTGATGATTATCGGTTTGAAAAACTGAATAAACTGGAGACAAAAATCAACAAACTCAACGATAAAGAATTAGTTGATTATGATTTGCTTTTGACTTATAATCTGCAAAAATACATTTGGCACATCAGTCAAGGAAAATTAAATCCAAAAGCAATTTATGATGATTGGGATTTGAATACCAAAAATACTGAAGTCAATAAAATTCTTTTAAAAGCATTTAAAGAAAATAAACTACAAACCGTTTTGGACAGTTGTAAACCGCAGCATATTGTTTACAAAAGATTAAAAAAAGCTATGGAAATTTTAAATTCATTTCCAAAAGACACGCTAAAAACTATCGTCGCAGCGGAAAAAATAAATCCAAAAGACACATTAAATTCTATTCTTACCATCAAACGAAGATTGATGTATTGGAAAGATTTAAAACCACAAGATTCGTTGACCAAAATTTATGATTCAAAAACCGTTGAAGCTGTCAAACGATTTCAAGCAAGACATGGTTTGGCTGCTGATGGTGTAATTGGAAAAGGAACATTGAATGCTTTAAATTTTTCTAAAACTAAAAGAAAACATCAAATCATAGCTAATTTAGAACGATGGAAATGGTTTTCATCTAATTTAGGAAATGAATATGTTATAGTCAATATTCCAGAGTATAAACTACGTCTTGTTGAAAACAATGATACGGTCAGAACACACAAAGTAATTGTTGGAACTAACAAAAGGAAAACCCCAATTTTAAGTTCAAAATTGAGTTATGCGGTTTTTAATCCAACTTGGACTGTTCCGCCAACTATTTTGAAAGAAGACATTATTCCAGCAACCACTAAAAATAGAGGTTATTTAGCAAGCAAAAATATTACGCTTTATGATAATGCTGGAAATGTAGTTTCTGCCAGCGATTGGAATCCAGCAAAAGCCAGAAGTTATCGTTATGTTCAAAGTCCGGGAAGTTTTAATTCACTTGGAATGGTGAAGATTATTTTTCCAAATAAATTTTCGGTTTATCTTCACGACACAAACCACAGAGATTATTTTGACAAATCAAATCGTTCATTAAGTTCGGGTTGTGTTCGTGTTGAAAATCCATTAGAATTCACATCACATTTGCTTAAAGATACTTTGAATTATAACTCTGAAAAAATCACAGAAATTCTAAAAACTGGTGAGACAAAAAACGCTTCTATCAAAACCCCAATCTATGTTCACCAATGGTATTGGACAGCTTGGAGCGAAGACAACAAACTCATTTTTAGAGATGACATCTACAATCTTGACGAAGATTTATTCAAAAAAATGAATTAAATAAACAAACTGCTTTTTGACGGATGATAAATAAACAAACACGATTTATCCTTAATAACGTTTATTATTTTTTCATTTAATTCAACGGGTAATGCTGGACAACCTTGACTTCTGCCAAGACGTTTGTGGTTTTTGATAAAATTTTCAGAAACATAATCAGCTCCATGAACTACAACTGCTCTTTCTCTTGCTTTATCGTTCAACCCTTTTTGCAATCCATCAAGTTTTAATGACATTCCGTGTTTGCCATTATAAACTTCGGCAGTAGCATAAAAACCTAAACTACTTTGAAAAGACTCTGCTTTGTTAGAAAAATAAGAAGCAAATTCTTCTCCTGTATTTTTTCCGTGAGCAACAAGTGAGTTAAACAAAACTTTGTTAGTAGTTAAATCAATAACCCAAAGACGTTTTGAGTTTGAAGACATTGAAAAATCAATCAATGTTAGAATATCTTTGGTAACTTGACCATTTCGTTTTAGTTTATAAAATCCTTCTAAAGCAATCGAAAAGCTTTCAAAACTAGGCGAAGCAAAAGAATTTGAGTTCAACTCATTATAAACAGATACAACTCTAGAAACAGCAGGTTTAACTGATTCTGACGGAGTTAAAATATCTAAATTTTTATTTGGAACGTTGCTAAAAGAAGTCAACAACACAAACGCAATAAGGGAAAAAATCTTATAATTCATTGATAACTATAGGTTTAAAAATTAGACTTGGGACGACAAAACTATAAAAAAAATGATAACTTCCAAATAAAAAACAAAAAACATACTCATTACCACTATAACAGATAACGAATTTTCTCTAAAAATATTGTGTACATGTTGTAAGAAACAATTAAATATTTATTTTTGTTTTCTAAAAACCAACTAAATGCCCAAAGTTTTTCATTTTTACTTTGTCATAATTTTACTTTTCTCCGTTTCTCTTTTTGCACAAAAAAGGAGTTTAAAAACACAATTGATTTCGGAAAAAATTACAATTGATGGCGATTTTGATGAAAAAAGCTGGGAAAATGCTGAAATAGCAACAAACTTCTTCGAATCATTTCCAACTAACGGAAAACCCGAAGCTAATGGAAGACGCAGTGAAGTAAAAATAATCTACGACAATGAAGCCATCTATGTTGCCGCAAAATTATACGACAACGAACCCAATAAAATTTTAAAAGAATTAACCCTTCGCGACAATTTTGCTACAGCTGATCATTTTGGCGTATGGTTTAATGGTTATAACGACGGTCAGCAAGAATTTCGTTTTTTTGTTAGTGCTGCAGGTGTTCAAATTGACGGAGTTTATACCGAGGTAAACGGCGAAGACTTTTCGTGGGATGCTATTTGGAGTAGTAAAACAAAATTAACAGATTTTGGTTGGGTTGTAGAAATGAAAATTCCTTATGCCGCCTTGCGTTTTTCATCGGAAGAAAAGCAAACTTGGGGTTTAAATTTATATAGAGAAGTAAGACGTGAGCGTCAACAATTAACATGGAGTTTATTAGACAACAAAATAGAAAATGAAAGTGTTCAAGCAGGAACATTAGATGGTATTGAAAATATAGAAACTCCTACTCGACTTTTCTTAATTCCTTATTCGTCATACTATTTAAATGCAAATACAAACCAAAAAACCTATGGAGAATTCAAAGGCGGATTGGATGTAAAGTACGGAATTAATGATGCTTTCACGCTTGATGCCATTCTAGTACCTGATTTTGGACAAACAAAATTCGACAATATTGAACTAAATCTAAGTGCTTTTGAACAACAATTTGCCGAAAACAGACCATTCTTCACAGAAGGAACTGATCTTTTTGAAAAAGGAGATTTATTATATAGCCGACGAATTGGTGGTTCGCCTTCAACCTATCCAATAACAAATGTAGATGAAGAAGTTACAGATTATCCTTTAACAGTCAATCTACTAAACGCTTTAAAAATCTCTGGAAGAACAAAAGGCGGTTTGGGAATTGGAGTTTTAAATGCCGTTACCGAAAAAACAGAAGCTACAATTAAAAAAACAACCATAAATCCAGATAATACAACCACAACAGAAAGCAGAAAAGTTGTTGTTGAACCATTAGCTAATTATAACGTATTGGTTTTAGACCAACGTTTTAACCAAAACTCTTCTGTTTCTTTAGTCAACACCAATGTAACAAGAAATGGTGAATATCGAGACGCTAA
>Ga0075152_10003341_pt1 | contig 11234 bp, 9 predicted proteins | sample JI61114C2DNA_FD_70964 | JGI IMG/M metagenome (GOLD analysis project Ga0075152, IMG submission 70964) | Wastewater effluent complex algal communities from Wisconsin, to seasonally profile nutrient transformation and Carbon sequestration -... | ecosystem: Engineered > WWTP > Effluent > Algae...
TATGGTGCCGTATGGATATACAATGCAATTCCCTGGCGCATTGAATTAAATTGGTGGACATTTATTCCTTGTTATATCCTTTTCGACCTCTGCAGCTATTTTGCACATTATATTTCCCATAACCAGCGTTTTTGGTGGGCCACGCATGTGGTGCACCATACCGGCGAAAACTATAACCTCACCGTCTCTTTCCGCCTTAGCTGGGTACAATATATAAAAATTATTTTTATGTCACCGGTTTTTCTGGTGGGTTTTCACCCGGTTATATTTTTTACAGTAAACCAAATCGCTATACTTTTCCAGTTCTGGGTACATACAGAATATATACGCCGTATGCCAAGGTTTTTTGAGTATGTGTTTGCAACACCTTCTAATCACCGCGTACACCATGGGTCGCAGGAAAAATATATCAATAAGAATTACGGTGCCACATTTATAATATGGGATAGGATATTTGGTACCTACCAGCCAGAAGAAGAGCAGGTAATTTATGGTGTTACCACCAATATTGAAAATAAAGCAAACCCTATCCACATCAATTTTCATGAGTATGTAGATATGGTGAAGGATGTTAAAATGGCCAAAGGCTGGCGCCAGAAATTATTTTTTATTTTCGGTAACCCCGTAACCATCGCACTGCAAAAAAAGGAATTGATGAAGCAAAAAGCAACTGACGAAGCTCCGGTATGCCCGCTGCAAAAAAATACAATTAAAGAAAAGACTGTTCAGTATTCCAATTCACTTTAGCAAATACAGCAAAGGCACTAATAAATGCTTTATTAAGAAAAAAAATTATTGGCCCGGCAGCCGTTATTCTATAAGGCACCTGTTGCGTCGCACTCTTGTACAATATTAATTCTATGGAGCGGCTGAAGTGCAGTCCGGTTAATAAGTCACAAACTTTTTGTGATGCGAAAATCCTCCCATTTTTTTCTTATTTCATTTTCATAAATTGTTACATTATTTAAAATGTAAAAAGTATCCTCAATGATTATACGCGAAGCACAAATAAGCGATATACCGCAATTAATGATAATACGGCTTGCCGTAAAAGAAAATATATTGAGCAACCCGGCATTGGTACCAGCGGCTGATTACGAAACATATTTAACCAAAAGGGGAAAAGGTTGGTTGTATGAAACAAATGGAAACGCAGTTGGCTTTTCAGTAGTTGATTTAATGGGTAATAATGTTTGGGCATTATTTGTAAACCCAGATAATGAAGGAAAAGGAATTGGCAAACAACTGCACGATGAAATGCTCCGCTGGTATTTTAACCAAACAAAAGAAACAATATGGTTAGGCACCGAACCGGGCACAAGGGCAGCAATGTTTTACCGCAATGCAGGCTGGGCAGATAAAGGCATGCGCAAAAATGGCGAAATAAGATTTGAAATGACCTTTGATGACTGGAATAAAATCAATGCCGCTAAATAATAATATTGTGGCGGCTGTTTCCCGCTGCGGCCCAAAATTCCAAATGTACAAGAGTGCGTTCCGATGAGACATACGGAATTAAAAACGCTAGGAACGGTCATCAAAGATTTGCAGCCGCGCTCAAAAAAAATCCTGTACTATAATAACTGCAAACTACAAACGCTAAACTACAAACCTGGTTTCCCGTATTTAAATTCATCTGCAATTGTTTTAAGCAGGTATTCTTTTTTATCATCATTATATTCCCAGAACATGGCACCGGCAAGATGATATTGCTTTACATACCTGCATTTGTTTTGTATAGATTCTTCATCATCGTAAGAAATAAAAATTTTCTTTTCCGCATTAAAAAGGTAAGGCGCTTTTGCCAATGTATCCCAGTAGCTCATGTATCCATTCTTATTTATCATGCTGTCTTTTAATCGTGTAAAACCCCCGCCACGTGCAGGTTTCAGGGCTTTGCGGTAAAGGCCGTTATTATCTGCCGACTGCATTTGCCAGCCTTTGCCATAGAAAGCCATGCCCATTACAATTTTTTGAGGTGGTACACCAGCAGCAATAAATGCACGCACAGACCTGTCAGCAGAATATTGCGCAGTATCGCCGGAAGATGTAAATAAGTTGGTGTGATGGCTTGATAAACTATCAGAACCATCAGCATAATCGTAACTCATAATATTTATAAAATCGGTGTACTGCTGCACTTTATCCATTTCGGTATGTTCAATATAAGCCTGTGATCCACCAACTGCGGTTGTTACAAGATAATGCTTGCCGTTTATTATTTGCATGCTGTCGAGCCCCGCCCTTAAATATTTAAAAAGCAATGTATAACCCTGTTTGTCGCTTGGGCGAAAAACATTATTATCGCCCTGCATGCCGGGATATTCCCAGTCAATATCAACACCATCCAGGTTATATTTTGAAACAATATCTATGGCGCTGTTGGCAAATTTTTTTGTTGAACTATCTGAAAGCACAGCATCAGAAAAGTTTTTGCTCCATGTCCATCCTCCCACAGAGATCAGTATTTTAAGTGAAGGTTTTTGCTTTTTTAATTCGTTCAGTTTTCTAAAGTTGATAGTGTCTGTAGCTTCGTTGTGCAACCAGGCACGGTTATCTTTTACATCAATAAACGCGTAATTTATATGCGATATGCGGCTTACATTAATTGAGTCCGTTTGCACCAAACCACGGAAGCCGCCAATGTATGCAATGATAACCGGCTTAACTTTTTTGGCAGGCACAAAACACAATGAAATTGCAGCAATGGCTGTGCAAAAAATAAAACTGTATGTATAATAATTTCTTCTTTTCATGATAAGGCGTTTATTAAATAAACTGGTTGGTTAATCAGATGTACAATTTACGGAAAGAATAAATTAGTTTACATCCTTCTTTCAATTCACCCAATGTGTAACCCATGCATTATAATAAATTAAGCAACGAACGCATTTTATCTATAGATGCTTTTAGGGGCATTACCATCCTTGTAATGATCTTTGTAAACGAGCTTGCCGGCATACGGGATATACCCGCATGGATGAAGCACATGCCCGCTGATGCAGATGCCATGAGCTTTGTAGATATGGTGTTTCCCGCATTCCTTTTTATTGTGGGTATGTCAATCCCTTTTGCAATAAACAGCCGCCTTGCAAAGGGCGACAGTTTTATGCAGTTGCAGCAGCATATACTTTTTCGCACACTTGGTTTATTAGTGCTTGGTTTTTTTATTGTAAATGCCGAAGGTGGTTACAACGAAGCATTAATGGGCATCCCCATTAATTTGTGGGCATTGCTTTTTTTTGTTGCAGTAATTATAATATGGAAAGTGTATTACACAACCAATAAAACAACTGTTTACATTTTACGGGCCGCCGGTTTTATCGCACTCATTGTATTAGCGTTTATTTATAAAGGAGAAAATGGCGAACATATCACACCGCAATGGTGGGGCATACTTGGCTTAATAGGCTGGGCCTATTTATATGCATGCATTATTTACCAGCTATGCCGTGGCAATAAATATTTACTCCTGTTATTTATTGCAGCATCTGCTGCCTTATATGCTGCAGCCCACAATGCAGATGAGCAGGCCATTAGCTGGTTCAACTGGGTTAGCGGGCAGGCGGGTAATGCAGCACATACTTCCATCGTATTATGCGGTATTGTTGTGTCGCTGTTGTTTTTTAGTGAAAGCAAAATTGTAAAAACAGAAAACCGTTTTATACATGCTTTTATTTTTGCCATTATACTTTTTGCAGCAGGATATTTTTTAAGGCCCTATTTTAAAATATCAAAAATATATGCAACACCAACATGGTGCCTGTACAGTGCGGCTTTTTGCACATTTATATTTGCATTTTTATATTGGTTAACCGACATAGAAAAAATACAAAAATGGACAGCGTTTTTTAAACCTGCCGCATCAAACCCACTGCTTACTTATATTATTCCCGACATCATTTATTATCTCACCGCATTACTCGGTATTTCGTTATTTCCAGATAACTTAAGTTATGGTTTACCCGGTTTATTATGGTCTGCATTTTATGCAATTGCTGTAATGGGTATTGTAATTTTATTAAACAAAATAAAATTGAAACTGCAGTTGTAGAAGAAGATATTAATATACCCAGCTATAAATCTTTGTTCACCGTTCCTTGCGTTTTTAATTCCGTATGTCTCATCGGAACGCACACGTATACATTTGGAAATAAATCAGCTTTTACCGAAGCGTAGGGTTGCATTTGTTGTTAAGCCATTTCCATATTGCCGCGAATTTTTTAGCGCAAAGAACAAGAGAAATAAGAGAAAACGCAGAGAAAGCTGCCATTACTAATATTACGCTGCGGTTCCTCCTGTAACTCATTTCTCTGCGATTAAAAAATAATATGGTAATTTGAAATATACACCTCAGCAAAAACCATCAACACATATTTTTAAAATACACTAAATTCGAAATCGTATTGTTTTTGTAAACCGGCAACTGATTAAAGTGGTTGTATGAAACTGTTGATGAAATCCATCTTCTTTCTTTTACCCATATTTGCTTTTGCGCAAAGCAAGCCGGGCATAATTAATTCTACCGATCGGGGATATGCACCCGCATTACTTGCGGCAGAACTTATTGCAAACGATACAACAGACCGCCAAAAACTGAATTCTGTTTTTAGATGGGTAATTGCAAATATTGATTATAACACAAAAGCATTTAAGAACAGCAGCAATAACCCTTTAAGGGATTACCGCCTTGAAGAAGATGAGGATAGTATTTCTCCACTAAAGCCATTGAATTTGCGTGTGGCAGAACTGGTATTAAAAAGGCGCACAGCAGTATGTGATGGCTATGCACGGCTGTTTAAAACCCTTTGTGATTATGCTGGCATAAAGTGTGAAGTAATAACCGGTTACGGCAGAACGAATATTAACAGGATTGGTGCAAACTTTGTAAGCAACCATAAATGGAATGCCGTATTTATTGACAGTACATGGCAACTGCTCGATGCCACCTGGGCAAGTGGTTTTATAAATTATAAAGATGAGTTTCAGCGGGAATACAACAGTCATTATTTTTTAAGTAAACCCGAAGAATTTATACTTGATCATTATCCAGAAGACCTGCGCTGGGCGCTGCTTTCAAATACACCTGCTTTAAAGGAATTTGAATCAACGCCTTTTAAAACAACTGCTTTTAACCGTAACTATATATCGTCATTTAAACCTGCGGGTGGCATTATAGAAGCATCTGTTGGCGACAGCGTTACAATAGAAATAGAAACAAACAGGTATAAAAAAACTTTGTGGGTTGCAGATATTGCAAGCATTGATTCCAATGCAATTTTTATTTTGCAATGCTGCGGCGCCATTAAGCCAAAAAATATTATTAGTGGCAATAAAATAAGTGTGCAGTACAAAGTATTGTCTGATAAAATAGAGTGGCTAAACATTATTTATGATGATGAATTGTTGATGCGGTATAAGCTGAATATTAGAAAAGATTCAGTACAAAATAATATCAACAAATTTTAAATTATTTGAAAGGTATAAAATGAAAGTATCAGTTGCTAAGCTACAAGTGCCCGGCTGTTTACTGTCGCCCAAACTTTCAAATGTACAAGAGTGCGACGCAAGAATGTTTAATTGAAAAACTTATGCCCGGCCCATAAAGAATATCAATAAGAAAAACTAATTTTCAGTTTTAAAACACAACCACAAAAAAAATCCTAACGATGCCAGGCGATTCATTAAATGTAAACAACAAAGCAGTTGCGCAAAATACGTACGATGCAATTGTAATTGGCTCCGGCATAAGCGGCGGATGGGCCGCAAAGGAATTAACAGAAAAGGGATTGAAGGTTTTAATGCTCGAACGCGGCCGCAACCTGGTACATGTAAAAGATTATACAACTGCATCAAAAGACCCGTGGGATTTTACACACCGTGGCCGGGCCACCACGCAGTATAAAAAAGATAACCCTGTAATATCCCGTGACTGGGCAATGTATGGCACCGCAGCGCAGGAAGCCATACAGGATTATTGGGTTAATGAAAAAGAAGCGCCTTATGTGCAGGCAAAACCTTTTGCATGGTGGCGCAGTTACCAGTTGGGTGGCCGTTCTGTTTTATGGGGCAGGCAAAGCTATCGTTTAAGCGATCTTGACTTTGAAGCCAATGCTAAAGATGGTATTGCCATTGACTGGCCCATACGCTATAAAGAGATGGAAAAATGGTACAGCTATGTAGAAAAATTTGCTGGCATCAGCGGTTCAAAAGAAGGCTTGCCGCATTTGCCGGACGGGCATTTTTTACCACCGATGGATTTGAATTGTGTGGAGAAAGATATGGCATCAAGAATAAAAGAATTTTATAAAGGACAGCGCCACATGTTTATTGGCCGCGTGGCAAATCTTACAGAAGCAATACCGGGCAGAACAAAATGCCAGTTCCGCAACCGTTGCTGGGAAGGCTGCCCTTTTGGTGGTTATTTCAGCACACAATCTTCTACATTGCCTGCCGCTGAAGCAACAGGTAATTTAACGGTAAGGCCCTGGAGCATTGTTACAAAAATATTGTACAATAAAGACACAAAAAAAGCAACAGGTGTTGAAGTGCTGGATGCTGAAACAAATAAAACGTATGAGTTCTATTCGAAGGTTGTTTTCTTAAATGCATCGGCATTGAACAGTGCATGGGTGCTCATGAATTCTGCAACAGATATCTGGCCCGATGGCCTCGGCAGCAGCAGTGGCGAACTTGGCCATAATATTATGGACCATCACTACATGCTGGGCGCACAGGGAACTTTTGAAGGCTACGAAGACAGCTATTATTATGGCCGCAGGGCCAATGGTTTTTATATTCCCCGCTTCGCAAATTTGTCTGGCGATAAAAGGGATTTTCTGCGCGGCTATGGCTACCAGGGAAGCGCCAGCCGCCAGGGCTGGAGCCGTGATATTGCAGAGCTGAATATTGGCGGCGATTTTAAAGAAGCATTAACCGAGCCAGGCGGCTGGAGCATAGGCGCCACGGGCTTTGGCGAGATATTGCCTTATCACGAAAATAAAATTACGCTTGATAAAAACATGAAAGATAAATGGGGCTTGCCCGTGCTTCTAATGGATGCAGAACTTAAAGAAAATGAATTGAAAATGCGCAAGGATATTATAAAAGAAATCGTCGCAATGTTTGAGATGGCAGGCGTAAAAAATATTACAACATGGGATAAAGATTATGCCATTGGTCAGGGCATACACGAGATGGGCACGGCGCGTATGGGCAACGATGCCAGGACTTCTGTACTCAATGCGCATAACCAGGTTTGGGATGCGCCAAATGTATTTGTAACCGATGGCGCTGCCATGACGTCGAGTGCATGCCAAAACCCATCGCTCACTTATATGGCATTAACTGCAAGGGCAGTTGATTTTGCAATAAGTGAATTGAATAAAAGAAATATTTAAGGGAGCATTTTTTTTTGAGCCTGGCATTAAATCATATTTCATCTTTCGTTGCGTCGCACTCTTGTACATTTTGATATTCTATTCAGCTTTTACCGAAGCGTAGAAAATAATCACCGAACATCATGTATGGCAACACCTTTGCAACTGCAATCTTTTACAATAGATAAACATACCATCACATTGTATGTTCCCCAGCCGGAACATGTAAAAGAATTGTACAGGGAGCAGGTTAAAAAAGATGCATCAACAGCTTTTCCATACTGGACAAAAATTTGGCCTGCCGCCATTGCACTCACACAATTTTTATTGCAAAATACTTTTTACATACAAAATAAAAAACTGCTGGAACTTGCTGCAGGGTTGGGTTTGCCATCTATTGCCGCAGCAAGGTTTGCCCAATCCGTTTGCTGCAGCGATTATCTTGAAGAAGCCGTTGCAGTAATGCAGCAATCAATAAACCATCGCCAGCTTAACAATGTAACATGCACGGTAATTAACTGGGAGCAACTGCCCCAGGACCTTGAAGCAGATGTGCTGTTACTGAGCGATATTAATTATGACCCCACCGCATTTAATATACTTTACAAAGTACTTGCACATTTTATCAGTAAAGGCACGGTTGTTTTATTAAGCACGCCACAGCGGCTTGCCTCAAAACCTTTTATAGAGCGGTTGCTGCCCTGGTGTACCCGCCAGGAAGAAATGGAAATAGTACAGCAACACGAAACGGTACCTGTTACCATCCTGGTATTAAAACAGTGAGCTGCAAATTCACGAAGATTCTGCGTTTCTTAACAAAGAAATAAGGAACTGTGCCTATTCCCGTTTTGAAGGCGGCGTACATTTTAAAACAGATAATGAAGTGGGTATTGAGCTGTGCAAAAAAGTAGCCTAACTATTTATTGCATAGGCAAAGAAAGATGGGGCAGATTATTTTTTTGTTACCAGCCTGAGTATTTTATGACATCTCCCGTTATGTTACTTGTCTCATCCGGTTATTTCGGGGCACTTATACGTTCTGTAATTCTGCGGAGCTTTTATCGAAGCGGGGATTGAAGCGTTCGTGCTATTTTCCGCATGTTTTTTTCAAATCTATTGTGTCCTCCAATTTTGTTAATACTACCATGGGCCATTCTGCTTTACTTGATAAAACCCATAGCCGTTAAACCGAAAAAGACCTTGCCCTGCACCCCACCACATATTTCCCGACTTATCTTGATACATACTTTGAACACAACAATTTAAACCTTTGGCAGATGTAAACACAGTAAACGCTTTTTGATTTGGTAAGGGAACGGAAGGGTCAAATCTCGTAGTACTGCCTCGGGCTGTAACCCAAATAATACCCGACTGTTCTATATATATGCCCCAAAACTCAGTTCCGCCTAAGCCGTCTTTGGGAGTATATTCAGTAAAAGTTTTTCCATCATATTTGCAAATGCCGTTTTTCATGGTAAACCACATATTTCCAGCTTTATCCTCTGCTATGCCTCCCGCATAGTTCTCTCCCAAACCTTCTTTTTCTGCAATATTGTTAATTGTTTTTCCATCATAGCGAAAGACACCATTTTCAGAAGAAGCAAACCAAATGTTGCCACTTTTGTCTTCCATTATACCAGTAACATTTACAGGAGGAAGCTGTTGAAATAATGAAAAGCTTTGACCACCATCGCTATCGGCAGATGGGTCATATCGGAAAACGCCGCCATGTGTGCCTACCCAAATAGTACCCGATTTGTCAATAAGGATGCTTTTTCTACTTATATCTATATGGCTCAAGCCATCTTTTTGATTATAATTTCTAAAGGTTTTTCCATCATATTTATAAACGCCCTGGTCAGTTCCAAACCAAAGATTGCCATTTTTATCTTCATTAATAGCATAAACAGTGTTGTTATAAAAACCATCAGGACTGGAAAAGTAGGTTAACTTTTTTACATCATATCTCACTACGCCTTCGCCTATGGTACCAAACCATAAATTTCCTTTCGAATCCTGAAAAATACTTCGGATATATTGACTGACTAAGGTAGTGTCAGAATCGGGGGCCATAGCAACTGCCTTAAAGTTTCTTATTACTGTTGGACTTGGTTTGGAAGTGTTTGGGTCTTTAGGTGTGTTTGTTTTTTCTTGTCCGTTGCAGGAAGTAAAAGTTGTCAAGAAGCTAAAAAGCAATATTTTGTTCAATGCCATAATTACAATTTTTGCTGTTTTAAAATTTTGATATGCTCAAGGTTTTAATGTTCCCTGCATACCGCACAGCGCATGCATTAGCGCTATTATTAATGGTTGCAACATTAATAGCGGGTTGCTGCACAAAGTTGAGTAAAGAACAGAACGTTGAAGAGTGCGATGCAACCGGGTTTAATAGTAGCAATACAGTTTGGCTCATAACAAAAACTTACAACTTAAATACTGTTCCCATTAATATATGAAAGTTCAAAAACAATTAAATTGATTTTCTATTATCGTTAGCACAATCCACCCTGGCGTATTATATAATACCGCTTCAACATTCGCTTCTGTAAAAGCTGCATTACTTACTAAAGTACAAGGGCCGCCATTGTGGGGAGAAAAGCTTAATTCATAGTCTGTCGACCGGCGCAAAAAAACTTTGCTTTTTAAAATAAAAACCGGAAACCATACACTACAAACTATTCAAATAGGTTACAAATTCTTCTTTTGTTACAACGCCCTGTTTTCGCCAGGTTTCTTTTCCGTTTTTATAAATAATAAATGTTGGTAATGCTTCCACTTTTAGTTGCTGCATTACATTTGTGTTTACCCCGCCATCTAACTGTATTACTTTCAACTTATTTTTTTGTTCGTTTTTTAATGCTTCAATTACCGGTGCCATTTGTTTGCAGGGCGGGCACCAGTTTGCACTAAAATCTATAAGCACAATATTTGAGGAGGTTATGTAAGCATTATAATTTTCGGTTGTTAACTGGGCCACATTGTTTGCGCCCTGTATTGGTTTGTTTTCCTGCTTCCATGCGGTAAAGCCGCCTTTAAGATTTTCTACATTTTTAAAACCATTGGCTAAAAGCCACTGTGCTGCCTGGCCACTGCGGCCACCAGATAAGCAATACACTGCAATTGGCCTGTTTTTATCAAGGTATTTTACACGTTCTTTAAATTGCTCCTGGTTGGTCCAGTCTGCCTGCAGGGCCTCTTTTATATGGCCATCTTTAAATTCTGCTGCGGTACGTACATCTAAAAGTTGTACTTCGGGTTTTTTAATGTGCTGTTCAAAAGTTGCAGCATCTACAACTTGCTGAGAGGGTGCCGCGCAGGAAAAAAACAGGATGGTTATTGCTAAAATGAAAATGTGTTTCATTGGTTTATTTTTATTGGTAATATTCAACTGTTAATGGAAATTTTATAAAGGCAATGCCCAAGGCAGCAGCAGCAGCTTCACTTAAGCGGAAACTGAGGCCCTGGTTTAGTTTCATATCTTCTAACTGCCACAATACTTTTGCAAAAATGGTATTGCCATTATCTGCATTAATTTTTACAATTGTGCCTGCTGGTATTTCGTTCATTAATACATAATATTTTTTATCAATCCAGCCGCTGGCGGTTTTAAAAGTCATGGCATCGCCGCTTGCTTTTCTTAGCTTGCTTTTTTTAGTGGCGGCAGTAAAGTCTGCAGAAAAATAACTGTCGCTCCCATCTTTCGTAGTGCCTGTTATGGCTGTATTTTTTGGGGTATTATTGTTGGCGGGTACTATGGCAACACTGGGTTCTTTAACCTTTTTTTCCTGATTGGTTTTGGAAGGTTTTTCCACTTCTTTTATTTTTTCTTCCACTGTATTTGCCTGTTCATCAGCT
>Ga0075152_10003342_pt1 | contig 11232 bp, 8 predicted proteins | sample JI61114C2DNA_FD_70964 | JGI IMG/M metagenome (GOLD analysis project Ga0075152, IMG submission 70964) | Wastewater effluent complex algal communities from Wisconsin, to seasonally profile nutrient transformation and Carbon sequestration -... | ecosystem: Engineered > WWTP > Effluent > Algae...
TCAGCTCGATCATGGGCGAGATCATGCAGATCGCGATTCCCGTCGATCCGAGCAAGATCAGCCCGATGGCCGTGCGCGAGTACGCCGACTGGGTGCTGCGGCCTCGCCTGCTGTCGGTGCCCGGCGTTGCGCAGGTGATCCCGATCGGCGGAGAGGTGCGGCAGTTCCAGGTGCAGCCCAACACCGCGCGCATGGCGGAACTCGGCATCTCGCACGACCAGCTCGAGTCGGCGCTCAAGGGCTACTCGGCCAACACGTCCGGCGGCTTCCTGGAGCTGAACGGACGCGAGTACCTGATCCGCAACCTCGGCCGCACCTCGCGCCTCGACGACCTGAAGAACCTGGCGCTGTCGGCGAAGAATGGCCAGCCCATCCTGCTGCGCCAGATCGCCGAGGTCACCTTCGCCGCGGCACCCAAGCGCGGCGATGCCGGCTTCGAAGGCAAGCCGGCCGTCATCCTGGGCATCCAGAAGCAGCCGACCGCCGACACCATCGCGCTGACCAAGTCCATCGAGGACGCGCTGGTCGGGTTGAAGGCTTCGCTGCCGGCCGGCATGGAGGCACCGCGCGTGACCTTCCGGCAGGCGAGCTTCATCGAAGCCTCGATCACAACGCTGCAGGGCAAGCTGATCGGTGCCTCGATCTTCGTGGCGGTGATCCTGTTCTTCTTCCTCGGTACGCTGCGGCCGACGGTCATCGCGCTGACGGCCATCCCGGTCTCGATCTTCATCACCGCGCTGGTCTTCAAGTACTTCGGCCTGTCGATCAACACCATGACGTTGGGCGGCCTGGCCATCGCCATCGGCGGTCTTGTCGACGACGCGGTGGTCGGTGTCGAGAACGTGCTGCGGCGGCTGAAGGCAGATCGGGCGAACCACCCGCACAGCCGGCTGCATCCGATCGAGGTCGTCGCACACGCCACGATGGAAGTGCGCTCGGCCATCCTCTACGCCACGGTCATCATCGTGCTCGTCTTCATCCCGCTGTTCGCGCTGCCGGGGCTGGAAGGCAAGCTGTTCGTGCCGCTGGGCATCGCGTTCATCGTCTCGACGCTGGCCTCGCTGATCGTCTCGGTGACGGTGACGCCCGTGCTCAGCTTCTACCTGCTGCCGCGGATGAAGAACCTGGACCACGGCGACACCAAGGTGCTGGCCTGGCTCAAGGCGCGCTACCGCAGCAGCCTGCAGGGCGTGCTGGACCGGCCCAAGGCCGCCATGGCGGCGGCGGGCGCGGCCGTGCTGGTGGCCGCGGCCGCCGTGCCGTTCTTCCCAACGACCTTTCTGCCGCCCTTCAACGAGGGCACGCTGCTGATCGGCCTCCGGCTGAACCCCGGCGTGACGCTGAGCGAAACCTCGGCTCTGGCACGCCAGGCGGAAGTGCTCATCAAGCAGGTGCCCGAAGTGACGCACGTCGGAAGGCGCAGTGGGCGGGCCGAGTTGGACGAGCACGCCGAGGGCGTGCACGTCAGCGAACTCGACGTGGGCCTGAAGCCCACGGCCGAGCTCACGCGCAGCATGGACGAGATCAAGGCCGACATCCGCAAGCGGCTGGTGAACCTGCCGGCCGCCCTGGAGATCGGCCAGCCCATCTCGCACCGCATCGACCACATGCTTTCGGGCGTGCGCTCGCAGATCGCGATCAAGATCTTCGGCGAGGATCTCGACGCGCTGCGGGGCCAGGCCGATGCGCTGCGAGCGAAGCTGGCCACCATCCCGGGCATCGCCGACCTGCAGATCGAGAAGCAGGTGCTGGCGCCGCAGATCAAGGTGCGCATCGACTACGCAGCCGCCGCCCAGTACGGCGTGCCGGCGCCGCAGGTGCTGTCGGCGCTGCAGGCCCTGGTCGAGGGCGAGAAGGTCACGCAGATCGTCGAGGGCGGCCGGCGCTTCGCGCTGGTGGTGCGGCTGCCGGAATCGGCGCGATCGGTCGAGGGCCTGGGCCAGATCCTGATCGAAACGCCCAACGGCCGCATCCCGCTGTCCAAGATCGCGACGATCGAGGACGGGGACGGTCCCAACCAGATCAGCCGCGACGATGGCAAGCGACGCATCGTGCTATCGGCCAACGCCTCCGGCCGCGCGCTATCGGAGATCGTGGCCGACATCCGCAAGGTCGTGGCCGAGACCAAATTGCCCGAGGGCTATTTCATCACCCTGGGCGGCCAGTTCCAGGCGCAGGAGGAGGCCTCGCGCCTGGTCGGCCTGCTGTCCATCGTGTCGCTGGCGCTGATGTTCGTGGTGCTCTACAGCCGCTACAAGTCGGCGGCACTGTCGGCGCTGATCATGGTGAACATCCCGCTGGCCCTGGTCGGTGCGGTGATTGGTCTCTGGCTGTCGGGCCAGCCGCTGAGCGTGGCGGCTCTGGTCGGCTTCATCACGCTGGCCGGCATCTCGGTGCGCAACGGCATCCTGAAGGTCAGCCACTACATCAACCTGATGCGCTTCGAAGGCGAGAGCTTCGACACCAAGATGATCGTGCGCGGCTCGCTCGAGCGGCTATCGCCCGTCCTGATGACGGCGCTCGTGACGGCTTTCGCGCTGGCGCCCCTGCTCTTCGAAGCCGAGCGCCCGGGCACCGAGGTGCTGCATCCGGTGGCCGTGGTGATCTTCTCCGGCCTGATAAGTTCGACCCTGCTCGACACCTTCCTCACGCCCGCTATGTTCTGGCTCTTCGGCCGCAAGGATGCTGAACGGCTGATGGACGACAAGGACGCCGAGGCGCTCTGACTCCGACAACCCCGCTCACCCACCGAAAGGAACCCCATGAAGCTGCAAGCCCTTATCGCCACTATCGCCCTCGCCATCACCAGCGCCGCCCACGCGGCGGGCGACAAACACGACCACGCCCACGAGCACAAGCCGCTGCACGGCGGTGTCGTGGTCGAAGTCAAGGACATGGACTTCGAGCTCGTCGCCAACGCCACGGCCGTCAAGCTCTACCTGCGCGACCACGGCAAGCCGGCCGACGTGTCAAAGGCAAGCGCGAAGGTCACGCTGCTGGCCGGCACCGAAAAGCAGGAAGTCGAACTCAAGCCAGCCGGCGACCGGCTCGAGGCCACCGGCAGCTTCAAGGTCGGCCCTGGCACCAAGGCGGTGGCCGTGGTGACGATCGCAGGCAAACCGGCCACTGCACGCTTCACGTTGAGGTGATCACCATGGACAAGGACCGACTGATTTTCGTGGCCGCGCTGGGGGCGGCCGTGCTGCTGACCGGCTGTGCCACGCCCCCTCCGCCCGATCCCACCGCGGAAGTTCCGCATTGCTACAAGACCAACAAGGGCCGGGTGATTGCATGCACACCCGCCGCGGCGCCCAGCCTGAATGCGGATGCCGAGGCCAAGCGCTTCGTGCCGGACCGCAATGCGCTGACCGTCTACGTCGTGCGACGCAACTGGGGGGACGGCCGCAACTTCGTGAAGGTCTACCCGGATGGCGGAACCGGCGTCGATACCCTGCCCGACACCATGGTCCGGCTCAAGTTCCGGCCCGGTGCCCACAGCGTCACCTTCGAGTTTGACGGCAAGCGTCAGAGCACGACGGTGCAAGGTCAGGCGGGCGACATCCGCTTCGTCCGAATCGACGGGACGGTGTGGGCTTGGAAAAGTACCTACGAGTGGGTTGATGAGCCGGAGGCCGCAACCCGCGAGCGTGCCCTGAAGGCGAGGCTCGTCGCCGACGTGTCCGTCCGCTGAACCAGGGCGATACTGGCTGAGTGACGCTGCCCCCTCTTTCCGTTGCCCGCTGACTAGCAGTCGGCACGGCTGCGGCCTTGCTCGCCGCGGCGCTCTTCGGCGCCGGTACGCCGCTGGCCAAGGCACTCATGGCCGCCGTCGGTCCATGGACGTTGGCCGGCCTGCTGTACCTGGGATCCGGTCTCGGGCTGGCGCTGCTGCGGCTGGTGCGGCGGGCGCCCCAGCGCGCCTCCAAGCCGGCGAGTGGCCGTGGCTGGCCGGTGCGGTGCTGACGGGCGGTGTGGTCGGGTCGGTGCTGCTGATGTTCGGCTTGACGGCCATGCCAGCCTCTGGCGCCTCGCTCCTGCTCAACGCCGAGGGCGTGTTCACCGCCGTTCTGGCCCGGTTCGCCTTCAAGGAGATGGGCGGAGGCACCGCCGACAGCACCACCTTGAGCGGCTTCCTGGATCGCATCGAGAAGCGCTACGGCCGCGCCAACCGCATCTGGGTGATGGACCGCGGCATCCCCACCGAAGACAGCCTGGCCAAGATGCGCAGCATCGGCGCGAGCTACCTCGTGGGCACACCCAAGGGACGGCTGACGAAGCTGGAGCAGAGCTTCCTGAACCGGCCCTGGGCCAAGGTGCGCGACGGCGTGCAGGTCAAGCGGTTGGCCACCGAGGAGGACGTCTACGTGCTGGCGCAAAGTGACGCGCGCATCGACAAGGAACGCGGCATGCGGCGCAAGCGGCTGCGGCGCTACGTCGAGCGCTTGAAGGCGTTGCAAGGCCAGAGCCTGACGCGTGACCAGTTGCTGATGAAGCTCGGTGCGGCCAAGCACGACGCCGGCCGTGCGGCAGGCCTGGTGAAGGTGACCTGGCCCAAGGACGCATCGAGCACGGCCAGCCTGGGGTTCAGTCTGGACCGCCACAGACTGCGCCAAGTGCGCAGACGAGAGGGTCGCTACCTGCTGCGCACCAACCTCACGGCGCACGAGCCAGACGCCTTGTGGACGTTCTACATCCAGCTCACCGAAGTCGAGCAGGCCTTCAAGGAGATCAAGCACGACTTGGCCATCAGGCCGATCTTCCACAAGACCGAAGATCGCATCGAGGCGCACATCTTCGTGGCCTTCCTGGCCTACTGCCTGCAGGTCACCCTGAAGGCCAAGCTCCGGGCATTGGCTGGCGGCACCACACCGCGCGAGGTGCTGGCCAAGTTCAAGACCATGCAGATGGTTGACGTGCACCTGCCCACCACCGATGGCCGCGAGTTGACCTTGTCGCGATACACGCAGCCCGCGGCAGAGCACCGCATGCTGCTGGACCAACTGAGGCTGAACTTGCCGTGCCAGCCGCCACCGAGGATCACCGTCGCGCAAGCCACACAAGCCACCGCAGAACTCACCCTGTAGTGGAGACCTACGGGTCTCGCACAAGTCAAATCAACAACTTAGCAGCGGTGTCAGTGGGAAAATGAGAAAGACGGGCTAGTCGAGAGACTGGGGCGCGGCGACGGCGCCGAGCACCGGAAGCCTGGCGGCAGCCAGGAAGACTGCACGCAGGACGTGGCTGGACATGGGGCTCTCCGAGGTCGGGCGGACGTGCCACGCCAGCACCGGTCCGTTGACGGAGCGGATCAGCCCCGGAGTCTGAGCGTGGAGTGGAAGACGGGATCGGGAGGTGGCTGCGCCTCGGACGTGGCCATCGGGGGAACGGCGCGCAGAGCCTGGGCTTCGAGCACCAGGGGCAGTTCGAGCAACTGGACCACCACCGGCTAGCCCGCTTCCATCATCGCAGCCACCGTCTCGACGTCCGCCTGCTGCAGGCAGACGTACCGGCCAGCGCCAACTGCGAGAGCAGCAGCGACAGCACCACGAAGAGCGCGGTGGCAAGGCGGTTGTTGCGGAGCTGCAGGATGTGTCGTGGCAGGTGGTAGTGCGACTGTGCGGAATGCTCGACTTGACGGAAGTCCTTTTGCGTCGGCCGCGATTGCTTTCGCCCTTGTCGGTGCCGTCCCCCGCCCCTGCTACCTCGCTTGTCTGCCAATAGGTTCCGTCAATTTGTCTTTGTCAAATGACGTCCTGATAAGAACACTTCTCAGGACGTCGCGAGACTTCTGCTGCGAATCAGCGATTCGCCACCCGGAAAAATGAGGCCGCGGTGACAACTGACAGCACACTTCGCGCGGCGGCGCGGTAGGCGCAGCCGGTGCCAGTTGGCCGGCGCCGGAGTAGCCTCACCGTTGGGGACCGATGTCGACCGGACCGCGCTTCGGCGCCGGTTCAGGCCCCGCCCGTTGCGGAACGGCAGCCTGGTTCATCGGCATGTCTCTGATGAACGCCGCGATGGCGCCAGCCAACTTGCGGTCCGCCGAATCTCCGGACAGGGCCAGCGCCTTTCCCACGTGCATCCAGGCTTCGACGGCCTGCGCTCGCGTCGCCTTCGATGCGGCCGTGGCCTTGGTCCCCGGGCGCGTGGCTCGCAAGCGTCCGTCTTGCCGAGCCTTCAGCCTCCACAAGGTGTCGTAGTTCCTGTCCCGCCCGCGGGTCGCCTGGCGCGTCGCTTCGGCCTCGATCCCTTGGTCACGCAGCTTCTCCGCGAATGTCTCGCGCCACCGATGCAGGTCGGCCTTCCGCGGATTCAGGCGCTTGCCATGCCGAGACTCTGCTCGCACGCTGATGTGCACGTGCGGGTTGGCTTGGTGGTCGTGCAGCACCATCACGTACTTGTGGTCCGCAAGCTCGACCTTCGCGAACTCGCGCGCTGCGCGCTGTACCGCCAAGGGATCGGTGCCCCTGGGCATCGACAACATGACGTTGTAGGCCTCCCGCCGATCGCCGATGTCATCGATGAAGGTACCGCCATAGCGCCAATCTTCCGCCAGCCCGTGCAGTGCCGACTTGCCGCGCGAGATGTCGCCGCGGTCGTCTTCGATGTCGAGGCGGCCGTTCTTGCTGATGTAGCGGAAGTGGGCGGCGATGGCCTTCATGCCACGCCCGCCGCCCGTGACCTTGACCATGACCTGGGGGGCGCGACGCACCACGGTGGCCTCGATGCGCGCGCGGATGGCAGCGACACGCTGATGCGCAGCAAGCCCGCTCAGCTTGGGTTGAGGTCGGGTGTGCACGATCCGGTTGCCCGGATAGAACAGCCGATCGCCCCACTGCAGCAAGACGCCGTCGATGTTCTGACCTTGGGTCACGACCGCGCTCCCGGCTGAGTTGCGCCACTTCGGATCTGTTGCTTCCCGCTGACCCGGCGCGGCTGCAGCTTGACCAGCGACCGAGTGAGGTGATCGAGGTGCTCGCGCACGTCGATGCTCAACGTGGTGAGCATCGGCCGGTACTCCTCGGCAGGTCGGAAGGCACCTTGCCGAAACAGCAACACCAGGTGGCTCAGGTTGCGGCTGAACGTGGACAGCTCAGCACACGCCGCGATCAGCGCCCCGACTGTTTCGGCGCGCTCGCTGGCCGGCATCGGTACCGGTTGCCCCGCCAGCAAGTCAGCGACAAATTCGCCCGGGGGCTGCCCCGCCAGACGGGCAGCAGCCAGGACCGCAGATACGTCGGCGCCGGACATGCGGAGCGTGAGCCGGACCCGGCTCGCATCGCGCACCTGGAGCAGAGACGGATGTGACCCGTTGAATGGCCCAGCAGGGCCGCCCAGAGCCTTAGCAAGCGTCGCCCGAACCCAGCCTGAGGGCGACGTACCGGCCAGCAGTGCGCGCTCAACCAGCGCGGCTTTCATACCATGCAGATCGACGCTGAGTCGATCACGTGACGAGGGTGCCATAGCCGAGCCTCCTGACATGCGGCGCGTGTCAGACAACGGCGCCAACGCGCCTATCTCTGCACTCACCTACGCATTCAGTATTGGCTCGGATCGAGGCTCCAAGGCCGATGATTCCGAAGCCAGAATCATCGCGGGCCGGGCGAAGCGAAGGCCGGTTGTCAATCGGATTGACAAGCCCAAGGGCGAAGCTCGGCTCGGCATTCATGCCGGCCGCGAGACCTTCGGGTCGAAGCGTCCATACGATGTTGTCAATCGGATTGACAACTTCTGGGCGAGTCGGCTGCGTCAATGGTGTGCGCCACGGTCCAGCCGGGCCCGCACGGATCATCGTGCCTAGCTTGTCAATCCGATTGACAGGCTCGTCGACCGTGCGTCAGCCGCCCACGAAACCCAGCAGCTTTAGCGAGGCAACCGGAGCGAGCCGCCGCGGTCCACCAGTCAGCGGGCGCACGTACATGCAGCCCGCGTGGTCGGGGACCACCGACACCACCAGCTGATAGTCATGGCCCTCGAACTCCACATGGACGCGTTGATCGGACCTCGCTAGCGTTTCGGGCGTGGCCGAGCGCGAGGCGCCACTGTGGCGGTCGGCTGGTGATTCCTGGTCTCTTGTCGGTGTCTGCGTGGCTGCATACGCCACTGGATCGTCTACGGACGCGTCGACGTGGCCGGACGGCTTCCCAGCCTCGCCAGCGGTCGCCTGCAGGGCTGCTGTGCGGCGTTCCAGCGTTCCACGGAACTCCGCCAGCCGGTCTCGGGTGATAGTGGGTTGCTGAGCGGCCCAGGCCTCGACCGCGTCGCCATGCTCGCCATGCAGGCGCCGCAAGTCATAGAGCTCGTTAGTACCTCGGCACCTGCCCTCGCGGTAGGCCTGCAGCAACCAGTCCGGCGGCTCGATCAACGCAGTGGCCAGAGTCACCCACTGCCGGCTCTTGCCGAGGCGCTTAGCGATCTCGGCCTGGTTGTCTCCCAGCGCGATGCGCTTCTGTACGAACAGCGCCAGTTCGAGCGGCCTGAGACCTTCGCGCTGCTCGTTCTCGATCACCTGGTCGTAGCTGTCCGCCGTGGTGTCGATGAAGGCCGGGATCACGGCCATGCCGGCCATCTTCGACGCACGCAACCGACGCGCGCCGAAGTTGAGCATCCAGCGTCCCGGCGCCTGCAGGTTCGGTCGCACCGAGATGGGCTGGCGAACACCCCTGCTGCGGATCGTCTCGGCCAGGTCTTCGAGGCGGTTGTCTTCGAACTCGCGGCGCGGCTGCTCGGGATCCTCGTCAATCGACTCCACTGGCAACTTCAGCGGCTGGCCCGTGTTCTCCAAGGTGGGCGCATCCAGCGCCGCCAGGTCGTCAAGCTGCAGCGGCATGGTTCGCCTCCGAAGTCTTGACCGGGGCCATCACGATGTCGCCAATGCGTTGCAGGCTGGGCTCGATCTCGCGCCAGGCATCGCGCGCCGCGGTCTTCTTCATCTCCCACAGCACGGCACCCTCGGCCTGGGCTTCGGCTATGCATGAGCGGCGGGGCATCGAGGCGAAGTCGCCCGGCCCGTCGCCGATGCGGATCATCAGCGGGTGGTACTGCTGGACCACCTGCAGGAAGTTCGCCTTCTGGAACGGCGTCGGTTCCACCAGCGTCGGCAACAGGCCGATCAGCACAAGCTTCGAGTTCAGAACAGCCTTGATCTTGCGAAGGCCGACGCGCTCATGGTTGAGCAGCCCGCTGACGCCGTCCATCGCCTCCTGGTTGAGCTGGATCGGCGAGAGTACGAAGTCGGCCGACGCGAGCGCTGCGATCACCCGGATGTCCGGGTTCGGGTTGGTGTCGACCACGCAAACGTCGAATGCACCGCCCACCGCAGCGAGGAAGCTGCGGAAGTTGCGTGCGAACGGCGTGTGCATGGCCGGCTGTCGCTCCAAGCCGAGCAGCGCGCGGTCACCCGGCACCAGCACGAAGGGCTGGGCCGGCAGTGCCGGCGCGGTGCCGGTCATCAGCACATCGGCTGCAAAGGCCGCAGGCGCAGCCCGGCCGGACAGGCGCAGCGGCTTTGTGAAGTTGCCCTGGTGATCCAGGTCGATGGCCAGCACACGCTGGCCGCGGTGTGCCAGGTGGTGGGAGAGCAGCGTGGCGACGGCACTCTTGCCAACGCCGCCTTTCTGATTACAGAGCACCAGTGTCTTCATCGGAGATCCTCCTGCATGTGCGGGTGCGAGGCACCGACCCGCCAAGTGGGCGCGCCATGGCGGTTGGCGGTGTCTGGTCTGCCCGGCAGCCGGCCCTCGATGGGCCGATGCCGGGCCGCCCGAGCCGGCCGACGCGCAGCGGAGGCCGGCGAGCGCACGACTTACGCACCGACGCGAACGCGCCAGGGCCATGGTCGGGCCACTGCAGGGCTGCAGCAGCGATGAATCTCAGCGAAGAATCATCGATCTCGAACGTCGCCGGATCAGGCGTCGTCCGGCCAGCGCAGGCCCCAGCGATCGATAACAGCGCGCACGCGGGAGTCACCGTCGGGGATCAGCGTGTGCAGGTCAGCGCGGCCCCAGCGCAGCGCATCCAGGCAGCACAGCATGTCGTTGCTGATGGCGATGTCGACGGCTCGCAGTTCGAACAGGTCGAGTTGGAAGGCCTGGCCGTTGTACGTTGCGGCCAGGAAGCGCGCGATGCGCGGGATCTGGCCGGAGTCGCGCTCCTCGGCCAGCTTCAACAGTCGCGCGAAAGCCTGCGCGCCGGCCTGGGTCGCCTGGAGCGACAGTGCATCGCAGGCGGCGATCTCGGCATCGATGGTGTCGTGGCCCATAGGAAGCTCCTCGGGTACGTGTGGGACGGCCGGCCCGATCGTCGGGCCGGCCGGCGGCGCCGGAGGCGATGACTTTCATCGGAAAGTCATCGCCCACTGGTCAGGCCTTGAGCTTGCGCATCTCCTCGGCCAGCATCCACAGCGCTCGGTTCAGGCTCACGCCGCGGTCGATGCTGCCCACAGGCCGGGTCTGCAGCCGGCGCCCCTGGGCGCTGCGGCCGGGCTGGCCACCGCGAATCACGTTCTCCTGCACGCGCTGGAACGTCGTCCACAGGCTGTGCCCGATGTCCTCGGGCCGTCGCGCCTCGATCAACTGCTCGGCCGTGACGGGTGCGGGCCGGTGCCCGCGGGTTTCCTCCACGCCGCGCTCGCCGAAGCGCAGCGCCAGAGCGGCCGTCGCGAACGCGATCTCCTCGGGCGGCTGCAACTGCAGCGCCTTCATCGCCTCGGTGTGCTCGTTCACCGCCTCGAACTCGTCGAGCACGCGGAACGCGCCTTCGATCACCTCGCCCTGGATGTTGCCCTTGTGCGGGATGCGGATGTCCTCCACCACATCGCCCACCACCAGGCCGTTGCAGCAGACGAAGCGGAACATGCCGGCCAGCATCTGGTAGGAGCTGGCGCCGTCGTGGCTGTTGATCAGGATGATCTCGTTTGCCTCGGGCCGGTTCTGCACCTGCCCGGCATGGCGCATGCGGATCATGTGCTTGGTGAACTCCGCCTTGCCTTCGACGCGGCTGGCGCCTTGGGCGACCATGAAGGGCTCGAAACCCTCCTTGCGCAGGCCGCGCAGGACATCGATGGTGGGGATGTAGGTGTAGCGGTCGGAGCGGCTCGCGTGCTTGCCCTCGGCGAAGATGGACGGTGCGGCGGCGCGCATCTGGTCTTCGCTCAAGGGTTGGTCGCCACGCATCACGCGGGTGTTGCGGGCAAAGCGGGTCGCCAGGGTCGGGGTCGAGTACATGATGGTT
>Ga0075152_10003355_pt1 | contig 11208 bp, 12 predicted proteins | sample JI61114C2DNA_FD_70964 | JGI IMG/M metagenome (GOLD analysis project Ga0075152, IMG submission 70964) | Wastewater effluent complex algal communities from Wisconsin, to seasonally profile nutrient transformation and Carbon sequestration -... | ecosystem: Engineered > WWTP > Effluent > Algae...
TTTAATTTTGCATCTTTTTCTGAACTCATCTTTTCTATATTTTTGGCTTTTAAAGTTGTAAAAATAATTAAAAAAAGAATGTAAATGAAGTTTATAGAAATGAGTTTTAAACTTTATTTCAAAAAAGCATTAACACCTTACCTAATTGCTATAATTTTATTAGGGTTAATTCATTGACTTTAGGTAAAGGCATTGGAACGCTTGATGGATTTGAATATGGACAACCATTTTCTTGATACCATGTATCTTGGTATTCAAGATATGAATATTTAAGTAAATTTGGATTTGATAAGTTCCTCTCTAATATAAATTCGCATGTGATTCCACATAAAATATCTTTAAAAAAGAAAACCATTTTATTATTTTTTCCACTACCAATGTTGTAAATACCTGTTTCATTTAAATCAGTTATATTAAATGTAGAATACAATAATGTGTTAGTCGAATTTAAAGTTACTGAATATTTACCTATCAGATTATCAACATAATAAAAGTCACCATTAGGAAAATTTTTAAGTTGATGAGGTTGTTTTATTATTTGTAATTTGAGAGTTTTACCATTCCAAATTCCTTCCCAAGTGCCAATATAATTACTAAAAACATTATCTATGTCTTTTTTATAATCTCCATTCTGAATATCAAAGGAAGATGTATTTAGTGGCACTTCGTTTTCAGTTTGAGAAACTGATGTTAAAGAGATAATGTTGATTAAAACTAATACCAATGAGTTTATTTTATTTTTCATATCCTTAATATATTAACATGGAGTTTTTTTTACTTTATTACCTTCTAAATATAATTTATTCCAAATTGGAGTATCCGAAATTTCGGGAATTATTTTACCTTCAAAAAGTCCAATATTGTTTTCCAAATTATGTTTTTTCAGTAATTTTAAAAACATTTTTTTCAAATCATTTGTCTGTAAGTTGTCAAATTCTTTTAAAAGTTCAATTTCTCCTTTGTAGTCTTTAATAATTTCATCCCAATCAATATTTACAGTAGCCGGAATTGGAGTTAACATTTTTATTGCAAAAATTCCTTCAGATGTTAACATTATTCCGTATGTGTCTAAATGACTTAAATTATTAAAAGCTGCACCTTCCTGAATGCTTTCTGAGAATGTACGAATATCACCTGGAGAAAACATTTTTACAGGTCTTATAGTTACTCCTAATGAATCAATATATTCATCTATATGAACATGGGTAAATCCTGTAAGATGTAATGATCCTGGGATATATAAAGAATGACCACCTGGAGCACAAGAAAGATCGGTATATGTAGTAATTCCCATACTATCTGTTCTATCTCCATAACCCGATTCATGATTTAATTCAAATGAACTACTAGTATTTAAATTATTAAATTTTAATTTGAATTCGTTTTCATTTGATTTTTTCTTTAATGTATTACAAGGTGTTTTTTCTTCACCGTCACTTAAACTTCCTCCATAAACTGGTGCTGTAACTATTTCGGTAGTACCATTTGAACCTGAGCCTGTGTTTAAACTTCCGCCTGTCCATGTGGTTCCACCACCTAATGAACCACCTTGATAATCCGTACAAACGGTACTACAAGTAGTAAAAATAAAACTAGGCAAGATGCAATCTCTACCTGGTGGGTGAGGAAAAGCATACTCTGTTTCAGCTATACAATCCCAACAAAGTGTTGTGCAAACTTCATCACATTCATTTGTTATTCTACCAAATAATGTTGTCAAATCTTTATCAACATTATCCTCAAAATTATAAATATTTGTTCCTTCATATTTTTGAGGCGCATATTTAATGATATAAGCACTTAGTTCTTCTGCTCCATTATTATTTTCTGCCATTATTAAAAGATTTTCAAAAAAGTTAGCAGCAACACTATCTCTTTGAATTAAAATATTATAAAATGTTTTTCCGTCAACATTCATAATTTTTACATCTTTATCTTCAACTATTGTAAAGTTATACTCATCTTCAAGGGCAGAACGTGAAATAATACTCTTTTGCTTTTCTGTTTTTACTTTTTGATAAGCCGTGTTAAAATCCTTTAACAAAAGCAATTCTTTAAAGGGTTTTTCTTCAACATTCAATTCTCGATTGTTTTTTAAATACTCTCTTTCCTCAGTACAACTATTCAGCAAAAACATTGCCAAACAAAAATACAGAATAAATTTCATTTTTTTTAATTGTGTGTTTCATAAGCTATTGGCTTTATTAATGATTACAATTTTGTTTAAATGGTTGGGATTTTAATACATCTTTTCTCAAAGATATGAAAACAAATTTAAAAGTTGTAATATATAATAACTTTTTTTATTCTTTAATTTGGAATATAGCAATGTGTACAATGAAAGTAAACATAGCGAGGAAAAGTATTTAGTTGCACTTGGCAAAAGAATAAAGGAATTGCGTTTGCAAAAGAAGATCTCGCAAACTGAAATTGCTTATCGTTGTGGTTTTGATAAAAGTAATTATAACACAATTGAATCGGGAAAACGAAATCCAACCATTACTTCACTTCTCAAAATAGCTAAAGCTTTAGATATTCAATTAATTGAATTCTTCAACTTCTAATTTTTAGGATATTAATTCCATCCAAAATATATTTATTACTTTAGCCAATATTTTTTTTTCAACTATGGAAAAGCTAATTTCTTATCCAATTTCGGTTATTTATTATTTGTGTTTTGGATTGTGTTTGGTGATTTTTCATCCAATTCAATGGATATGTTTCAATGTGTTTGGCTACCAAGCGCACAAAAAAAGTGTAGATTATCTAAATTTTTGCCTTGTAAAATGTACTAATCTTCTTGGAACTTGGTTTCAATTTAGAAACATCAACAAAATCCCTAAAGATGTTCCCATAATTTTTGTTGCCAATCACCAAAGTATGTATGATATTATTGGGATGATTTGGTATTTAAGAAAATTTCACGCCAAGTTTGTAAGTAAAAAAGAATTAGGAAAAGGAATTCCAAGTGTATCTTACAATTTGCGTCATGGAGGTTCGGTTTTGATTGATAGAAAAGATCCAAAACAAGCTATTCCAACCATTAAAGGTTTATCAGAATATATTGAAACATACAAACGCTCAGCAGTAATTTTTCCGGAAGGAACTAGAAGTAAAGACGGAAAACCAAAAGAATTCGCACAAAGTGGATTGAAAATACTATGTAAATACGCACCTTCTGCCTATGTTGTGCCAATTTCTATAAATAATTCGTGGAAAATGGTTAAATTTGGTGCTTTTCCAATGGGTTTAGGAAACCGATTAGAGTTTATCATTCATGATCCAATAGTGGTAAAAGATTTTTCATTTGAAGAATTAATGGAAAAAACAGAAAAAGCTGTAGTACAATCGTTAAAATAATAATCAGATTTTATTTTGTCTCAAATCTAAAGTCTACAATACAAATAAAATGTCAATAAAAAACATGCGTCTGGAAGTGATGCAATTTCTAGAAAACAAGGTTGATGACTTTGTTGATCAATTTTTAATTCCGGTTGAAAAAATATGGCAACCTTCAGATTTAATTCCTGATTCTCAAAGCGAAAATTTCTTCGAAGAAGTAAAAGAATTGCAAGAAATTGCTAAAGATTTACCTTACGATTTCTGGGTAGCAATGGTAGGTGACACTATTACCGAAGAAGCACTTCCTACCTACGAATCGTGGTTAATGGAAGTTGAAGGAGTTGATAATGAAGGAAGAAATGGTTGGTCAAAATGGGTGCGCCAATGGACTGGTGAAGAAAATCGTCATGGAGATTTATTAAACAAATATCTTTATCTATCAGGAAGAGTAAACATGCGTGAAGTTGAAATCACAACACAACATTTAATAAACGATGGTTTTGATATTGGCACAGGAAAAGATCCTTATAAAAACTTTGTTTACACTAGTTTTCAAGAATTAGCTACTTATGTTTCTCACAACAGAGTTTCGCAAATTGCTAAAGATTATGGTGATAAAAAATTATCAAAAGCTTGCAAATTAATTGCTGGCGATGAAATGCGTCACCATCATGCATATTCTGAATTTGTTAATCAAATTTTTAAAGTTGATCCTTCTGAAATGATGTTGGCTTTTCAATACATGATGAAACAAAAAATCACAATGCCTGCTCATTTCTTAAGAGAATCAGGACAATCTATAAGTACAGCTTTCAATCAGTTTTCAGATTCTGCACAAAAATTGGGTGTTTATACAGCCAATGATTATGTTGATATTATGCAAAAATTAATTGAAAAATGGCAAATAGACAAAATCTCTGGATTAACTGATGAAGCCGAAAAAGCAAGAGATTATTTGATGAAATTACCTGCAAGAATGGCAAAAATTTCTGAAAGATTAGTTTTGCCTGAAGAAAATTATATTTTTAAATGGGTGCAACCTGCTTTGATAAAGTAAACTTTCAAAAAATAGCAATATTAAAATTCCAAATTCCAATATTTATTTAGAGTTTGGAATTTTTTATAAAATGTAATATGAGTTTAATAGACAACACAATTTTATTTGTAAAGCAAAAACTAGAAAATGCTGAAGCTGGTCACGATTGGTTTCATATTGAAAGAGTTTACAAAAATGCTTTGTTAATTGCTCAAGATGAAGTTTGTGATATTCAAATTGTAAAACTTGGAGCACTTCTTCATGATATTGCTGATAGTAAATTCAACGATGGAGACGAAACCGTTGGACCAAAAGTTGCCAGAGCTTTTTTAGAATCTCAAAAAGTAGCTGATGAAATCATAGTTCATGTTGTAAATATTATCGAAAATATTTCTTTCAAAGGAGGAAATTTTGAAAAGAAATTTAATTCAATTGAATTAGAAATTGTTCAAGATGCTGATAGATTAGATGCTATCGGAGCCATCGGAATTGCAAGAACATTCAATTACGGCGGATTTAAAAATAGACAACTATATAATCCTGAAATTGCTCCAAAACTCAATATGAGCAAGGAAGAATATAAAAAAAGTGAAGCGCCAACAATCAATCATTTTTATGAAAAATTGTTGTTGTTAAAAGATAAAATGAATACCAAAACTGGTAAAAATTTAGCTCAAGAAAGACATAAATTCATGGAATTATTCTTGTCTCAATTTTATGCAGAATGGGATGGTGAGAAGTAGTATTCAGTCGCAGTTTTCAGTTGGCATTCACTGCAACTGAAAACTGAAAACTGTGACTTATAATTATTTCCCTTTAAAATCAGCTTTTCTTTTTTCTAAAAATGCAGTAGTTCCTTCTTTAAAATCTTCTGTTCCGAAGCATTTTCCAAAGTTTTTTATTTCAGTTTTATAACCATCAACGCCATCTTTAAAATTAGCATTGATAGCTTTTATAGCAAATCCAATGGCTACTGGAGAATTACGCATAATTTTTGAAGCAATTCCTTTTGCGAATTCTATTAATTCTGCTTGAGGAACAACGTGGTTTACTAATCCATAGGTTTTGGCAGTTTCGGCATCTATCATTCCTGCGCTCATTACTAATTCCATAGCGCGACCTTTTCCTACTAGTTGAGGTAATCTTTGCGTGCCACCATAACCTGGAATTACTCCTAGTGAAACTTCAGGTAAACCCATTTTAGCATTGTCTGAGGCTACTCTAAAATGACAAGCCATTGCCAATTCTAATCCGCCACCAAGAGCAAATCCGTTTACTGCAGCAATTACCGGAGTTTTTAAATTTTCTACAAAATCGAATAATAATTCTTGTCCTTGTTGTGCTAATTGTGCTCCTTCTTCTACAGAAAAATTAGCAAATTCAGAAATATCAGCACCAGCAACAAATGCTTTTTCACCTTCACCGGTTACAATAATGATTTTTGTAGCAGCATCGGCATCTAATGTTTCAAAAGCGTTGTGCAATTCTTGAATAGTTGCCACATTCAAAGCATTTAATTTTGATGGACGATTAATGGTTATTTGCCCAATTCCGTTTTCGGAAGTAATAAGAATGTTTTCGAAGTTCATGATTTTATTTTTCAATTATTGGAAGCGAAACCTTAAATGTTGTTCCTTTTCCGAATTCAGTTTCAAATGTAATAGTTCCTTTGTAATTTTCTATAATGTTTTTTATAATTCCTAAACCTAATCCCATTCCGCTGGTTTTTGTGGTGAATTTTGGTTCAAAAATATGCTCAATGTATTCCAATTCAATTCCAATTCCGTTGTCTTTTACCGTAATGTTTACGTTGTTTTCTTCTCGTTTTACGGCGACCAAAATCGATTTTTCGGTTTGTTCTTCTGGAATGGCTTGAATAGCATTTTTGACTAAATTAGTTATAATTCTAATCAATTGCGTTCTGTCCATTATTGTGATAATTTCTTCTTCTTTGCTTTCAAATGTGATGTATTCTTCATTGAAAATATCTAATGAAAATTCTACAACTTCTACCACATTTAAGGTTTCATTTTGTTGTGCTGGCATCGACGCAAAATTTGAAAATGCTGATGCAACCGAAGTCATCGTATCAATTTGCTGAATCAATGTTTTGGTATAATCGTTCAGTTTTTGTTTCAAATCAGGATCTTCTGGATTGAATTTTCTTTCAAAACTTTGTACCGTCAAACGCATTGGAGTTAAAGGGTTTTTAATTTCATGAGCAACTTGTTTTGCCATTTCTCGCCAAGCTTGTTCTCGTTCACTTTGTGCTAACATGGTGGCACTTTCCTCCAATTTATCAACCATGGCATTATAAGCTTTTATCAACGAATTAATCTCACGACTGTTGGCTTCAATTACGATTTTTTCGTTCTTTTGATTCAAACTAGTTTCGTTGATTTTATCGGAAATGGTTTTCAATGATTGTGTGATGTAGGATGCCAAAAAGTAAGCCAAGGCAAAGGCAATAATCAACATGAAAAAATAAACCTGACTCAATCGAATTAAGAATTCTTGAATTTCATTTTCATAAAAACTATCATCATCAACATAAGGTAAATTCAAAATTCCGAGTGGTTTGAACTTGTCGTCTTTAATTTGTGTGTATGAAGAACGATTTTTAATTCCATCCACACTTTTAATATCGACATACCTTTTTTCGATAGACGATTGCACCAATTTGATAATGTATTTTGGAATAGGCGGCGAAATACTATCAACTGAAAACGAAGCTTTGGAGGATTTTAAAAGATTTCCGTTCAAACTATAAATGTTTATTTCAACATTATGAATATCTGAAAGTTCATGGATTTTGTCTTTAAAAATTAACGGCAGATTTTTTTCCGTTAACGGATAAGTGGTGTTAGATAAGATGTAATTTATGTGTTCTTTTACGGCATCTTCTTTACGTTCTAGACGTTCTTGATGGTAATTTCGAGCTTCATTTTTAAACTGAATTACAGAAATCGAAGCCATTAGAATGGAAGCAATCAAAATCAATACAATCATCGATAGGAAAATCCTAATACGAAGTGATAGCATTGAAAATTTGAAGTTTTTAAACATAGTATTCAGTCTCAGTTTCGGTTTTCAGTCTCAGTTGCAAACTGAATACTGAACACTGCCAACTATTTCCTTTCTCTTATTCTTTTATAAAATTTGAATCCGAGCATAATTAAAATCGAAAACAAAAAGATTCCGATTACACCATAAATCCAATTAAAAGCATTTTTTAAAATTACTAAAAAAACTACAGCAAATAAAATAATTGTGGCACCTTCATTCCAAAGGCGCATAAAATTGGAAGAATAATTGAATTTGTCGTTTTGCAATTGTTTATAAATTTGATGACATTTTAGATGATACAAAAACAACGCCAAAATAAATCCTAGTTTTACGTGCATCCACGGCATTTGCAACCAAGCAGGCATCAGAAACAATAACCAAGCTGCAAATAAAGTTGCTAAAACAGCACTTGGCCATGTAATAATATACCAAAGGCGATAAGTCATTATTTTGTATTGATTTAGTAAAATTTCTCTTTCTGGTGAAGGTTTTTCGTTGGCTTCAATTTGATAAACAAACAAACGAACAATATAAAATAATCCTGCAAACCAAGTGATTACAAATATTAAATGAAGTGATTTTATGTAGTTGTAAAGTTCCATATTTCAGTTCTCAGTTTTCAGTTTTCAGTCGCATCTGTATACTGTGACTGAGACTACAAACTAAATTAGTTATTTTTAAAATCTTCAATCCAATTTGCGACAACACCACACCATTCGTCATCATCATTCATGCACGGAACAGCCATAAATTCTTCGCCACCATGATGTAAAAATTGTTCGTTGGCTTCCATTGCGATTTCTTCTAAAGTTTCTAAACAATCGGCTACAAAAGCCGGAGTTACCACTGCTAATTTCTTAATTCCTTGTTCGGGCATTTTGTTGATTTCAACATCGGTGTAAGGTGTTAGCCATTTGTCACCTGCTAATCGAGATTGGAAGGTTTGGCTGTATTTTCCTTCGGGAATGCCTAACAATTTTACCACTTGTCTTGTGGTTTCATAACATTGATGACTGTAACAAAATTCATGTGCTGGCGATGGCGTGTTACAACATGTTCTGTCCATTTTACAATGTGATTTGGTAACATCGGTTTTACGAATATGACGCTTCGGAATTCCGTGATACGAAAACAACAAATGGTCATAATCAAATCCTTCCAAATGTTTTTTGATTGAATTCGCTAATGCCTGAATATAATCGGGTTTGTTGTAAAATGCTGGAACTTTAGTCAACTTCATTTCAGGAAACTTTGAGGCAACTAATTCATCTGCCAAAGCCCAAATCGTCGTGGTTGAAGCCATAGCATATTGAGGATAAAGTGCTAAAAGCATAACTTCGGTCACACCTTTATCTTTTAATTCTTGTAATCCTTTTTCAATAGTTATAGTTCCATAACGCATGGCTAAAGCTACAGGAACATCAACTAATTTCTGAACTTTTTGATGCATTTTTTTTGAAAGAACAATTAAAGGAGAACCTTCGTTTGTCCAAATGCGAGCATAAGCTTCAGCTGATTTTTTGGGTCTTGTTTGTAAAATGATACCTCTAACTAACAAGGCACGTAATAAAAACGGAACGTCAATTACGTATTTATCCATTAAAAATTCATCTAAATACGGCTTAACATCTTTGGCAGTTGGACTTTCTGGCGAACCTAAATTTACTAATAATACTCCTTTCATTTTATTTTATTTTATAATGGTATAAAAGTAATTAAACTTCTTTTTTTCTTTCTATTTTTATGATTGATTTATAGATTGTTTTAATTTGAAATTTTTCTCATAATGGTTTCAAGTGGGCCATTTTTAAATTTTTTACTCCAAAGCCAGCTAAAAAATGCACTTATAGTGAAAAATAAAATGGAAAAAAGCAAAATATAAATAGGTAAAGTTGGCGTTTCATCTTCTAAAAAGCCAGTGTATTTTTTATGGGTTAATTGTTCTAAAAGCAACATACCAAGCGTAATATGAATAACATAAAACGACAAAGTCATTTTTCCGGTTTGCGCTAATAGTTGAATTATTTTGTTTTGTGAAAATCGGTCGCCAACATACATACAAATCGGAATTACCATCAATGCAAATCCAGCAGTTACAGCTAAAAAAGGAAAATAAGGAGGAAAGTATTCGCTTAAAATATAACGATGTGTAAAATCATCAATAAAAGGATTTTTTGCCCAAAGGCGAATAAGTTGAACAATTGTAAAAAGTAAAAAGCCTATCAAAAATACTTTTTTTCGAACTATAGTTGAATTCCAATTTAATTTCCCGAGATACATTCCTACAACAAAAAAAGAAAACCAAGGTAAAATAGAATTCCAACCATTGTAAAAGGTATTCCGCAAGAATCCGATTGGAGTCCAAAAATCTGCATATTCAAACGTGTTAAAATTCCATGAAGTTTCAACAGAAATTAGCCATAACAAACCATGATAAACTATAATTACAACAGAAGCAATCCATAAATAATAGTGTTTTGGAACAAATAAAATAAAAGCAGCTAAATGCATATATCCTCCATAAAAATGTAAAATATCTCCTGGCCACCATGTAAAAAGAAGCAATCCAATAGCCAACAAAAACCAAGAGCGTTTTAAAATAACTGATTGTAATTTTGCTTTTTCTTCAGCAGAATTTTCTGTTTTATTCGCCAATAAAGAAACACCCATTCCCGCTAAAATAATAAAAATAGAAGTTGAATTTCCGGTAAACAAATTTAAAAATCGTCCAACAGGTTCACTAGTTTGTAAAACCGAGCCAAAACAATAGTTAAAGTTTACAATGAACATACCAAAAATGGCATAAGCTCTCGCCAAATCAAAACCAATTATCCGTTGATTCATTTATAGAAATTTACACATTTGTATTAATCGACATCAAATATTTTTTCGGAGTTGTAGCAAATTTCTTTTTAAATGCAGCAATAAAATGACTTCCCGTGCTGTAACCAATTTTTAAACCAACTTCGTTTACATTATAAGAACCAGAATCTAATAATTGTCGAGCGTAATCCATTTTATAATCAAATAGAAATCCGTAAACCGTATCGCCATAAATTTGTTTGAATCCCATTTTTAGTCTTTTCAAACTCAATCCAACTTGTTCAGCTAATTCCTCCAAACCTGGTGGTTCTGCCATATTTTGGATGATGATTTCTTTGGCTTTTTTGATTTTTAAAACATTTTCTTCATCTATCAAAAACGGACATTGTTCAGCATTTGGATCTTCTGAACGATTGAAATACAAACTCAATAATTCATATCCTTTACCTTTATAATAAAGATTTTTAATCGATGGATTTAAATTATAATGAAACAACTGACTTAAAACAATTGCCATCGATGGACTGATGTCAGTTTCTTTATAATATTTTTTATCCTTGTTTTCTTCGCTCAAAAAAGGAATATGTTCAGCTTCTGTAGAAAACAAACCATGAAATTTTTGAATGGATATTATCACTGAAATTACCCAAGAATTTGGAGCGATTTCTAAATTCAAAGGCAATTCTTTTTGTGGATTGTAAAACAAAAGTGCTTTTTCTTCTCTCAAATCTAAAGCATAATTCCCATCATTAAAGACAAATTTTGCTTTTCCTTTGATGCCAAAATGAAATTGAATAAGACCTTGATTGACATGTCTTTTCACGTGAAAATTCTCATTTCCATCATTTTGAAAACGAATTAAGGTAAAATCATTTTCAATTTTTATTTCTTCTTGTGAACCCATAGCGATATTTTTTCGTATATGATTTTGGAATCATGTC
>Ga0075152_10003358_pt1 | contig 11201 bp, 7 predicted proteins | sample JI61114C2DNA_FD_70964 | JGI IMG/M metagenome (GOLD analysis project Ga0075152, IMG submission 70964) | Wastewater effluent complex algal communities from Wisconsin, to seasonally profile nutrient transformation and Carbon sequestration -... | ecosystem: Engineered > WWTP > Effluent > Algae...
CTCTTTCAATTTACCCAGCGTTGCATTAAATGTCGCCAGCCGTTCTTGCTCTTGCGCCACGACATTGGCTGGTGCGCGTTCAACGAAGCTGGGATTGGTCAGTTTTGTGGTTGCTTTGGCAACTTCACCCTCAATACGTGCGATTTCTTTCGTTAATCGCTCACGCTCAACCTTGACGTCAATTTCTATTTTCAGCATTAATCTGAATTCGCCTACGATGGAAACGGGTGCATCCACATCGGGAAGTTCATCTTGCTGCACATGAATCTCCGATAATTTTGCCAGCGCCAGCAAATAGGGCGTGAATTCGTCCAGAACCTGTTGCTTGCCTGCCGCTAATAACGGCACTTTAAGTGCCGGAGATAAATTCATTTCGCTGCGTAATGTACGACAAGCATTCACCATGTCTTTTAATAAGGCGACAGATTGCATGGCGCCCTCATTCAGCTTGGCTTGATCAGCTTTTGGATAAGGCTGGCACATTAAACTTGCGCCATTTTTACCGGCCAATGGTGCAACTTTCTGCCAAAGTTCCTCGGTAATAAACGGAATCACCGGATGAGCCAGCCTTAACATCGCTTCCAGTACTCGCACCAAAGTCCGCCGCGTGGCCCGTTGCACTGCATCCTGTTGACTATTGAGCTGCACTTTAGCCAGCTCGACATACCAGTCACAGTATTCATCCCAAACCAATTCGTAAATTTCGCGCGCGACCAGATCAAAACGATAATTGGCAAAGGCTTGTTCAACGGCCAGTTCCGCTTGTTGCAATCGACCGATCATCCATTGGTCCGCAGCGGTATAAACCACTGGCAATGCATCATCCAAGCCAGTGTCTTTTCCTTCACAATTCATCAATACATAGCGGGTTGCATTCCATAGTTTGTTACAAAAATTGCGGTAACCATCACAACGCTGCATATCAAATTTGATATCGCGGCCATGTGATGCGAGGCTGGCAAAAGTAAAGCGCAGCGCATCGGTTCCAAAAGCTGGAATACCATCGGGGAAATGCTTGCGGGTATTCTTTTCAATCGACTCGGCCTGCTTGGGATTCATCAAGCCGGTGGTGCGCTTGGCAATCAAATCAGACAATGCAATGCCATCGATCAGATCCAGCGGATCCAGCACATTGCCCTTGGATTTGCTCATTTTCTGGCCTTCGGCATCACGGATTAGGCCAGTAATATAAACTTCCTTGAAAGGCACTTTACCGGTGAAATGCAGCGACATCATCACCATACGTGCGACCCAAAAGAAAATGATATCAAAACCGGTGATGAGCACCGATGTCGGCAGGAATGTTTTCAGCTCAGGGGTTTCATCCGGCCAGCCCAATGTCGAAAATGGCCACAGCGCTGATGAAAACCAGGTATCCAGTACATCGTCGTCTTGGGTCAGATCTTTTTTGCCGGATAGCTTTTGCGCTTCTTCCAGGTTATGCGCAACCGTGATATTGCCATCTTCGTCATACCATGCCGGAATGCGGTGCCCCCACCATAATTGGCGCGAGATACACCAATCCTGGATGTTTTCCAGCCATTGATTGTAGACATGCGTCCAGTTGTCCGGCGTAAACTTCACATCGCCCTGCGCCACCACATCTAATCCCCGCTTGGCCAAACCTTCCATGGCGACATACCATTGATCGGTCAGCATGGGTTCGATAATCGTATTGGTTCGATCGCCGCGTGGCGCCATCAGTTGATGTGGTTTGGTTTCCACCAGGAAACCCTGCGCTTGCAGATCGGCAACGATCCTTTTCCTGGCATCGAAACGATCCATGCCCTGATAGTCAGTGGGCGCCAGATCGTTGATTTTTCCATCCAGGGTAAAAATATTGATCGGCACCAAGTGATGACGCTGCCCGACTTGATAGTCATTGAAATCATGCGCTGGGGTAATTTTCACGCAACCAGTACCGAATTCCCGATCAACATAAGTATCGGCAATAATCGGAATGGTTCGTTCACACAGCGGCAAGCGCACATGGCGTCCAATCAGATGTTGATAGCGCAGATCTTCGGGATGCACAGCAACAGCCACGTCCCCCAGCATGGTCTCAGGGCGCGTGGTGGCGACAATCAAGGCTTCTGCAGGATCAGTGCGATTGCCATCCGCTTGCTCAACGGGATAGCGAATATGCCACATGGAGCCATTTTCTTCCGTCGACACCACTTCCAAATCCGAGACGGCCGTTTGCAAGACCGGATCCCAATTCACCAGGCGCTTGCCGCGATAGATGAGCCCTTCACGGTAAAGCCGCACAAACACTTCAGTCACTGCGCGCGATAATTCGGCATCCATGGTAAAACGCTCGCGTGTCCAGTCGCAGGAAGTTCCCAAGCGGCGCATTTGCCGGGTAATGGTCGAGCCGGATTCCTCTTTCCATTCCCACACCTTGTGCAGAAACGCTTCCCGCCCCATGTCGCGCCGATCAAGATTCTGCTGATCCAACTGACGTTCCACCACAATCTGTGTGGCAATACCGGCATGATCGGTACCTGGTTGCCATAAGGTGTTATCCCCCAACATGCGGTGATAGCGTGTCAGTGCATCCATCAACGTATGTTGAAATGCATGCCCCATATGCAGCGTACCTGTCACATTGGGAGGTGGCAGCATAATGCAATAAGCCGATTTGTCAGCCGAAGTTGTGGGCTTGAAGTAACCGGCTGATTCCCAAATGGAATACCAGCGGTCTTCGATGAGTTTTGGGCTAAAACTTTTCTCGAGTTCCATGGAATTTAAAGTTGTGTTGAAGGGTAAAAATAAGACCGCCATTATAGCGGATGGCTTATCAATCCGTAGACAAGAAGTACCGACAATGCTGTATCAGCGCATCAGTTTGTTCTGAATATCTATCTGATATCGAATAAGAAAGCGATAAAATTCGTACTGAAAGCAACTATTTGATTGAATCACTCATGCGCGCTTCCAAAGCATCAGCCAATGCTTTTCTATCACTGGAGCTCATATCGATATGGGCATCTTGCAGTGCGGCATCCAATACCTGCTGTATCGGCGTTGACCGCTTGGGCTGCGGTTGTATTACCGAAGGATTGAGCACCACCACTTCCGTCAGCATGGGGATATTTTCTGCAGTCTTTTCCTGCAGCAATTCACCTTCAACAGGAGAATCCATTTCTGATGGAGAATCAACTGGCGTTGCTGTCGTGCTTTTTATTTTGCCATGATTATGATATTTGCCGAGTAAGTTACGGAATTTTTGCAGGATCTCAGCATCATCGGGCTCAGTTGGGGATTTGTCATCAATCATCGTTGAGAAAATCAGTGCTTACTGATTCCTTTCAATCATCAAGTGTGTAATGGTGTATCTCATAACCCTTATCTTTATAAAAACGGTAGCGCTCACGCGCAACCAGCTTATCCTCCTGCGATATCCCGGCGATCTCGATCAATCGCTTGTACTGATCGAATTCGGGCGGATACTGACGGTGCAAGTTCAGTAACACATCAAACTGCACATCGATTGGCATCACATCGCTTAAAATCACTGGCGTTACCTTTATCAAGGAATCATCCTCCTGCAATCGGCAATGTGGAATGAAGCTCGTGGGAGAAAACGTCCAAAGCAATTCATCCATCTGCTTGATTGTTGCCATATCCGGTGTATAAACCATCACGCTCATGTTTTGCTGAACCGCCTTGGCACAAAGCCGGCAGGCTGTTTTCAATTTATCACTGGATCCGGAATAAAAATAAATTTGCGTCATTGCATCGCTAATAGTCTGGTCACTCACATCGATACGCCGACATCATCAACAAAGTTCGCAGTCGCTGATTAATTCATGCATGGACGACGAACAAGCATTGCCATCTATTCGGAATTAATCAGCACATTTCAATGATCAATTAACTAGTTGCCTTAGCCTGAGTGATTAAAAATTGAGTCAATAGCGGCACCGGCCGTCCCGTTGAGCCTTTGTCTTTACCTGATTTCCATGCCGTACCGGCAATATCCAGGTGAGCCCAGCGATATTTCTTGGTGAAACGCGATAAGAAACAGGCTGCTGTGATAGTGCCGGCAGCTCTGCCACCGATATTGGCAATATCGGCAAAATTACTTTTCAGCAGATCCTGATATTCGTCCCACAGCGGTAATTGCCAAGCGCGATCACCCGCCAGCTCACCGGCAGACAGCAATTCTTGCGCCAGCTTGTCATCATTGCTCATCAAGCCCGTCGTAGAATTCCCCAACGCAATCACACAAGCACCGGTCAAGGTGGCAATGTCAATCACCAGTTTTGGATGGTAACGCTCTGCGTAAGTCAGTGCATCGCACAGAATCAGGCGCCCTTCCGCGTCAGTATTGAGGATTTCAATGGTTTGACCTGACATGCTGGTGACCACGTCGCCTGGTTTGGTGGCTTTACCGCTGGGCATGTTTTCAGTGGCCGGAATAATACCGACGACATTAATAGGCAACTTCATGTCAGCCACCGCATGCAAAGTTCCCAAAACACTGGCAGCCCCGCTCATGTCGAATTTCATTTCGTCCATTTCAGCCGCAGGTTTCAATGAAATTCCACCGGTATCAAAGGTCACACCTTTGCCAACCAATACGATCGGACTGTCTTTTTTGCCTGCCCCCTGATATTCCAGTACGATCAATTTAGCGGCTTGCTCGCTGCCTTGCGCAACCGCCAGCAGAGAACCCATGCCCAATTTCTCCATATCCTTCTCTTCCAGGACAGAGGCTTTCAGTTTATGGGTTTTAGCCATATCCTTAGCCTGCTTGGCAAGATAGGTCGGCGTACAGATGTTAGGCGCAAGATTACCCAGATTTTTAGCCAGACTCATGCCATTCGCAATCGCCAAGCCTTGTTGCATAGCTTCTTCGCAGCCAGCCAACTCAGTACGATTGTTAATACACAATATCAGTTTGCGCAAACTGGGTTGATCATTCTCTGGTTTGCTTTTCAACTGATCAAATCGATATTGATGGCTCATTCCACTAATGACAATTTGCGAAATCTTCCAGGCATCAGCACGGTCTTTGACTGGGAAATCTGATAAAAACAAGGTTGCATCCGCCACCGCCGTTTTTTGCAATGCACTCAAAGTAGCCGTAATGGCAGCCAGAAATGTTTTTTCCTTGAATTCCGGTTCTTTGCCTAATCCAATTAACAACACCCGCTTAAACAGAGTATCCGGTACATTGTGCAGTAATAGCGAAGAATTCGCTTTGCCATCCATATCTCCGGATGCCAGAATATTTTTTATGTAACCCTGGGTCGCTTTATCTAAAATTTTGGCTGAATCGGTCATTTTTCTTGATTCAAAGATACCGACCACCACACAAGCCCCGCGTTGTTTTTCCGGGGTTCCTACTTTTATTGCAAAATCCACTGTTGACTCCTCTATCAAGAATTTTTAAGCAACTAACGCATGTAAATATTCACACAGTTCATCATCTTATAGCTTCTGTGGCGCAAAGCAAAACCGTCTCAGCAGATGTTACCAGCATTGCATCCATTTCGATCGAAAAATACGTGCAGACTGACAACATTTACAACAGAAAGACAATTCTTACAAATAACGACAAATATTTCTTGCTGACAATAGTGATAAAGCTGTTTTTATACTATACTCAGAAAATAATACTTCTATTATTCAATTATATATAAGTGTTATTTCATGATAAGGATAATAAGATGCTTGATGACAAGTTGAAGACGCGACTCAATTTTTGTACGACGCTGCCTAGTCTACCCGCGGTCGCCATCAAGATTATCGAACTGGCCAATGATCCGGATGCCGATATAGGGACGGTCTGTCAGTACATTTCACTCGATCCGGTACTGTCTGCGAAATTGCTTAAAACCGCCAACGCACCTATTTATCGATCGCGCCGGGTTGCGACCAACATTCGGCAAGCCATCAGTATTTTGGGCACCCATTCGGTCATAGTCATTGCATTATCCTTTTCATTAGCCAGTTCGTTAATGAAAAAACCCTCTACTGATCTTGCGCCTACTTTTGACAGCGATATTTTTTGGCGCCGGTCCATCGCTTCCGCTTTGGCCAGTCGGGCGTTGGGAGAGAAACTGGCTCTCAGCTTTCTGGATGATTTATTTTTAGCCGGATTAGTGCAAGAAATCGGCATCCTGGCTTATTCGGCCATCATTCCAGAAGAATATAACAAAATTCTTGCGTCCACGATTGATCACGATCAATTGCTGAATGCCGAGCGTCAAATTTTAGGCGCTGGACACGATGAACTCGGCTATGCACTGCTTCAGAAATGGCATATTCCTGATTATATTGCCCTATCCTGCATCAACAGCCATAGTCAACCAACGCCCAAGGATCTGGGTCCGACGCTACAATCCTGTGTGGCCGTGTCTCGCTACTTGGCCGATTATTTTCTATTTCCGCACGATACGGAGAAAATGACCGCGCTAACGGAAACAGCGCACAACTGGCTTGGGTTGGATCACGCAGCACTCATCGACGTGATTAAAATCATGGAGGTGAGCCTAAAATCCGTTGAGGATCTGTTTGATATTAGCATTCATGATACATTGGAAGCCGATGGTGTCCTGGCTCAAGCTAAAGAACTACTCATGATACATAGTTTGGCCAGAATGAAGGAGCTGGAAGAAAAATCGCAACGGGATGGACTGACCGGTGCCTATAATCGCATGTATTTTGACGAAACCCTGCGACGTGAATTTAATCTGGCAACCCAATATCATTTGCCTTTGACGATCGCGATTATCGATTTGGATCATTTTAAAAGAGTCAATGACACCCATGGGCATCTGGCAGGAGACTCGCTGTTGGTGACGGTCGTGAAAACTGTTTGTGCGCAGATTCGCCAGGATGACACACTGAGCCGCTACGGTGGTGAAGAATTTGCTTTGATTTTACCCGGCACAACATTGGAAGCTTCAAGAAATCTCATTGCCCGTTTAAAAGAGGCGATTACTGAAATCGCTTATGAACTGGACGACAGTTGCATCATCCAAATCACGGCATCGATTGGCGTCGCAGCCTATCATGAAGGATCAACCACTTTTAATGAACCGCTGGACATGATTAAAGCAGCCGATTCGGCTTTATATGCGGCGAAACATGCTGGACGCAATCGCATTGTCGAATGGAATTCACTGCTTTAAATATTTTGCACTCAGTCAGTTGTCTATCTATATCTAATATCTTGCACATTTATGAATCTAATTATCCAAGGACTGGACGTAAACAATAGTGATCTGCGGGAACTCGCAAAACTCTCTCAGGCAGATGGAATTGAACGAATTACCGGTCAAGCCTTTCGCATAACCAATGCTACTCATTCGGAACAGATTGCAGAATATTGCACGCAAGCCGAGCTGGACTTTGCATTTGTCAATCCTAAACAAAAACTCTCAGATTTTAAATTGATTGCCATGGATATGGATTCAACACTGCTGGCAATTGAATCTATTGATGAAATTGCTGACATGCACAATATCAAGCCACAAGTGGCCGCCATTACCCTGCAAACCATGCGCGGTGAGATCAGTTTTGAGGAAAGCATCACGCGCCGCACCGCATTATTGCAGGGTGTGCATCAGGATGCATTGCAAAAAGTCTATGATGAACGCGTCAAACTGAGTCCTGGGGCTGAAAAAATGCTGCAGCAGGCAAAGTTATCCGGACTAAAAACCATGGTAATTTCAGGCGGTTTTACATTCTTTACCGACCGGATCAAAACAAAATTGGCATTCGATTATGCGGCTGCCAACGTTCTGGAAATTGATAACCAGCATTTGACCGGCAAAGTTATTGGAAAAATTCTTGGTAGAGAAGGCAAAGCGGAAATACTGAAGCAAGTCAGTAAAGAATTAGGTGTGGGGCGTGAACAAATTATCGCATTGGGTGATGGCGCTAACGATTTGGATATGTTGGCCGAGGCCGGCGTCAGCATCGCTTATCATGCGAAACCCATTGTAAAAGAGAACGCCACCTATTCAATCAGCTATGTGGGTTTGGATGGCATTATTAATTTATTTAATTGATTAATTGCGCACGACGATGATCGATTGAAGCTGATCATCGTCGCTATTGCCTAATAATTCGGTTCATACATGAGCGAATGAATATAACTTTCCAGATCATTTGGCAATTCAACATTGGTTAATCCTTCGCTGACGGCCACACGACAAACTGCAACAGCAATTGCGTGCGACACTTCACGCACACGCGTTAACGAAGGATAAATTGCTCCCGTGGCTATTTCTTGTTCGGTCACAATACTGGCCAACACCTCGGCAGCAGCCAAAAACATACCTTGCGAAATCAATCGGGCCGAACTGGCATAAACCCCAAGACCTATGCCTGGAAAGATATAGGCATTATTACCCTGTGCGGGCCTGAAAAGCTTATCCTCATACTGCACAGGATTAAACGGACTACCACTGGCAAAGATGACCCGCCCATCACTCCATTGATAGGCCTGTTCTGCAGTGCACTCCGTATGTGAGGTAGGATTCGACAACGCAATAATCACCGGGCGCTCATTCACTGCCGCCATCTTGCGCACAACCGCCTCATCAAATGTCCCAGCCACACCGGTTGCACCAATTAACACATCCGGTTTAATAGCACCAATGGCATCCACAAAGCCGCATGCCGCATGCGCATGAGCAAACGGCCTGATGCGCGGCTTGATATTTTGATTGTCTGATGTCACCAAGCCTTTGCGATCAATAAACCACAGTCGCTCTTGTGCTTGCTGTTGACTGAGTCCCGCGGCACAAAATGCATCCACCACCAGTTCTGCAATACCGCCAGCGGCAGAGCCCGTGCCTAGAAACATAATGTTCAGATCGGAAAATTGTTTATGGGTAATGCGACATGACGTATAAATCCCTGCCAGCGTTACGGCGGCGGTGCCTTGTATATCATCATTAAAACAACGCACTTTTTTGCCATACATATCCAAAAACTCAAATGCATGTGGCGTCAAGAAATCCTCAAACTGAATCAGTGCATGTGGAAAACGGTATTGCACCGCATCGACAAATTCATCCACAAGCGATCGATATTCATCCCCTTGTATACGGGGATGTGGGTAGCCTAGATACAACGGGTCTTCACGCAAGGCGATATTATTCGTGCCCACATCTAGCATGATAGGCATGCATTGCGCTGGATTAATACCAGCACAGGCTACGTACAGAGCCACTTTACCAATAGGAATTCCCATCCCATTGGCACCGAGATCCCCCAAACCCAAAATGCGCTCCCCATCGGTCACTACAATCACTCGAATGTCTTTTTCGGGCCAATTTCCCAGAATGGTTGCAATATCGCCTCGATCCTCAGGCGTGATATAAAATCCCTGTGGATTCCTGAAAATATGTGCAAATTCTTTGCACGCCTCGCCTACGGTCGGGGTATAGACCAAAGGCATGATTTCTTCGATATGATCAAGCATCATTCGATAAAAAAGCCGCTGATTACGCTCTAGCAGCGCATTTAAAAAAATATATTTTTCTATGTCGCTGCTTTTGCAACGCATGCTACCCAGAACGCGTGCGATTTGTTTATTGATATCCGCTACATCATACGGAATCAATCCACGCAAACCATATTGCTTGCGCTCCTCGCGCGTAAACGCGGTCGATTTTGTCAATGCAGGGTCAACCAACAGAGCCTTTCCATGCAAATTTCTCATGTTCATTCACATCTCCAAGCTAAATTCTCTTTCCAATGAATGGTATAAACAATTTCACTCAATACAGAATTGGACATTCCGAACAGTGAAAGATAAACTTATCTATCCGGTAAAAATGTGTTTTATAAATTTATTTTCACCACGCACATTAAGGAATCAGTTTAGTCTTTCTAATCTACAATTGCAGATCTTTTAACGAAACCTTCTTTTCAAGAACGACCCTAATTAAAACTATGAATCAATCACCCTTTCCAATCCCAAATCCAAATTTATACACTGAAGAAGAAGTTGCCCAGCTTGTCCATCAATTTTATGCAAAAGCCAGGAAAGATCCTGGATTGGGTCCTATTTTTGAGGCACATGTCATTGATTGGGATGCTCATTTCGTGCAAATGACTAATTTCTGGTCAGCTCAATTGCGCGGAACCAGTCGGTTTCGCGGAGCGCCAATGCCAAAACATATTGTTCTACCTGATCTTACCGCAGAATTATTTGAGCGCTGGCTGCAGCTCTTTAAACAAACCACCGAGGAATTAGGCAATCCCAATTTACAACAGCATGCTAACGCAGTAGCCACCTTTATCGCCGGTAGACTGTGGCAAGGTTATCAGATGAATAATTATCCAGATAAGCAACTTGAAACACTACGTACTGTCTAATCCATTGAATTATAAAGTAGTTAACAGTTTTAAATTTTAATACTCCCGGTCACAGCGATAGGAAAGCTGATTAATTGCGCAGCCACAATATATGCTGGCTTTCAATCGGCATTCTCTTCCGAACTCGAGAAAGTAGTTCTTTAAATATTAAAAAGAGATAATAAAGTATCCTTATTCGATTCTATTCTTACCTTGACAGCACTGTAATATTCTTTATGTCATAAGGATATTTGCATTGAAAAGTATAAAAAACAAAATTATTGTTTTTTCCATTCTTGCCACTTTAATCCCGTCATTAGGATTAGGTATCCTGTCGTTTCAACAAAATGAAACGATGATCAGTGAAAATGTAACTCGTGAATTACGTGCACTGGCAAATCACGCTAGCCGGGAATTTGATCTTTGGATTAAAGATCAAATTTACATCGCGCGCGAACTTTCAACTTCAAAAATCCTTATTGAAGGATTATCTTCAATTAATCAGAGCCAATCTCAGCAAAATAAAAATATTGCACAGCAAAAAGTGCTGGAGTACTACCTAAAATCTGTCTATAAGAAATTAGAAACAGTACAAGAACTTACTGTAGTTGATATAGACGGCAGTATTATTGCCAGCAATGTTGAATCCCCTGTCCCGGTCATCCTCCCACAAAATTGGCCAGAAAGCGCATCCATACAAGGTGATGTGGTTGTTCCACCGCATTGGAATACCCATTACGCAACGGCGACGCTCAGTATTTCAGTTCCGATATTATCAGTTGATGATTTTATCCTGGGCGCGTTGATCGTCACATTCGATTTGCACAATATTCAATCCAGTTTAAAGGATACCGTCAAATCTCCACCGGGTGACG
>Ga0075152_10003361_pt1 | contig 11195 bp, 9 predicted proteins | sample JI61114C2DNA_FD_70964 | JGI IMG/M metagenome (GOLD analysis project Ga0075152, IMG submission 70964) | Wastewater effluent complex algal communities from Wisconsin, to seasonally profile nutrient transformation and Carbon sequestration -... | ecosystem: Engineered > WWTP > Effluent > Algae...
GCACTACCGGTGCATCCGGCTCATTGTTTTCTGCCACATCGGGTTGTGTTTCTGCTGCGGCCTGCGTGGTTTGCGGGGCGTTAACACTTGTTTCTTCTGCTGCCGAAAGATCGCCGGGAATTTGTGGAGCCACATCGCCAAAGCCTGTTTCACTGTTGCCCAGGTTTACTTCTATTCCTTCATCAACTGCTACGGGTGGCGGTGCAGGTATCGTCCAGCTTACGAGGAAAAGGAAAAGAAACAAGCCGCCTGTAATTAATACCGTAAGGCCAAGCGCTTTCAGGTTCTTTTGTTTTTCGAACCGTTCGTTTATGTAGTTTAAACTGCTCATGTTTTAAGTTTTATTTATAAGCCCAAAACTTGTGTTATGTTTTTTTATGAACCAATCTGCATTGCTGCTATCATCATTTCTTGCGTCGCACTCTTGTACGTTCAGTTCATTACCCACCACAGTGCAACAACTTAACTAAATGTAGCGCCCTGTGATGTTTGAGCGGCTGTTGAAAGCTCATTTCAATTCCTGCTGTACAAGTGTGCGACCCCGAGTTCCGCCTTCCTTCGTCAGGCTCGTCGGGATAAACTGCCACGCTTTATGTCGCCATAAAAAAGGAACGTTGAACCGAGCGTGGCAAGGAACGGTCAATATTTATTCTTCAGCCGGGTTCATAATACTTGTATTTAAAACAAATTTACTTTTGAATATTTATATGAACTGTTATAAAGATGCAAACAGGCTGTGTATTACACAAACCAAATTGTAGAACGTTGCTGTTTTAACAAAATTGCTGTGCCGGTTATTTTGACTCAATATTGTTTTAGTACGTTTATCAATTATTTACAATCATTGTATAATTTTGAAACAGCAGCCAACTTAGCTCAGTTGGCAGAGCAGTACATTCGTAATGTGAAGGTCGTCAGTTCGATTCTGATAGTTGGCTCTGCAAAAAACCTGTCAGGTCTTAAAGATCTGACAGGTTTAATTGTATAATGGGTTTACTTCCATTTCGGCAACATCTGCATTTGCATAATTTTTTATTTCATTGTACAAAGTATCTCTTTCTACCGGTTCGCGTTTTACCTGTTTTATCAATGAAACCAACTCTGCTGTTGATAAAGATGGTGACTGCTCTTCGCTGCCGGCCATAGAATAAATTTTGGTGGTATCATCAATCGTTCCGTCCAGATCATTTACACCAAATGACAATGTGAGCTGCGCATTTTGCCTGCCAAGCATTGGCCAGTAAGCTTTAATGTGTGGAAAATTGTCCATGTACAATCTTGCTATGGCGTAGAGGCGCATATCTTCTGTAATAGTGCTTTCGGGTATATGGCTCATATCGTTATCCTTGTTCCTGAATTTCAAGGGAATAAATGTATTAAAGCCGCCTGTTTCATCCTGCAACTGGCGCAGCCTTTCCATATGGTCTATTCGGTGTTCGTATTTTTCTATATGCCCGTACAGCATGGTTGCATTGCTATGCATACCCATTTTATGTGCAGTGCGGTGAATATTTAGCCAGCCATCTGCATCCACTTTATCTGCACAAATCTGTTCGCGTATTTCAGGATGAAAAATTTCGGCGCCACCGCCGGGAATTGAATCCAGGCCTGCATTGTGGAGGAACTGTATACCTTCTGCCACCGATACTTTTGCCTTGCGAAACATATAGTCAAACTCCACGGCAGTAAAAGCTTTTATGTGAAGACCGGGCCTGTGGGCTTTTATTTTGCGCATGAGTTCGGCAAAAAAATCAAGGTTCATTTTTGGGTGAACACCGCCTACAATATGCACTTCGGTTACGGGTTTGCCATCGTATTTTTTTACAAGGTCCAGCATTTGTTCAATGCTAAGTTCCCAGCCTTCTTCTTTGTGTGCATATAATTTTGAGTAGGCACAAAAAGCGCAACTGAATACGCATACATTTGTGGGCTCGATATGAAAATTACGGTTGAAATATGTTTTGTTGCCGTGCATTTTTTCCCGCACAAAATTTGCCAGTGCACCAAGGTAACCAACGGAGCCTTTCTCGAATAACAGTACACCTTCATTAAAATTGATGCGTTCACCAGTAAGCACTTTTAAGCCAATGTTTTTAAGGTCTTTATCAGTTACAGCATTTACCAAAGTTCTTACGCCACTGTTCATTGTTTCCATAAAATAAATTGAACGGCAAAGGTATTGCCGCTTTCGGTAACAAAAAATAAAAGCCCCTGTTTAAAGAAGGCTGTTAAAATATTTTGGGGCCCGGCTGTAGAACATAAATTGAGCTTTTGTTGCGTCGCACACTTGTACTTTTAGTAAGTTGAATGAGCTGTGGCGCAAAGGTTTCAGTCAGTAAAAAAGTGCATTGCTGGATTTATATTTTGCCTTACGTTTAAATCTACCCTTCAATCTGCGCTTCGCTAAAAGCTGCATTACTTAACAATGTACAAGGGTGGGTTCCGATGTGACATACGGGATTAAAAACACAAGGAGTGATCAACAAAGAATTACAGACTGCCCCAAAAAAATTACATTAAAATTCCTGCAATGGTTGCGGAAAGATAAGAAGCCAAAGTGCCGCAGAATAAGGCTTTGAGGCCAAGTTTGGCAAGATCTGCACGCCGCTCAGGGGCAAGTTCGCCAATGCCGCCGATCTGCATACCCACGCTGCTGAAATTGGCAAAACCACAGATGGCAATGCTTATTATCAGCAACCCTTTTTCTGTGAGCAAGGGAACCGATTTATTGGTGAGGTTATTGAACGCCACAAATTCGTTGATGGTAAGTTTTTGCCCCAGCAGGGTGGCAGCACTGTCCACATCGCCGGCAGGTACGCCCATTGCCCATGCGAAGGGGTAAAATATTTTTCCAAATATCCAGTTAATGCTCAGCTCGAAAGGCAGGTGCATTAAATGGCCAATGGCAGTGAGTATATAATCGAGTGTGGCAATAACTGCGATAAAACCGATGAGCATGGCAATTACATTCATGGCTATTTTAAAACCATCACCTGCACCATGCGAAATAGCGTCTATTACATTGGCGTAACTGCTTTTTACTTCCAGTTTTACTTTACCCATTGTTTGGCTTTCTTCCGTTTCGGGAAAAACAATTTTTGAAATTACCAGTGCGCCGGGTGCCGCCATTAAACTGGCGGTAATGAGTTTTGGTGTAAGGTCCATACCGGCCTGGGCACCCATGTTTGCATATACCACCAAAATGCCTCCGGCTATACATGCAAGGCTGCCGCTCATGCTGGCAAGCAGTTCGCTTTTTGTCATGCCTTTAAGGTAAGGGCGTATCATAACCTGTGCTTCTACCTGGCCAACGAATGCGCTTGCAACATTGCTTAATGCTTCGGCACCGCTTACACGCATTACAAAATTCATTGCACGTGCTATTACAGAAACGATGCGCTGCATAATGCCATAATGATAAAAAATAGCGACCAATGCACACACCAGAATAATGGTGGCCGTAACATTAAGCGCAAACACAAAACCACCCGCAGCATAATTTGCAAATGAGCCATCAGGTTGCTGGGTAATTAAACCGCCGTATACAAAAGAAGATCCCTGGCGGGCAAAAATTTCTATCTTCTCCATCACTTTACCAAGGCCCTGAAAAAATTGCTGAACAATGGTTACTTTAAAAATAAGCACGGCAATTAATACCTGCAGGCCAATGCCTGTAACCACCAGCCGGTAATTTATTTTCTTTTTATTATTAGATACAAGCCATGCAAGGCCCAGTATAAGTACAATGCCAAATAATCCCTGGAATCTTTCCATAAAAGTCTGTTAGTTAATAAAAGTTGCAAAGCGTTGAAGATAGCTAATTATTGCAGAGAATTATTATGTGTGGCGGCAATATGGTAAGAAATAGTTAACAGGGATACAGAAGGGGGAATTTGGAGCATGGCGTTAGTAATTGAAGGGATGGGGGCCAATATTTTTATGGCATCCCGGTTGCACAGTTTACCCCGGACTGGTTCCGATGCAAGCACTTTATCCTTAGTTCAATTGGCGGCTTTGGGTTAAACAATCCGTTACAGGTTTACATGCAAACAATGGTTTCTATTAATATGGGCATAAAAAAAGCAGGCATGTAATAATGCCTGCTTTAAATTAATTTCTTAAAAATTACATGTGCGCCTGAATCTTTTTGTCTAAAACAGATTTAGGAACTGCACCAATTTGTTTATCTACCACTTTTCCGCCTTTAATAAAAAGAATGGCTGGTATTGAGGTGATGCCATAATTTACGCTTACGTTGGGATTATGATCTACATTTACTTTACCCACATTTACTTTGCCGGTGTAATCTTTAGATAATTCTTCAATTACGGGCCCTATTGCGCGGCATGGGCCACACCATTCTGCCCAAAAATCTATTACTGTTAATTTATCGCTGTCCAAAACCGTAGTTTGAAAGTTTGCGTCTGTGAATTCTAAGGCCATAATTTTTGTTTTTATTATTTTAATGAGAATTATTTAATAAGAGCAAATTTATGCCCAAAAACTGATTAATGTTTATTTGGCGTATTTGCTTTTGCCTTTACTGACGCACCTGCATGTAAAAACTGACAGCCGGGCAGTATAATTAAAAATCAAGAAAGCAGGTTTTGCCGTGCGAGAAACTCTAATTTTTGGTTAGCGTAAATTAATTTATTGGTAAGTTCTTTATTTTCTTTTCTTAGTTTGTAAACTTCAAAAGCCTTTTCAATGGAATTTATTATATCGTTTTCGCTCCAGGGTTTGGTGAGGTATTTATAAACCTGTCCCCGGTTAATGGCATCTACTACGGCATTTATGTCTGTATAGCCAGTAATTAATATTCTTATAGGGTCTGGGTATGCCTGTAATATTGATTCGAAGAATTCGATGCCGGTAACTTTTGGCATACGCTGATCGCTGAGGATTACATGCATGTCATTTAATTCAAGTATTTTTTTACCTTCATCTGCGGATTCTGCTGTAAAAACAAGGAAATCTCTTCTGAAAGAAGCTCTGAAGGATATTAAATTATGTGGTTCATCATCAATGTACAAGACGTTAATCATATATTGGATGGGTTGATTTGGATTCTGAAAATTAATGAATACTTGGCAAATGCCAAATTTTATTATAAGAATCATGAATATTTGCATAAAAATGCGTTAATTGCAATAGTAATTTGAGTTTATTTCAACCTTATCCAACTATATCCAATGGAAAATGAAATCCGTATTAGGGCTTTCAGGGCCACCGATGATTATGAAACATGCCAACGATTTTGTGAAGGTCACAAAAAAGTTTTGGAAAATCATGGCATACACAGTGTTTCGTCCTCTTACAATGACTGGGCATTTAGAAGTTCAGTATTCGTTGTAGTAGTAGAGTCACTGGACAGGAAACGTTTGTTTGGTGGTGCCAGGATACACGTTGCAGACGGCATCAATACATTGCCTATTGAGGAAGCTACCTGGAGCATGGATCCCAAAATAAGCTCAGTTGTAAACCGTTATGCATATAATGGAACGGGTGAATTATGCGGCTTATGGAACTCTGTTGAAGTGGCTGGTTATGGTATTGGGAGTATCTTTTCTATAAGGGCTGCTACAGTAATTGCCCAACAGATTGGTATTGAATCTTTATTGTTTTTATGTTCGCCCGTTACGCTGCGGTTTAATAAATGGATTGGCAGCAAGGTTATTACTGAAATTGGTAATAATGGTACTTTTTATTACCCCAAACTTGATCTTTTAGCTACAGCAGTAATACTTGAAGATGCAATAGATTTAAAAAATGCCCATCCAACTGAAAGAAACAGGATAATGACTTTGCGAAAAGATTTATCTGGCGTTAAGAATGAAACATCCCCTTTTAAAAATTTAATGATGAATGTTCATTACGACCTTCAGTTATCTGGCGTTGATGAAAAGGAATTTAAACAAATTACTTATAAGGACCTTAACCTGCAGGCTGTATAAGTAAGATACTCCTGGTTGTTGTTACTGCAATTATTTTATGAATAGCAGCTTCTCCATTGATTTAAGGTTTGTACTTAGGGTTTTTTGCATGCAGATTTGCTGGCCGCACTGAGGTGAACTGTGAACCGGTAGTACAAGTGAGTGACACAACCAAAGCTAAATAGCAGCAATGCAGCTAAGTTCAAAAAAAAATGATTGCTTATTTTTATGCTGCTTAAAGTATAACCGGGGCGTATATAAAGAAAATGTATTACTGCTATATTTTTGAGCATGACCTTCTTTATGCAATGCGATAAAATTTATTCCTTTACGTTTGGTAACACCATTTAATGCGTATAAAAGAATTGAATTATAAGTTTTTTTTAATTTTTTTTATTGCCTGCTTTTTTGGTAAGGCTAAGGCAAGCCCGGTGTTCAGTTTTGCCAGTTCGAAAAAGGTGGATTCAATAAGAAATTATTTTTATCTGTTCCAGGATTCAACGGGCAAAATGTCTCCATCGGAGGTGCGTAAAAATGGTAAGTTTATTAAATACGAAAAGACCATTCCGTATTTTGAACAGAGTGATAATGTTTTATGGATCAGTTTTTCTATAAAAAATATAAGTGCGGTTTCAGATATATTTTTCCTGATTCAGTCTGCCAACACTTCTGTTATTGAGGTGTATAAAGATTCTGCCGGGGAGTTAAAAAAAGTACAGTTAACAGGGAATAATATACCTGTTAAGGGCAGGTTATCTTATTTACCCGATTATGTTATAAACCTATATATTGCACCTGGCTCAACGGAAATATATTACCTGCGGGTTAAAAGTGACCATCCCATTTTTCTGCCTATGGCTGTGGGGGTGAAATCTGATATTGAGCATTTACTGCACAATCAATTATATATAATCTGCCTGTACCTGGGGATTATCCTTACTATTTTTTTTTACAATCTTTTCCTGTTTATTTCAACCCTTGATAAGGACTATTTTTATTATATCCTTTTTATTTTCTTTCTTGCATTTGCTCAAATAACCTATGCAGGTTATTCTTATATATATTTATGGAAACAGTTACCTGCCATTAATGCCTTTGCTGTACCGGTAACCACATGTTTGGGGGCAATAGCAACTGGTTTATTTACTGTAAATTTTTTGAGGACGAAATTATATACCCCAAAGATCCATAAAATATTTATTGTTATTATACTGCTCTTTGCAGTGGCTGCCATTTTTAGTTTTTCAGGGTATAATGGTATCAGTTATTCAATTATTGCTGTTACAAAACTGGCTGCAGCTTTTCTTTCAATTGTTGCCTCTGTTTATATTGGGAGAAAAGGTTACAGGCCGGCATATTTTTTCTTTATATCATTTCTTGCTTTCTCTGTTGGGTTAATAATTTTTTCGTTAAGAAACGTAAATATTATTCCTGATAATAATTTTACTGCCAACTTATTGTATATAGGTACTGCTATTGAAACCATACTTTTATCATTTGCCCTTGCAGATAAGATAAACTCCCTGCGTATTGAGAAGGAAGCATCTCAAACGTATGCTTTAAAAATTGCACAGGAGAATGAACTGCTTATTAAAGAGCAGAATATTGTACTTGAACAAAAAGTTGCTAAAAGAACAGATGAACTTCAAAACACAAATAACCAGTTGAATAAAACATTGGGCGACCTTAAAGATGCACAAACACAATTGGTGGAAGCAGAAAAGATGGCATCACTGGGCCAGCTTACCGCCGGCATTGCACACGAAATTAATAACCCAATCAATTTTGTAAAATCAAACATAAAGCCGTTGCGCCTCGATATTGAAGACCTGTTTGAAGTTATTGATCAGTATAATCTGTTGCACACTACCGGTAAAGACAAGTTTGAACAGGAACTGGAAAGCGTTTACGCAAAACAAGAGGCGCTGGGAATGGATTTTGTAAGAAATGAGATAAAGCAACTTATAAAAGGTATTGAAGACGGGGCAGAACGCACAGCCGAAATAGTAAGAGGTTTAAGAACTTTCAGCAGGCTCGATGAGAGTGAATTAAAAATTGCAAGTGTACATGATGGCATTGAATCCACTATTGTTTTGATACGCAACACCATGCCCAATAACATAACCATTAAAAAGGAATTTAATGCAGTTGGCAATATTGAATGTTTCCCCGGAAAACTCAACCAGGTTTTCATGAATGTACTCAACAATGCCATACAGGCCATAGCCCAAAAGAAAGACATTGAAACCGGCGACCAGGTTTTAATTACAACTTCGGATACAGCAGATAACAATATAATTATTAAGATAAAAGATACAGGTATTGGCATGAGTGAACAAGTGATGCACCGCATTTACGAGCCATTCTTTACCACAAAAGCAGTAGGAGATGGTACAGGCCTCGGGATGGCAATTGTGTTTAAAATTATTGAAGAACATGCTGGTAAAATTGAAGTGTTTTCCCAGCAAGGTAAAGGTTCAGAATTTATTATAACTTTACCTTACATCCATCCTAAAGAAAAGGATTTAATTATTTAAACATTTTTAATGCGACCAGACGAAAAAATAGCTGTTTTATATATTGACGATGAAAACAATAACCTTTTATCTTTCCAGGCAACATTCCGTAGAAAGTATAAAGTATATGTAGCAAATTCAGCCGCCGAAGGCATGGGCATACTCAGTAAAGAAACAGTGCATGTTGTTATTGCAGACCAGCGCATGCCACACTCAACAGGTATAGAATTTTTTAATATCATACGCACCGCCCACCCGGATCCCGTAAGAATGCTTCTTACAGGCTATACCGATGCCGAAGCGATTATAGACGCAATTAATAAAGGCGAAATTTACCGGTATATAAAAAAACCCTGGGACGCATTTGAACTGGAAAATGCCATACGCAATGCTTACGAAATATATATAACACGCGATAAACTCAATAAAAAAATTGCAGAACTGCAGAAAACAAATGATGAGCTCAACCGTTTTGTCTACAGCACTTCACACGACCTGCGCTCACCCCTCGCATCGGTAATGGGCATATTAAACCTTGCCGAAATGGAGCAATCCGTTCAGGACCCCAACGGTTACCTCGGCATGATTGAAACCTGTGTAAACAAGATGGATACTTTTATTCAAAAGATCATTGAATATTATAAAAGTATACGGGTAGATGCAGAATATACAAATGTAGATTTCTCTGTAATGCTCGATGAAAGTATAAAGATGGTTAAAATGCAACGCTCAGATATCGAATACATTTTAAACATTGATCAGCCGGTTAATTTTATTAACGATGCATTCCGCATATCTGTAGTTATGGATAACCTTATTTCCAATGCAGTAAAATATCAAAAACCAGATGAGAAAAACCCAAGGGTAGAAATTACCGTTATTACAACGGCAGAAAAAGTTTCCATTAAAATAGAAGATAACGGAATAGGCATTATAGACCAGCACTTAAACAACATTTTTACCATGTTCTTCCGCAGCAATAATACAGTTAACGGAGCCGGTATTGGGTTATATATTGTAAAAGAAGCCCTTACACGTATTGGCGGCGATATTTCAGTACATTCAACCTTTGGCGGCGGTACCGCATTTTATCTCGATATACCCAATTTTGTAAACGGTAAATACGATACCGAAACCAGAAAACCAGTTACACAGTAAGTAAACATAAAATCTTCAGTTATTTTTTTATGGGCCTGTCAGCAGTGCAATAATTAAACTTCTGTTGCGTCGCACTCTTGTACATTGGGAAGTGGCGCGGCTTTTACCGAAGCGTAGATGGAAGTAGATTTTTTGTAGATGAATGGCAGCCCGCAATATAGAAGGATAAAAAGAAAAATAAGTTTTTTAAAACGCGAAGCGGGTACTTTACGCAGCATAACCTTTTGCAGCGGTAGCTGCACGGAAAGCTGAAAGTTTTTTGCGGATGCAGAAAAATGATTAATGGCCAACGGGCAGGTATTGCTGCAGGTGTGGAATTCATTGCTTGTCCTGCCCGGAACTGCTGCCCAATAAAGATTTAAAAGTACAAGATAGCAACTAAAAGCCCAACAGAATTCCGTCCGCCGAAACCGCTGTTGATAGCGAATTAGCTGACGTTAAGTTTGTCAAGCCCAACTTGCATAAAACCCGATGTTAGCTGTGGTTTTATTCCTGAATTCTTTTTTTCAAATCCATTCGTCCATGCAAAATTCTGGCAACTTCAATTCCTGTTCCTTTGGCTTTTCTGTAAAATATTATGTGTCGCCCTGTTTTAATACCTAAAACTTGACTGTTAATCTCGGGATAGGATTTTCCTGAAATATTGCCGTCTGCTAAATCTTGGCATGTGTCTAAAAGCATGTAGTAATATTTTTCTGCTTGAAGTTCAGACCAGACTTCGTAGGTATACTCCCAAATTTTAGAAAGGTCTTCTAACGCTTTATTTGAAAGAGTGTACTTAGCCATATTTATTTCTTTGCGGATTTTAACTTGGCAAGATGTTTCTTGGGATTAAAGTTTTTAACAAATCCGCTTTCAAAGCCCTCGTCAATGGCTTTTCTAAGAGCTATAATTTTTGTTTCTTCTTCCTCCAATAAACGAAGCCCGGCTCTTATAACTTCACTAGCATTTTTAAATCTGCCAGTAGTTACTTTGTTGTCTACAAAATTTTCAAAATGATCACCCAGTGAAATTGAAGTATTTCGTCCCATAGTTGTGAGATTTTTATAAAGGTACCAAAAATTGGTAATTTGTAAAAATATTTTAAGGGCCGCAAAAATCACAGCTAACACGTAAGTTGGCTTTATTACACGACATTTCCAAAAAATGTACCTGTTGACAATCAATCATTTAATTCTATACATTTTCAATTGTCGTTAGGACAATCCACTCTGGCCTATTATATTTAAAGTTCCATCTACGCTTCGGTAAAAGCTGCATTACTTCCCAATGTACAAGTGTGCGACGCAAGGAACGGTCAATCATTGAACAAATGCCGGGTACAAAAAAAATCTCTTTTATTTTTGCAATCATAACAACTTTAAATAAAATGGCTACACCCAATATTGAATTAATTGCGGCACTCAGAGAAACTGCCAGCCGTTTAAAAAATGGCGCACAATATGCCTGGGGCAACCACGGTAGCTGCAATTGTGGTAACCTGCTGCAGGTGGTTACGCATTTAAGCAAGGAAGAAATTTTGCAGTACGCCCACACGGGAATTGGCGAGTGGACAGAGCTTGCCGTGGAGTATTGCGGCGTAACAAAT
>Ga0075152_10003363_pt1 | contig 11193 bp, 20 predicted proteins | sample JI61114C2DNA_FD_70964 | JGI IMG/M metagenome (GOLD analysis project Ga0075152, IMG submission 70964) | Wastewater effluent complex algal communities from Wisconsin, to seasonally profile nutrient transformation and Carbon sequestration -... | ecosystem: Engineered > WWTP > Effluent > Algae...
GCCGGCATTCAGAATAGGTGCCACCCCACCCTATTATGATAATCAGCTGATGATAAGAAGAAAATTTCTCTGATAGATTGGATAACCAAGCAAGAGCCACCCTTTATCGGTGACGAAGGAATTCCATTCGTGGGTTGTTGCAGTCCAAAGACTCGAAACATCTCTCGTTGCATTTAATCGCTACAATCCTGTTAATGTGCAATCCAAGAAGAACAAGGATTTCCCAACAGTATCGAGATGATAATCAAAGTTGGCAGCATCAGCTGGCCTGATCATTTCGGATGAGTCTGCTCCAAGGAGTTTTTGGTAGGTGCTGTCTATATATTTTTCAGCTTTTCTTTATGGGCCTTTTCGCTGTAGAACTTCGGCTTCTGTACCTCTGGCTTGGATTGTTCAACAACAACAGCAGGCTTCTTCTCAGGCTTCAAGGTATCGCCGAACTAGTTGTGAAATAGCTTGGCGGTGAACTCATACTGGTTCTTTTGTCTGTTGTTGATGCTGTGCAGTTCGTTGTATTACTCCGTCTTCTTCTGCTACATCTCGTACGCCTTCTCAGCCTCCTTCTGTTTGAGGTAGCTGAATACTACCAATCAGTACCTAGAAGTCACGAAAATCTATTGGGGTGCGTCCTACATCTCCCGCTTCACCTTCTTCGATACCATCTTCTCGTGGACAATTTCGTACTCACGTTCCCGCTTGCCCACCGAATTGACGATTGCTCTGATATACTTGGAGGTCGGCTGAATAGTGGCTGCCTGTACCTTTTGCTGTTGTGACATCAAGTCCCGTGGAGGTATTGTCTTTGGTTTCTCCTTCTCCTTCTTCATATCGTCATATATTTCATCGTATGCGAATATGTTGGGGTCCTCGAGCAGTAACTTAGCAGCTTCCTCGTTGGCCTGAATTGCCTTGTGCAGTACCTGATCGTCAGTCTCCTGTCCTGCGTAAATCTGAGCGTTGTGCTTGCCTGCCAGATTAACCTTCTATGGTTTATCTTCTGTCTTTTTCATTCTAGTTTATATACGTCAGTCAGTATGAACAGTCACGAGGACTTGACACCGAACTCCCCATACTTCTTCTTCAGCTCCAGAAGTTTGTCCCGTCTTCTCATGCTTTTCATATACTCCTTTCGCTGCTTGGTGAGGGCAGTTTTTGCAGTTGCTTTGGGACTAGCCTGCTTACCATTGGTCTTGATGTTTTTTAATAGAATGCGTACTGAAATTCCCTCCAACCCGAATTCCTCCACAAGATTGCTCCGCATAAACTTGAGGTAGTTGTCCTTGAACAGCTATTTGTTATTCACGAAGGCAACAAAAGTTGGTGGTCGAACCTTCGCCTGGACAATGTAGCGTACCTTGAGCTGGTTGTTTCCATCGATCGGCAGGTTGTCCAGCTTCTTGAATCTTCTAAGCCAATCGTTCAGAAGACCGGTGGAAACTCGGCAGTTCCATCTCTCGTAGATCTTCAACACTTCGTCCATCAGCCGGTCGACTCCTTCATTGGTCTTTACACTGATGTATACCACGTTTGGTTTGTTGAGATTACCCAGATGCGTTTAAATCTGCTTATCCAGATACTTCGATGCTTTCTTCTTGAACTCTGACTTCACTGCCTCCCATTTGTTGACTGCAAGCACGACAGCTCGACCTTCCTGCATAACTCTTCGGATAAAGGTGAAGTCTTCAGCTTTCATTGCAGACAGCGCATCGAGCAGATACACTATAATATGGGAGAACTTCACGTGGTTCATTGTCGCAATCTGTACCTTCTTCAGGTGTTCGGGGTTCTTGTCGAAGTTGATGCTACTCAAGCCAGCAGTGTCGATCAGCTTGATCTTTCGGTCTTTGTAGACCCATTCAGTCGATATGGAATCACGGGTTGTGTTGGGTACCTCGCTCACTACCATCTTGTCTTCGCCCAACAAGTGGTTGATGAGTGATGATTTACCGACGTTCGGCCTGCCAATCACGCAAAGTTGGATTGTCTTCTTAAACTGCTCGTTCTTTTCGGAAACTCCTCGACCTGTAACTTAGATTTCTTATGGCTTGGTAAAGCTTTGCAGGTTAGGCTACTCCTCATCCAGCTCGCTATTATCCTCAGGGTTGGGGTTCAGTCTGATAAAATCCTTCTCCCAAGCTCTGAGGTCAGCATCCTCTGGGCTTAGTTGTTTAAATTCAGCTCGCATCTTCTTGAGTATTTTGTCGAAGTTGTCTACCCGCTGCTTCTTCCTCTGTTGAACGATGTCTCTCAGGTCAGGAGGGATGTAACTATCGATGGCCTGCATGAGCTCCAACACTCCGTTTCCTAGTTCCGCACTGATGTAATGTATCTATTGGAACCCAAGCTGACTCACTTCGTGCATAATATCGTTTTCGCTGGTGCTATCGCATTTGTTGACTACGAGGATTGTCTTACCCTTTCCACCGTATCGACGGAGGTATTGCACAAATGTTTTCTCGTCGTCAGTAACACCCTTCTTTGCGTCGATCATCAGCAGAGTAAGGTTCGATTCGTTGGAAGCCGTGATTGTTTGTCGAAACATATCCTCCTTCATGCTGTGGATCGGACTGGGTTTTTGTTAGCCAGCCACGGGTTGCTCTACACCCGCAGTATCAATCAGCCTTAGTAGCCCATTCCAAATGGTCAGCTCCTTACGGTCACGAGTCATTCCTGGTATTGAGTCCGTGAGTGCGAGTCTCTCTCCAACGATGCTATTGAACAGTGTTGATTTGCCGCAGTTGGGTAACCCGATCAGCGAAACTGTGAAGATCCCTTGCTTGGGAGTTGCTGTATTCTCTTTCTCTTAGGGTTTGACCTTCTCGTGGATACGCTTGAGCTCTCGTGGATCGTACAAGATGAGTTTCCTCTGACTAAACCTAAATAGCCCTCTGAAGAACATAATTAAAGCATAGCTCCTGCTATTGCGTAATAATTGGGAACTGTTCCTTCGATCGGTGGTTGAAGCCTCATAATTACTAGGGCTTCCAATTAGAATTTTCAGAGAAAATGTTCAGTCAGACAGCAATCGACGTGGTAGGGTGGGTATACTTCGTCGCCTGGAGCCTCAGCTTCTACGGCCAGCTGATCCTGAACTTCAAGCTCAAAAGGTAACTGTGGATTTGATTCAGTGTCGAAGGAATGAACTTAGACTACTTAGCTATGAACGTCACAGGCTTCACATTCTACTCCTTCTACTGCTCCTACGGCTACTTCTTCGCTGAGGGGCGCAAGTCCACTGGCATCGTTGATCTGAACGATTTGCTGTTCGCCTACCACGCCATTATTGTGACACTGGCAACTGCAGTTCAAGCCTTCATCTACCCTCGTGGACGCAACCGCATTATGAAGAAGACTGTGGGCTATCTCATTTTTATGTGGGCATTCTGCATTTTCTATGGAGCACTCACACTGGTACCCCTGCAAACTAACGTAGGGCTTCGGCATCATTGAACCAACCCCCAGGTGGAGTGTACTCAGCATTATGGGCTACTTCAAGCTATCAATCTCGTTCCTGAAATACCTTCCGCAGATGTATTGGAACTGGCTCAGAAAATCGACCCATGGCTGGAGCATCTGCAACATTCTGCTCGATTTCACTGGTGGGCTGTTCTCCTTCCTTCAGATGGGAATGGAAAGTAGCAATGGTGCCAACTTAAACATTAATCCTGTCAAACTCATACTTTCGATGATCTGCATGGTCTACGATGTCGTGTTTATCGTACAGCACTACATCCTCTACCCTCAAAAGAAACAACCAGAACTTGATGCCGAACCAGCCGAACCTGGAACTGCGAGGGAAACAGAGAGGGCCAAGCTCACTGACCAGCTGCCAGCTCTGCAACCTTCCCAACTCATCGAGCCCCATGCATGAAATTGATGATCCTGCTCACACTCACTATAAGTAGCTGTTAGGTATAAATTTGCTGAGATGAAGAGCCTCACGAAGCCACTTGCGAAGAACAATAAGACAGTAACAACACAAGCAAAGAAGTCCTTTACGAAGCCATCTGAAGCGAATCACAGGACCGTTGGATTGAAAGCCCGTACTTATCGGAAAGCAACACCATCGACCATAGGAGAGAATTAACCTTCCAGAAAAGAAATAGCCCGAAACGTTGTGGACAGCGACAAAGAGAACAATCAGATGGCCTCCAATAAATCGAAGCAGCTTATGATCGACAAGGTCCAGATCAAGGATTACCTGTCGAACATCATCAAGAAGGTTGATGAGTGTTAAAAGGAGACCGGGCTGGTCAAGAAATACTGTACAATGGGGCTGGATTTCAAAGAGCCGAAAAACATCAACATCCTCGATGAGCTGAAGGACGACGAACCCGCAGTAGGACTGACCTCGATGCGATCAGAAGGAGGTCTTCTCAAGATCAAACGAAAAAGGAGCACCTTACGAATCTTTAACCCCTATGCTTGACAACATCAAAGGTGCAGTTCACCTATATCGTTCAATCACCACTATTTTCCTCGATCACACGTGCTTCACTCCATTCCGTTTTTTCGCTTTTATAGAGCCTGATTCGTTTTGGTTCGCTTACGGCGAGCTGTGTACTCATCACGTTCCAGCTTAGTCGCATGCCACAACCCGGCAGGACGATGTTCTTGTCTATGGTTATTGATAAACTCTGCTCGTCAAAACGCAGGTAGAAGATTCTTACGCAGGTATCAGTCGCTGAAGCGACCAGATGATACGATCTCCCGTTCATAAGCGCCCACGAAACATCGTTGACAGACTATGTCTCGATGTAAGGGAATTTCATCATCGTCCATCCTTTTTCCTCAGACACCCAAAACTGCAGTGTTGGGCGAGAGGCTACTACTAACTCTTCCGGACCCGTCGAAGTTACGTTCTTTTTATGAGTTGTCTTGGGGTCCTTGCAACCCACCACAATCGTCATCTTATCCACTTGACTTTTGTTCCACGACAGGCAATTTAGACCCATTTAGTTCACCAATATGTTTTGCTTGAGCATCCAGTTTTTTAGGTTGGTAGGATCCTGAGCCTCATAAATTCTCAGGTTGCCATCTGCTGAGGCTGCTGCGAGGTTCAGCCCAAGAGCGTGCCTTGGGCTAAATTTGATGTCTTCGATACCCTCTTTCGAGTCTGATATTTTTGTTTGCTCAATCCATTTGTTTTTCTTCTTCTCGAATATCTTCACGCTTCGATCGAGGGAACAGGTAGCGAGTATCAGCCCGAACTCTGGGCGCGCCCACTTGACCCTCCAGAGAGGACCTCCTTGCACTACTATTGGTGTCTCATCGATCCACTTTCCCTCGTTGTTCTTACAGTAAATGCGTACTGTCTTGTCACTACTGCAGGTTGCAATGCGCTTGCCGTACCAATCGAAGCTCATGTCGTGGATGATGTCTTGGCTGAGAGTAGCGATTACCTCGACTGCGGGATTCTCCTCTGAATACATCCACAAATTATAAACCAAATCAAGCCTCGAGCAGTATTTAACTTCTGCACAAGCGCCAAGACAAACTCACGGAATTATGAAAGCTAAACTCGAACAAGTATAATATAAAACTTGTCGCATGATTACGTCCAAGCGAAAGACACGGCTGTTCATTGACAGAGATATGATCAGCTAGCACCTGAACTGTCCCATCTGTCTGGATGTGATGGACAATCCCAATCGAACGAAGTGTGGGTACAGAATTTATAATGTAGGCACACATTCTGTCTGGCATGCATCGAGGACTGGATAACTACCAATGCAAAGGCGAAGTACTGCCCGGTATGCAAGGAAGCTATCCGCTCGGGGAAGTAACTCTAGAAAGACATTTTGCCAGGAAAGATCATCGACGATCTTAAAGTTAAATGTGTTAACGTTGGTTGTCAGTGGATAGGCCGAAATGGCAACCTAAAGCATCACCGAGCTAAGTGCTCGTTTCGAATAATAAGGCAAGTCGCGTAGCCAAAGCATTCGATAACGATTGAGGACGATATTCGCGTTGTCCGGATCTAAAGTGGAGAAAAGAGCATGGTATGCCGCTACAAGGTGTTGATAGACGATTCATGAGTGTGTGTATATTGACATCGTGTTCAGCTTCTTAACGGTTGCCCATCCTGGTGTGCGGTCGTGTCTCGAGCGATAGCTATCAATTTTCTCATAGAAATGGAAAACTCAGTTTTTACTTGCCGCCACAGTCGAGAATGAGTTTAAGAAGTAAAATTGCAGAGTAGGAAAAACAGAATTTTGAATTTCGTTGTTGTCGTCCAGTGTTGCCCTTATTGCTATCAGAGAGGGAGAGCTTGATCAATTGAAGCCACAGATCTTTGGAGGGCTAATTAATTAGCTTATTGCTGTCAACGAACGCTGCTAATGCGGTTGTACGTGAGGAACCTTGACTCTTCAGCTCTTTTCCAACAGAGAAGCAAATCATTTTTATAATCTATGCTAAGAGCAGTGTACGTCCTTTTTTCTGTGTTGCTCTTCCTTGGGAGTTGTGACCGAAACCCACTTCTCCTCGGCTAGTAAGTGTCCTTTCGGTTGGATGAAAAGACCACGGCAGCCTACTCAGTGCAGGTTCCTGCTGTCGCCCCTTCAGGAAAGCTATACGTGGTGGTGTCAAGCAGCAGCAACGATTTTTATGGACCACCTTAAGTTCGCATGACACTCGACAAACATGAGTTAGTGTGTTTCTCTGGCCCCACTTCGACAATCTGCACAGCCCATAGCCGACTCATCCAACCTGGATGGACCTTCAAAGTTGATGTCAGCTGCGTTACTCAGTGCTCACATACTATCAAGGCGTACATCGACAGAGACTTCCACCTGAAACTAGAAGACGAGATGATGGCGGTGCTTGGAGAAGAGGGAGACACCTTCGAAGCAGTTGTGGAGGTTCCAAAAAATGCTCAATTCACTGAGATTCGGGTTTTGGCTACACTTAGTAATGCCGAGGAAGCGACTGGATCGCTGGAGCTATTCGTCAACGCTGCTGACAACGTCGAAAGACCAAGCTTGAACAACCATCAATACCGAGGTGAACAAATTTGGAATGATGGTGTTGGTGTGTTCCTGGATTCCGATAAGGTAAAGCCTGGCAACCTCATTCGTTTGCTCTTAAAGGGTTCAAAGGGAACTGTTGCTTCGGTAACATGCTTTTCAGTTCAAAACAACTCTCGAAACATCATATCTGGGCAGCAGGTTTATGACGCTGTAGAGACTAGCAAGAGGAAGGTGTACGTGCTCGACCTCAGCAGCTATAGCGATATTAAGACATCAGGAAACGTGGATATCAAGCTCATTAAGTATGTTGGAAATAGCAGAGTGTTAGTGTCACCCGATGATCAATTCAAGAGGGATAAGATAATAGACGGCAACATCACTGAGAGCCTCACTCAAATGACGATAAACCCCAAAACCCGACAGGCTTTGGGCTACAGCAGTAAGTTCTACATAGCAGTCTCAGGCGATGAGGATTCAACCTTTATGCTTCAGGCCTCCCTCAGCCACGATGACTATGTAGTGCTGGAGAGCGATATTGCTGAGATGTCCAGCATCATCGGAGACGAGGTGGACAGCTACATCTACTCCTTTGTTGGTAAGGACTCAGCCGAGTTTGAAAGTAACTTCCGTCACTTCTACATTAGCCTTGAGGTGGTCAGCGAAGACGTGGACTTTGGTGTTATTCGATGCCGAACCCTCGAGAAAGATGGCTCGCACGACTGTCTTCTAAAAAACCTTCAGGAGGTCAAATCGAATCCAGAACTCCTCAGCGAAATTAGAGGCGATCGGCATGACCGGATAACTATCAAGGCTTTTACCTTTCGCTATGATGTTCGTCAATGCACACCTCAGCATGAAGGCACTTACAAATGCTCGTTCCTGGTCTTCTGCTACAACCCCAATAACACTACCAATGCTGCAAGTTATGTCCTGAATTTCTGGGAACTCGGTGAAGAAATGACGCTTCAAGAGTCGGTGCCCAAAAGAGTCAGGGCAGTTCAAGGTCAGATCGATCGCTTTGAAATGAAGCTTCCTTCCACTACAGGAATTACAAGTGTCAAGTTTCTAATGACCGTCATTAGTGGAAGCTGCTTCCTGAGTGGTGCTACGGACCGACGCTAGCATAACTTTACAGACCCATAAATAAGGCTTGCCATTAAAGACATCGTCGTCTTCAACGGCAGCATTAGTAAGGAGTACTACCTCAACGTTCGGTGTTTCCAGCCATCCTATTATAGCTTGCTAGCAGTTATACTCAGAAATGCGAATACCAGTACGCAGTATCTTCAGCTTACGGAAGGTGTTGCACAGCAGTTCTATCTTCATGAGACCTCGACCGATTAGTTTTATCTTCGCCTCACCCAAGCAGTCCCCTTGATATTGCAAACTACCGACATCAAAGGCAGGGTCAAGTACGAAGTTCATCCGAGTGAACGTTACAACGTGCGAGAAGACATAGTGTGGCAGAGTGAGCCAGATGGATCGCTGTCAATTGACAACGAACAGCGCCGGTACAGTAAGAGCAATGAATTTATAGTAAGGGTGACAGCAACCGAGCCTGACTCGATCTTTTCAATCGTGTACATACGGGAGGGCGAATGCCCATTGTATAACACCAACCGACCAACCTTGATAGAACTTCCAGAGAATGAAAATCGGTGCTATGAATTCAACCTAAATAGCGGGGCCGATGTTCAGGTCGTAGTGGCTTCGAGCTACTTTGACATGACAACAGGAGACATGAATGTTAGCTATACCTTAAATGGTAGCTAGTCCAAACGATTGTTGAGGCGTGTTAGCACTATCAAGCTCGACGAAATCAAGAAGTCCTGCCCATCCAGCGTTTCTGGCGCTGATCCTTGCCCCATGAAAGTCACTTTCCAGTCTGTGAGCAAAAAGAGTATCAATATGATCGTCCAGGAGCAAGATGGCCAGATCGAACTCTTTGATGGTTTGGAACAGCACACGAGCTGTCTGCTATCACGTGGCCGCAGTAAACAGTTCTACTATGAGATTCCTCTTCGGAAGCCAATCACTCTGACTCTGAGATCAAGCAGTCATACTCGCTATCGGCTAATGGCTCGGCTTGCCAATATGAAGGATCTGCTGCTGACCAATACCTTATTTCCCAGTTACGAAGATGTGTACTTCTACTACTCCGACACCAATCCGATGGGCGATACCATGATGGTCATTACCCACAATGAGACCTCAGAGTACGATAAGGGATACAACCTCTTGCTGATATCAGTCTTTAGCCATAGTGTCGTGGAGTAAGAAGTTACTTTCCAACTCGAAGTGATGCAGCAGACAGTTAAAATGCGTCCTTCTGAGGTCAAGTCAGGCTTTGTTGAAAAAGGAGAAAATAGAAGATACTCACTTTCGACTGACGGTACGAAGTAGTTGCTCGTCCATGCCAACACCCATACAGTGCACTGTCTGAAGCTTGAACTAATTCATCAGTAACAGAACAAGAACGGCACGACCACTGAAGAAATTCTCGCTCGATCGATGACAGGAGAGCTGATCATTGCTCCGAGCAAGAAGCCTACCAAATATATTGTGGAGGTCACGGGCTTTTCTAGTTGCTCCTACGAACTGTCTTATACCAACAGCGATCTCAAGATATTCGAGCTACTTCATGGTAAGATATTCAATCTCGAACTTCGTTAGGGGTAATTCATGTATCTCCTGTATTTCCATACTAATGAACAGCCTTTCCGGCTCATTACTATGGGAGAGTCAGGGGCAGTGCGCTACGATGCGAGAATCATTCCTGAAGGCTCCACTGCAAACATCCCAGAATATGTGAAAAATCTTGACGGACCTTGGTAGTTTGGTGAGACCAACCGTCAGCAGTCTCTCATCATCGATCCAAAGAAGGCCAGTTGCTTAAACTGCCACTACCTTATCCGGGTGGGTTCCGATACAGCAGCTGCAGCCCTCGTAGTCGTACACTCAATCGACTCAACAGTGGTGCTTCGATAGAACAGAATCGTTAGGGAAACACTCTCAGGCGATCTGAAGAACATCACGTATGCGCTTTTCAAGAGCAAGTCTTTCCGATTCACTTTGGAGGTGATTTATGGAACCTTGGATGTTGAGGTGACTCACACTTCCAACGGGTAAGTCAACATCCACCAGACCGTCAACGAATCGATAGAAATACCAGTGAATTACTTCAGCAGCACCAAGAACTACCGAGACCAGAATTCCTTACACAATGGCAGCGCGTTCCTGATCAAAATCGGTTGCAACGAAAGCTGTAGTTTTAGCATTGTCGTCGACGTTGATGGGTTTCCTCGCAGGCTGGTTGATGGTCTCCCTCATCAACTTCTAATCAACTACGCCAACAATAGCAGCTGCGTCCAATTCCTATCACTAGAGCAGACACCCCCCACCTATCTCCTCCTTGCGCTTGAAAACATCACCAGCATTCGGTACGACATCAAGTGCTTCCGCACTGACAACTTCAAGCCATGCGAACACACATAAGACTTAATTGCCAGCGAACTATCTGGAAGTAATAGCAAAAGCATCGAGCTTCGATCCTTCCGGGGCTATTACTTAGCCTGCTTTTCGTTATTGGAGAACGATGTAGTACCACAGACAGTCACAATCACACATACCACAAACAACAACTTAAGGTACCTCACACCTAATAGCTACAATTTAATGTCCACATCTGTCGGAAGTAGACCCATTGAAGTTGAGATGTACAACCCCGGCGGGCTGGAGACCATGGTGGAGGTATTCGAGTGCAAAGGTACAGTCGATCTCGAGGTTACAGTCGATTATGAACAGTTCCAAAAAGCCAAGCCCGACTTTACCTAAAATAGTCGGGTTGCAGGACACAAGGTTATGCGACTCCACACCGATATAATGAAATAACCAATGTCGTTTTCCCGGTTATCCACCATGAAAGATAGCGATAGCAACGACAGCATTATCATCTTCAGGTACGGCTACTACCAATAAAAGTATTTCCCTTACGACGAACTATCAGTAGGCAATGAGTCTATTACATACACCATCTCAGCCAACGAGGTCTACTTTACAGTTCCAGCCGTCATCACCACCAAACGCCTCGTTGTTGTCACTGCAACGTACAATCTATACATTGCCAAGACCAGCGAAGAAATCAAAACGGCTGTGCAGTGCCAGACCAATCAGCTCTTTAATCAATCCATAACCGTCGGTGTTAATGACGCTGAAAGCTCGG
>Ga0075152_10003367_pt1 | contig 11188 bp, 8 predicted proteins | sample JI61114C2DNA_FD_70964 | JGI IMG/M metagenome (GOLD analysis project Ga0075152, IMG submission 70964) | Wastewater effluent complex algal communities from Wisconsin, to seasonally profile nutrient transformation and Carbon sequestration -... | ecosystem: Engineered > WWTP > Effluent > Algae...
CTGTCGCAGTTGAGTCGTGAAGTTGAAAAAAGGAAAGAAGGCAACAAGATGCCACAATTGAGTGATCTGCGTGAATCGGGTGCGATTGAACAGGATGCTGATATGGTTATGTTCCTGTATCGCCCTGAATATTATGATATCACCGCCAATGAATTTGGTGAAAACAATAAAGGAGAAACGCATGTGAAGATCGCCAAGCATAGGAATGGTAGCCTGGAAACGGTGAAACTGAAAGCCTTGCTTCACATACAGAAATTTATTGAAGACGAAGGCGGCGATAATTTTAATCCCGGTCTTCCGAAAGAAGGCAACTGGCGGCCTGTATCGGGTGCCGGAGGTGATGAGGCAAAAATGTATATTCAAAAAGGAAGTAAAATGAATGATGGGGAATTTGACGACGACGCACCTTTTTAAAACATGGTAAAACTTTTCATGGGGAATGACAGCAATGTTCATTCCCCATTTTTATTTTCTGTAAGTTTGATTATATGATAAAATTTGCCTGGATCCTATTGCTGTTTTCAAAACTTTGTATGGCACAGCCATCCTGTGATGAAAGCAAGCTTCCGATTATTTTTGTACATGGATTCCTGGCCAGCGGCGATACCTGGGCTACGCAAATACAGCGTTTCAGCAGCAATGGTTATTGTGACGAACGCATGTTTGTTTTCGATTGGAATTCGGTCGGGATCAAACAAAAGCCAGATTCGTTACTCGACATGTTCATTTCAAAAGTACTTGTGCGCACTGGCGCTGCAAAAATTAACTTAGTAGCTCATTCTGCCGGAGGCGGATTGTGTTACGGTTATTTGAATGATTCAGTAAGGTCGGCCAGGGTAGCGCATTATATTCATGTCGGCAGTGTGAAGATCAAACAGCCGGCTGGTTATAACGGTGATGTGCCCACGCTGAATATTTACAGTGCAGATGATATGATCGTAAAGGGCGGCGCCGATGTTCCTGGTGCCACCAACCTCAAAGAAACCGGAATGGATCACCTGCAGGTGGCTTCATCGGAAGAAAGTTTTGCTGCGATGTATCGTTTTTTCAATGATAACCGGGAGCCAGCCATGGTTACGATCATGACCGATAAATCTCCCAACCGCCTCATCGGCGGGCGGGCGGTGATATTGGGCGAGAATAGTCCATTGGTAAACGATAGTATCCTGGTATATTCCTTTAATCCCAAAACCGGAAGGCGTACCGGCAGGGAGCCATTTAAGAGAATGGTCACAGACAGCAGTGGTTATTGGCCGGCTTTTGAGGTAGGCAAAAAAAGCTACCTGGAATTTGAAGTACATCCCCGCCAGGCCAGGGTGATCAGTTATTTTATAGAGCCATCGCCACGAAACAATGCTCATCTTTACCTGCGGTGTCTTCCATCTTCGGGTATGCTTGGTAGTATGTTACGTTCGATGCCGGAAGATGATCGGCAAACAGTTATTGTTATTTTTTCGGCCAATAATGCTATTGTGAGTGGTCGGGATGAGTTGAGCATCGATGGCATTCCCCTTTCTTCTGACACACTAACGCCGGCCAACAAAACCATTATTGCCAGTTTTTTGTATGATGATGGAGATGGGATCAGCAGTGGTAAGACAAAGAAATCTTTCGGACCCGGTATTTTCCTGAATGCAGTAGATGTTATGATTAAAGCAGACAACAGGAGTACAACAGAAATTATATACAACGGCAGGAGTATACGGCTTCCCTGCAGACCCAGCAAGGAAGTTATTCAAGTAGCTGTTTTTAATTGATGTAATATGGGATTACCAATTTTTTATATTGATGACATTACGCCTTCTGCCGATACAGCCTTCATACAATTGGGGGAAGAAAGTTCGCGACATATTGTGCAGGTACTGCGCATGCAGGTTGGCGAAGAACTTCAGCTAACAGATGGCAAGGGGTTTCTTTACCTGGCGAGCATTGTGGATGACCACAAAAAAAAATGTTCGGTAAAGATCATTTCAGAAGTTTTCCGGGAGAAAAAAAACAATCCAGTACGCATTGCCATTTCTCCTTTAAAGAATGCGGCCCGGTTTGAATGGTTCCTTGAAAAGGCTGTTGAGATCGGGGTAGAAGAGATCATACCCATTATCTGCCAACGAACAGAAAAACAGCATCTACGTACCGATCGGTTGAAAAGCATCGTGGTAAGCGCTATGCTGCAATCACAACAAACCTGGCTTCCTGTTTTACAAGAGCCGGTAAAATTTGAAACATACATTAAAGGATTACCTGCAGAAGCCAACACGCAGAGGTACATTGCCCATTGCGAAGCCGATGATCAGAAAAAACCGTTGGCAAATATGGCTGAACAATCTAAATCGCTGATCCTGATTGGACCAGAAGGTGATTTCAGTAATCCTGAAATAGAACTGGCCACTACACATGGATTTATTCCGGTTTCACTTGGAGAAACCCGTTTACGTACCGAAACGGCCGGCATGGTGGCAGCTGTGTTGTTGAATAGATAATTTCGGCTATGGGTTAACGTTATTTTGCCTGGTCGGAATAAGGCTTTTCATTTTCGGGCATTACCGGTTCATTCAATTGAACAACCCTGTTTTTTGCCATTCTTTTCCGCATTACCATATTCAATAGTTCTACAATGAAGGAGAACGCCATTCCGAAATAGATATAGTTTTTCAGTTTCAGTTCATGTGCTGCTTCCGAATTCCATCCTTCCATGATGAGGCTGAGCCCGATCATGACCAGGAAGGAGAGTGCCAGCATTTTGAGCGTTGGATGTTTATGAATAAACCCGGAGATCTTTGCGCTGAACAAGAACATGATGGTCATGGCGATCACCACGGCAGCGATCATGATCTCCACATGCTTTGCGGTACCACCTGCCGTAATAATGCTATCGAAAGAAAACACCGCATCTATCAGAATGATCTGCCCGATGGCCTGGCCCAGTCCTAATTTTTTCTGCATCTGCTGATTCGCATTCGGGTCTTCCCCTTCCAGCTTATGATGGATCTCCATCACCGATTTATAAATGAGGAACAATCCACCTGCAAGCATTACAATACTAGCCAGGTCGAATCCTTTACCAGCAATGCTGAAAAGAGATTTACCTTTTTGCGATAGTAACCAGCTTAGGCCAAACAATAAAACACTGCGTGATAATATGCCCGTGAACATCCAGGTGCGACGGGCTTTTTTCTGGTCCTTTGTTTCTTTCAGCCTGTTGAGGATAATGCTGACGAAAATAACATTATCGATTCCCAAAACAACTTCCAGCACCACCAATACAAAAAAACTGATGATGCTTTCTGATGTAAATAAATGTTCCATATCGAATGTATATGCTTTGGCGTATGGCCTTCAGCGTTTTTTATTTGTTTACCTGCGCAAGATAAGTTGAAATTCTTTTAACGATGGCCGGTCCTTCATAAATGAATCCCGTCCATACCTGCACCAGCGAAGCGCCGGCATCTATTTTTTCTTTGGCATCGGCACCGGTAAAAATGCCTCCACTGCCAATAATAGACAGTTTGCCCGCTGTTTTTTGATGGATATAAGCGATCAATGCTGTGCTTTTTTCTTTTACCGGTTGGCCACTTAAGCCTCCTGCACCTATTGAATTTATTTCGGCAGCATTTGTTTTCAGCTGTTCGCGGCTGATGGTTGTATTGGATACGATCAATCCATCGAGGTTGATCTCAATCGCGAGGTCGATCACATCATCTACCTGTTCGCGGGAAAGATCTGGCGCAATTTTTAAGAGAACCGGTTTTGGATTTTGTAGTTCCTTATTCCGTTGATGTAATACTAAAAAGATTTTACGCAGGCTTTCTTTCTCCTGTAACTCCCGTAAACCGGGTGTATTAGGGCTGCTCACATTCACCACGAAATAATCTACCCATTCGTGCAAAGCCAGGAAACATGCCTCGTAATCTTTCCAGGCGTCTTCATTGGCCGTGATCTTGTTCTTGCCAATATTGCCCCCGATGATGAGGGTTGTGTTATTTTTGTGCGGACTGGTTGCTGATGCAAATCTTCGATTAACCGTTGACGCGAGTCGCCATTGTTTCAACCTTGCAGCTATGTCGTCCATACCATCATTGTTGAATCCCATGCGGTTGATGAGGGCTTTGTCTTTGGGCAACCTGAATAACCTGGGTTTTTCATTGCCATCCTGCGGCATTGGTGTTACGGTGCCAATTTCTACATGACCAAAACCCAGCGTTTGCAGTTCGGTGAGGTAACGGGCATTTTTGTCAAAGCCGGCGCCGAGGCCAACCCTGTTGGAAAAATTGATATTCAAAAACCTGAACCGATGATCACCTGCGGGCCTGAACATGTTGCCCAAAATGCCTTTTACCAATGGCCATTTACATAGAAGGCGAAGAGCGTTCATGGAGAAATAGTGCACTTTTTCGGCGTCGAACAGGAACAGAAAGCGGCGGAGTAATTGATACATGTGGATGCAAAAATAACGTAGTCAATTTAGTTTTTTGTTTTGAAGGGTAAATGATAACTTTGGTCTATAAAGTTGCATAAACAACTAAATCTAGCCTGGGTGTAGTCCAACCGCTGAAAAGCTGCCGGATTGAAGTGGAAAGCGAAACAACGTGGAGCTTGTAACGAAAAGCCGGAACTGAAGCTGGGCAAGGATCGGTTGCCGACAGCACCCAATCATTTTAAAAACAAAATCATGCAGGAAGCGTATATCGTTGCAGGTTACAGAACAGCTATTGCAAAAAGTAAAAGAGGGGGATTTCGGTTCACGAGACCCGATGACCTGGCCATAGATGTAATAAAAGGATTGTTGGCCAGCGTGCCTCAACTGGATCCGTTGCGGGTAGATGATGTGATCGTGGGAAATGCTGTTCCCGAGGCGGAACAAGGATTGCAGGTAGGCCGGATCATTTCGGCACGTGCGGTAGGATTTCATGCGGCGGGCATCACCATAAACCGTTATTGTGCAAGTGGCCTGGAAAGCATTGCCATGGCTACAGCCAAAATTCGCACGGGTATGGCAGAATGCATCATTGCTGGTGGAACAGAAAGCATGAGCCTGGTGCCAACAGCAGGTTGGAAAACAGTGCCTGCTTATTCCATCGCAGTAGATGAACCCGATTATTATTTGAGTATGGGCCTCACGGCAGAAGCGGTGGCCAAGGAATATAATGTAAGCCGGGAAGACCAGGACCTGTTTAGTTATAACAGCCATTTAAAAGCGGGTACGGCTATCCGTGAGGGATATTTTAAATCGGGCATATTGCCGATCACGGTAGAAGAAATTTATCTAGATCAAAAGGGTAAAAAGCAGAAAAGAAATTATGTAGTGGATACCGATGAAGGCGTGAGGGCCGATACCACACCGGAAGGGCTTGCAAAACTGAAACCGGCATTTGCGGCCGGCGGTTCCGTTACTGCCGGTAATTCCTCGCAAACCAGCGATGGCGCTGCATTTGTGATTGTGATGAGTGAAAGAATGGTGAATGAGCTGGGATTAAAACCCATTGCCCGGCTGGTAAATTGTGCGAGTGCAGGTGTGCATCCCCGTATCATGGGCATTGGCCCGGTGGAAGCGATCCCTAAAGTATTGAAACAAGCAGGAATGTCGCTATCTCAAATAGATCTTATTGAATTGAACGAGGCCTTTGCATCGCAGGCACTGGCGGTGATCAGGAAGCTGGAACTCAATCCCGAGATCGTTAATATCAATGGAGGTGCTATTGCGTTAGGTCATCCGTTAGGATGTACCGGTTGCAAACTCACGATACAGATCACCCAGGATATGAAAAGGCTTAACAAGAAATATGGTATTGTGAGCGCCTGTGTAGGTGGCGGGCAAGGCATTGCCGGCATCATTGAACATATTGCATAACATCAATCCCCTGGCTTTAACATCGGTAAATTTTTCGTTAAAAAAATGCAGCAATTATTTTTAAGCTGCATTTTTCAACTAAAGGTTGTAATTTGCAACCACGTATCAAAAATCTAAGGCATCATATCGTAAAAAAACTGGCTGTCGTATTCGTATTGTGTACGTTCCTGCTCAGCATTACTCCAAAACAGGTCATCCATAACCTGGTTGCAGATCATACTGATAATACAACCCATAAAACAAATGACAGGCTCCAGTTCAATGCTACCACTTATCACTGTGACTGTAATAATATTGTAGCAACATCTCCTTATTTATCGGTATCACAAAATCCAGATCAACTTATTTCCCTGCCTGAATTTGCTTATTCTATCAGCAGGGCATTTTCTTTATTTACTGCAGAACAGATCAACTTAACCCTTCGCGGTCCACCATTGGTATAAATTTTTCTATACTCAATTTTGGTTATTGGCAATTTGTACAACATTGCGATAACTGCCTCTTTTCTATACCATCATTTCAAACAGACCAAGATCATCCATCAACCCCTTTGTTGATTGAGATCATCCTAATATACAAGTCATGAAAAAAAATATTCTTTTATTCTTCATATTAATCATTACGTTCTATGCAGTGTCGGCGAAGGAAAATTTTCCACCCCTGAAAGGAAGTTTCAGCGGAACCATAAAAGATGCATTGACAGGCTTACCCATCCAGGGGGCATCTGTATACCTGGCCGATATTAAAGCCGGCAGTAGCAGCGACGTGAATGGCAGTTTTATTATTTCAAATATCAGCGAAGGAATGCACCTGGTAGAAATATCGCATATTGGTTACACCACGATCGCGGAAAATATTTTCATACAGGGTGATATGCGAAAAGATTTTATGATGAGTGAATCGATCATTGAGAACAATGCTGTTATCATAACCGGTGTTACGAAGGCCACCCAATTGAAAAAAGTTCCTTTCCAGGTTTCAGTATTGCGAAAAGAAGACCTGGTACAAACGGTTTCAACCAATATCATAGAATCCATTACAAAGAAGGCAGGTATTTCATCCATCTCAACCGGTCCGGCAATTTCGAAACCACTCATTCGCGGATTGGGGTATAACCGTGTTCTTACGATCAATGATGGCGTACGGCAGGAAGGACAGCAATGGGGCGATGAACATGGCATTGAAGTGGATGAAGCCAGCGTAAATAAAATTGAAGTACTTAAAGGGCCTGCATCGCTGGTATATGGCAGTGATGCCATGGCCGGGGTGATCAACATCATCAGCAATGTGCCAGTTCAGAAAAATACACTGAAGATGAACCTGGGTTCCAACTACCAGACTAATAACAGGCTGAGAAGTTTGTATGGAAATATTGCGGGGAATATAAATGGTTTTAACTGGAATGCTTATGGAACCATAAAAGCGGCTGCAGATTTTCAGAGTAAATATGATGGATATGTGTTCAATTCAAAATTCAATGAACATAACTGGGGCGGCTATGTAGGCTATAATGGGGGTTGGGGTTACAGCCATTTAGTAATCAGTAAATTCAACTTAAAGGCAGGGCTTGTAGAAGGGGAAAGGGATGCAGACGGTTTTTTTGTGAAGCCTATTGCAGGAGGCGGGGTGGAACGGGCCTTAACAGCAGATTTTAAAAGTACAGATCCGGAAATTCCTTACCAGCATATCAGGCATGTTAAGATAGCCTTAGACAATAATTTTAAGATTGGGCAAAATCGTCTATCCCTTAATGTTGGATGGCAGCGCAACCAGCGGGAAGAATTTGGCAATCCTGACGACCTGGACGAACGGGAATTGTATTTTGATCTGAAAACAGTGACTTATACATCGCAACTGCATTTCAAGGAACGAAACGGGTGGAAACCTTCTGTCGGTTTCAATGGAATGAACCAGCAGAACAGTAATAAAGGGGTGGAACAACTTATCCCGGATTATACACTCAATGATGCGGGTGTGTATGGATTTGTACAAAAGGAAGCCGGGAAGTTTACCATCAGTGGCGGTGCCCGTTTCGATAGCCGGTATATTAATGCTAAAGCACTGCTGGAAGATTCCAATATAAAAGGAGCTGCATTTACAAAAACATTCTCCAATATATCGGGTAGTATCGGTACCGCTTATGCGCTAAGTAAAACGGTGAACATCAAACTGAACCTGGCCCGTGCATTCCGTGCGCCATCTATCCCGGAGCTTGCTTCCAATGGTTCGCATGAAGGAACGAACCGGTATGAGTATGGCGAAAAAGAATTGGCCAGCGAGATCAGCACTCAAACCGACCTGGCCTTTGAATATAACAACCGGCATTTTTCCCTTAACCTGGCAGGCTATTTTAATCATTTCAATAATTTTATTTTTTACCGGAAGTTGGCCGCATCTGCAGGAGGAGATTCTACAGTTGATGTTGATGGAGATGCGCTTACGGCTTTCACCTTTGATCAACGTAAAGCAAACCTTGCGGGAATTGAAGCTACGTTGGATATACATCCACATCCTTTTGACTGGCTTCATTTGCAAAATACATTTTCACTTGTATCTGGAAGATTCCAGGATGCCATTGAAGGAAGTAAGAATCTTCCCTTTATGCCGGCACCAAAATTATTGACGGAGTTGAGGGCAGATTTTAAAAAAGTTGGAAAGTCCATTTCCGGTTTTTATATCAAATTCGAACTGGACAATACATTCAGGCAGGACCAGATTTTCGCAGCATACAATACCGAAACCGTTACGCCTGGTTATACTTTGTTGCATGCGGGTATTGGGGCAGACATAAAGAATAAAGCATCAAAGACTCTCTTTACTGTTAATCTTTCCGCCAATAATATTACGGATGTGGCATATCAAAGTCATCTCAGCAGGTTGAAATATTCCGCAGAAAACCTTGCTACCGGCCGTGCAGGTGTTTTTAACATGGGGCGTAATTTTAGCATTAAACTAAATATTCCCATGGATATTTCATTGAAGAAATAATAAGATGGATATACCTGTGCTTGATGCAAAAGAATTAAAGTGTAACTTAACGAAGAACTATTTGCAGCAATGAACAGGATTATTTTTTTTCTTTTATGTATTATACCGATGGTTGCCACTGCACAGTTGTCGACTGATAGTTTGATTCAAGTGCAACAGGCTAGAAAAAATGTGCCGGACATCATTTTTGAAAAGCCCAAACACTTTGCTTTTCTAACGAATATTCCTCCCGATGCAGCAGGGTATGTTAAACAATCCTTTGCAAGGAAAAATTTATATAAGATCGGCATTGTAGCCGGTTCAACGCTTTTATTATACTTGCTTGACCAGGAGATCACTTATGGTTTTCAGCGTCTATGCCAACAAGTAAGTATAAGTAGTGAACAACGATATAATGTGTTGATAAAAATAAAATTGGGCGGGAAGGAAACTACTATAGGAAAAATTCCCCGGAATATTAATACGGCTTTTTATAATATAGGACAGGGTTCTACCTCCATGCTCCTGGCTGCAGGTTTTTTCATTGGAGGAAAAATCAAAAAAGATAACCGTGCCCTGCAAACAGCCAGCCAGTTAACGCAGGCATTTATAACGTTGGGTGCCGGTACGCAATTGATGAAATTTTCTACCGGCCGGGAAACTCCATCCAGTGCAAGCCAGGCGAGGGGTGCGTGGAGGCCATTCCCATCTTTCAGCGATTTTCAGTCCGATAAATCAAGATTTGATGCATTCCCATCGGGGCACCTGGCAACCTTTGTGAGTATGGTTACTATTATTGGCGAAAACTATCCGGAAAAAAAATGGATCAAACCGGTGGGTTTTGGTTTGTCGGCCTTATGTAGTTTAGCCATGATCAACAATGGCGTGCATTGGGCCAGCGACTATCCGTTGGGGTTTGCTTTGGGTTATGGAACAGGAAAATTCATCAGCAAAAGGCACAAGAAAATCAATAAGCCTGCTTTATAGTATTCCAATCATCTATTCAAATTCCTTTGGCTTCGTTTCGGAATAATTTTTATCATAGCTGATAAAAAAGCGCATATAAATAACCCTGCTCAATCGCATCAGCCATGGTTGCAGAACCACCAGTGCAACTGCATTAAAAATGAGCCAATAAAAGATGCGGTTGTCTTCGGTAGAGATACCAATCAACACCCACCATGCAACGAAGGTACTAACGGAAATGGCTACTGCCAGTGCATAACTCACATAACCGGTGCCATACCAGAATCCTGGTTCCAGGTCGTATTTCTGCCGGCAGACCGGGCAGGTATCGGGCATTTCGAAAATGTGTTTGAGTGACAATTTGCGATAAGCATTGCTATCTGTAAACATGGGGCCTTTCCTGCAACGCGGGCATTTCATGGTTAAAATACTCCATAGGTAATTGGGTGTTGGCCTGTTCACTTCATTCATGTTGCAAAGTTACCTGTAATATTGATAAAATTTGTTGTGATTAAAATCTAGTTTCCAGCTTATTTCACTGGTACCGGCCTGTCGTTCGATTTACGTTCACCGATCTGTTGACGCCACATGGCATAGTAAAGTCCTTTTTCTTCCACAAGACTTTGGTGTGTACCAGTTTCAACAACGTCACCTTTTTCCAGTACGTAAATGCGATCTGCATGCATGATGGTACTCAACCGGTGTGCAATAAGAATGGTGATCTGGTTTTTCATATAGGAAATATCCTTGATGGTATTGGTGATCTCTTCTTCTGTTAATGAATCCAATGCAGAAGTAGCTTCATCGAAAATGAGGAGGTGAGGTTTACGCAACAATGCACGGGCAATGGATAGTCGTTGTTTTTCACCACCGCTTAATTTTAATCCGCCTTCACCGATCATGGTATCCAGGCCTTTTTCGGCACGTGATAATAAGTTGGTGCAGGAAGCCTTCTGCAAGGCATCGTTGAGATCATTTTCTGACGCTGCCGGGTTAACGAACATCAGGTTTTCACGAATGGTTCCACTGAAGAGATTGGTATCCTGTGTTACAAAACCGATCTGGTTGCGCAGGTCATCAAAATGAATTTCTGTTTCATCCAATCCGTTATAAAAAATCTTTCCTTCCTGTGGCCTGTATAAGCCAACCAATAATTTCATTAGGGTAGATTTTCCGCTGCCACTGGGTCCAACAAACGCAATTGTTTCACCAACATTTGCCTTGAAGCTGATATTGTCAATCGCTTTGTGTGAAGCAGTCTGGTGTTTAAATCCAACTCCATTGAAAGATAATGTTTGCACCGCTCCAAGTTTTTTTGGATTAGCAGGTTCCTGCTCCGGTGCTTTCTTCATGAGAATGTCGAAATTATTCAGTGAAGCTTCGGCTTCCCGATAAGATAATAAGATG
>Ga0075152_10003371_pt1 | contig 11178 bp, 4 predicted proteins | sample JI61114C2DNA_FD_70964 | JGI IMG/M metagenome (GOLD analysis project Ga0075152, IMG submission 70964) | Wastewater effluent complex algal communities from Wisconsin, to seasonally profile nutrient transformation and Carbon sequestration -... | ecosystem: Engineered > WWTP > Effluent > Algae...
GGATTTCAAAGTCCTCCCTTTAGGGAGGATTTAGGAGGGTTTATGTTTAAAAATTATTTCACCATTGCATTTCGCAACTTATCGAGGAATAAGGTGTATGCATTTATCAATATTGCAGGCTTAAGCATTGGGCTTGCCTGCGCTATGCTGATTCTGTTGTATGTAAAAGATGAAGTGAGTTATGACCGTTTTCATACAAACGTGCAAAACGTTTACCGCATTACATCACAGCAATTTGAGAAGGATGGCAGCAAAGGGCGAAAAGATGGTAATACAGGCCCTTTGCAGGGGCCACGGTTCGCAGCGAATGTACCGGGAATAAAAACTTTTGTACGTGTACAAAGCGGTTATGAAGATATTAAAACAGGTACCGAAGTAAAATCGCAGGACCTGCTGAAAGTAGATTCCAGTTTCTTTTCTGTATTTTCTTTTCCATTGATAAGTGGCGACCCTAAAAGCTGTTTGGTTGAACCGCATTCAATTGTAATTACAGAAGATGCAGCAAAGAAACAATTTGGAACAACAGATGCAGTGGGCAAAATAATGATGCTGAAAGAAGACAGTGTATTTGTGCCTTACAAAGTGACGGCGGTTGCAAAAAAATGCCCGCAAAATTCTTCCATAAAATTTGAGATGCTGGTTCCTATAAATATCTCTGCTGAAGAAGAAACGAATAGTGAAAACTGGTTTAACTTTTTCCTGAACACATTTGTAGTGCTCGAGCCTGCCGCAAACATGCAGGCTGTAGAAACCAAAATGCAGCAATATTATTTATCCGATTCAAAAGATGCGCTTAAAGTATTAACAGAAAAATACGGCGATATGGGCTGGAAAAGTGCCTATCAATTGCAGTCTTTTGTTGATATGCATTTAAGCGTAGAACTTCCCCCGCAAAACGGTCTTTCCGATGCAAGCAACCCAATGTATTCTTATATTCTTTCCGGTATTGCAATGTTCATTTTGCTAATTGCCTGCATCAATTTTGTAAATCTTACGGTTGCACGTTCGGTAAAACGTGCAAAAGAAATTGGCATCCGTAAAGTGGTGGGTGGAGATAGAAAGCAACTCATCATGCAGTTTCTTGGAGAATCTTTTTTGTTATGCTTCATCGCATTTGTATTCGCTATCGGGCTTGTGCAATTGGTATTGCCATTGTTCAACAGCCTTTCCAATAAAGTGCTTGCGATTAGTTATTTGTTTGATGCAAAACTTATTGCCGCTTACATTGGTTTATTTCTCATTACAGGTTTATTGGCTGGTTTTTATCCTGCGTTGGTATTGTCTAAATACAATCCTGTACAAACATTGTACAGCCGCTTTAATCTTGGCGGTAAAAGTTATTTACAAAAAACATTGGTGGTATTACAATTTTCGCTTGCTTCTTTTTTGATCATTGCAACGTTTACCATTTATGCACAGTTCAATTACCTCACTACAGAAAAATTAGGATATGATGACAGCAACCTTGTAATGATAAATAAAAATAACCTTATACGCAGCGAAGTGGGTTTATTGAAAACTGAATTACTGAAGAACCCAAACATTATTGATATAGCGCCCAAAAACGGCGGACAGTGGGGCACTGCTGCAAAAGTAAATGGCGATTCTGTGGTACAGTTTACTTATGAAACAGTCAATGAAAGTTATCTGCCATTATTAAAGATCCCTGTTCTGCAGGGAAGAAATTTTTCAACTCAATTTCCTTCAGATTCTATCAGTTCTGTTTTGGTAAATGAATCTTTTGTAAAAAAAGCAGGCTGGAAAAATCCAATAGGGCAAACCGTTGATTTCTGGTACAACAATGAAAAATATACAGTGGCAGGCGTTGTAAAAGATTATCATTTCAATTCCCTGAACCAGGAGATTGGTCCTGAACTATTCACCATGAAAGCAGGTAATGAGTATGGTATGGCGTATATAAAAATAAAGCCCAACAGTGAAACGTCAAGCCTTAAACATATTGAGCAAACGTATAAAAAATTCTTTCCGGTAAACCCTTACAGTTACACATTTAAAAATGAAGCGAATATTAAAAGCTACGAAGCAGAAGCCAAATGGAAACAGATCATGTTGTTCAGTGCCATACTTACCATATTCGTTTCCTGCATCGGTTTATTTGGATTGTCAGTATTGTCTGCAGAAAAACGAACTAAAGAAATAGGTATACGTAAAGTGCTGGGCGCCTCTGTAAGCGGGGTAGTAACCATACTTTCAAAAGACTTTTTAAAATTAGTAGCCATTGCGCTCGTCATCGCTATACCATTGGCGTGGATGGCAGCAAGTAAATGGCTGGAGAATTACCCATACAGAATACAACTTAGCTGGCAAATATTTGCTCTTGCGGGCATACTGGTAATATTAGTTGCATTAGTCACGGTAAGCTTTCAGGCAATAAGGGCGGCACTTTCCAATCCTGCAAAGAGTTTGAGAACGGAATAAAGCCCCCGTCCCCTAAAGGGGTGAAAAGACAAAAGAATTTTTGAACCCATCAGTAGAATATGAATTGAACATTGTTGCGTCGCACACTTGTACTGTTGGATTGTGACGCAGCAAAATACACCCGGATACAAAGTTCAGTTATGACCTGAACGTACAAGTGAGTGACACAACGGACGATGAGTAAAGAACAAAAAGTTAAGTACAAAAACTTATTACTTACAACTTATAACAGAAAGTATGTTTAAGAATTATTTTAAAATCGCCTGGAGAAACTTATCAAAAAACAAAGTTTTTTCCTTCATTAATATTTTTGGATTAACGATAGGCTTAACGAGTTTCCTGCTGATTGCATTGTATATTTTTGATGAGATGACCTTTGATGGTTTTCATAAGAATGGCGCAAATATTTATCGGTTGGTTGATAAGAAAACTTCTGCTGAAGGAAAAGAAACAAAGATTGCAGGAGCAGGTTACCAGGTTTCTGAAAGAGCAAAAAATGATTTGCCTGAAATTAGAAATGTTGTCCGTATCCTTCGTTCGGGAAGGACCAATATTTCTGCTGCTGAAAACACAAATGTTTTTTATGATGATTTTTGTGTGAGCAGTGAAGGCTTTCTTGAAACTTTTGATTTTACCCTGCAGCAGGGAGATAGAAAAACAGCGCTAAGCACCCCTCATTGTGTTGTCGTTACAGAAGAGACAGCAAGAAAATTGTTTAACACGGTTAATGTAATGGGCAAGGCAATAAAAATTGACGGGGACAGCGCTTCATATAAAATCACCGGCGTATTAAAAAATTTTCCTGCCAATTCCCACCTCTCATTTAATGTGCTGTTTTCTGAATCAAGTTTAAATGATGATGAGTTTAAAGATTTTGTAAAATCAGACTGGGATTCGGATGCTTTTACAACCTATTTATGGCTTGCTGATAAGACAGATGTACAGAATACTGCTGAAAAAATTAATAAGCTTGTTGCTGCCGGCAAAAGCAATACCGCCAAAGAAAAAAGCAGTTTTGTTTTGCAGCCTCTTAGCGATATTCATTTTTATTCAGATGATATTGAAAGTAATTCAGCTGAGTCCGGCAATATCACGTATATATATGTTTTTTCAATTATAGCAATATTTGTGTTGTTTATCGCATGTATCAATTACATGAATCTAACAACTGCACGATTTGCAAACAGGTCAAAAGAAATCGCAGTTCGCAAAGTAGCAGGCGCATCGCGGAAAAATCTCACCGGCCAGTTTCTTGCAGAAGCTTTTTTAATAACAGTGATAGCACTTTTTTTCGCATTGGCGCTTACAAAAATTTTGTTACCGTCGTTTAACGCATTTACCGAAAAGCAATTGACACTTGGAATGGAAACTGATTACCGCATCTGGCCGGGAATTATTTCGATTATCATAGTTGTTGGCTTATTAGCGGGCATATACCCGGCATTGTTTCAATCACGTTTAAAACCTTTGCAGTTATTAAAGCAGAAAGTGTATGCCGGCAAAGGAAATATATCCCTGCGCCGGTCACTGGTTGTGTTTCAGTTTACACTCTCTATCATTATGATTGTGGCCACTATAGTTGTCTACCTGCAAATGGAGTATATAAATACCAAAGACATGGGTTTTAAAAAAGACCAGTTGGTTATAGTGGATATTAACAGCGGCGAAGTTCGCCGTGGTGCAGCAACAATAAAGAATGAATTTGCCAGGCTCCCGCAGGTTAAAAATGTAACAGTAAGTTCAAGGGTTCCCGGCGAATGGAAAAATATACCCAAAGTAAAAGTTTTAACCAGAAATGCGGATGCATCTAAGGGTAACGATATGTTCTTTCTTGGGGTGGACGAGAACTTTTTAAACACATACAAAATTACACTTGCAAATGGGAGAAATTTTTCAGCAGCCAGTATCGCAGATTCTTCTTCGGTTATCATAAATGAAACTGCTGCTAAAGAACTGGGCATTACAGAAGCTTTAGGGCAATTAATCGAAATTCCTTCTGCTGATTATGGCAGAAGAATTACTCAGCTTGATCAACCATTTATCGTTAGCGTGGTGGGCATCGTAAAAGATTTCAATTTTCAATCATTACATGAGCCATTGGCACCCATGGTACTCGGCGCTCAAAAAACGCCCATTCATGTTATTGATTATTTTACTGTAAGGGTTAGCTCCGGGGATATAAGTGCAACACTAAAACAGATGGATGCCATCCTGCACAACATAGACCAGAGTCATCTGTTTGAGTATCATTTTCTTGATAAGCAATGGGATAGATTTTACAGGGAGGATAGAATAAGAGAAACTATTTTTTGGGTAATGGCAATCCTTGCTGTACTCATTGCGTGTTTAGGCTTGTTTGGCCTGGCAACTTATGCGGCAGAGCAGCGTATTAAAGAGATTGGTATAAGAAAAGTATTGGGCGCAAATGTGCATGGTATTGTTATTATGCTGTCAAAAGATTTTTTAAAACTGGTATTGGTTGCATCGGTTATAGCATTTCCTGTTGCATGGTTTGCAATGAATAAATGGCTTGAAGATTTTGCATACCGTATCAATATCAGTTGGTGGGTATTTGTTGTAGCAAGTTTGGCTGCTGTAGTCATTGCATTAATTACAGTAAGTTTCCAGGCAATAAAAGCAGCAATAGCCAATCCTGTAAAGAGCTTGAGAACGGAGTAAAGCCCCCGTCCCCTAAAAGGGTGAAAAGACAAAAGAATTTTTGAACCCATCAGTAGAATATGAATTGAACATTGTTGCGTCGCACTCTTGTACTGTTGAATAAGACGCAGCAACATACACCGGGATGCACAAGTTCAGTCATGATCTGAATGTACAAGTGAGTGACACAACGAAGATGAGTTAAGAACAAAAGCTAAGTACAAAAATTTAATTAATAAAAGTAACAACCTTCAAAAGGGAACGGATTTCAAAGTCCTCCCTTTAGGGAGGATTTAGGAGGGTTTATGTTTAAAAATTATTTAAAAACCGCATGGCGCAATCTTGGGAAAAGTAAAATGCATTCTTTTATCAATATTGCAGGTTTATCTATTGGTATGGCCGTAGCTATATTGATAGGTTTGTGGATCTATGATGAAGTGGCTTTTAATAAAAATTTCCAGAACTACAACCGCATTGCACAGGTGATACAAAACGTAACCAATAACGGGGAATTGCAAACCTGGAACAGCATACCATATCCGCTTGCAGAGGAACTACGTAACAATTATGGCAGCGATTTTAAACATGTAGTAATGGCTGCGGAAATGTATAATCATACCCTGTCAGCGGATGAAAAAAAACTGACAAAAAGGGGTGTTTATTTTGAGCCTGAAGCCCCTGAAATGCTATCACTGAAAATGTTGCAGGGCAACTGGAACAGCCTGAAAGATCCTTCTTCTGTTTTACTTTCTGCATCAACTGCAAAAGCTTATTTTGGAAATGCAGATCCTGTAAATAAAATGATGAAAATTGATAACAGGATTGATGTAAAAGTAACCGGTGTGTATGAAGATTTTCCGCACAACTCCACTTTTGCAGATATTGGTTTTATGTCAACATGGGATATCTACTATAATAATACAACATGGGTGAAAGCATCAGACAACCCATGGAGGGCAAATTCTTTTACACTTTTTGCAGAGTTAAATGAGCATGCTGATATAAGTAAAGTTTCGGCAAACATTAAAGATGCCAAACTAAAAAAAATGAATGCACAACTTGCACAAAAAAAGCCTGCACTTTTTTTGCAGCCAATGAGTAAGTGGCATTTGTATTCAGAATTTAAAAATGGTGAAAATGTTGGTGGCGCTATACAGTATGTGTGGATGTTTGGGATTATTGGTGTGTTTGTTTTGTTACTTGCATGCATCAATTTTATGAACCTGAGTACGGCCCGTAGTGAGAAACGTGCAAAGGAAGTAGGCATCCGTAAAACAGTGGGTTCTTTGCGCAGTCAACTGATTCTACAATTCTTCAGTGAATCATTGCTTACAGTTGTACTTGCATTCGCATTTTCTTTATTGCTGGTACAATTGTCACTTCCTTTGTTTAATGAAGTTTCCAATAAAGAAATGTCCATTCTCTGGAGCAATCCTTTGTTCTGGTTAATAAGTGCCGGCTTTATTCTTTTTACTGCATTGGTTGCCGGAAGTTATCCTGCATTTTACTTGTCGTCATTCAAACCAGTAAAAGTATTGAAAGGAACTTTCAAGGCAGGCCGCTTTGCAGCTATTCCCCGCAAAGTATTGGTAGTATTACAATTCACGGTTTCCGTTACCTTGATTATAGGAACTATTATTGTTTACCAGCAAATTCAGTTTGCAAAGAACAGGCCCGTAGGTTATACACGTGATGGCCTTGTAAGTGTATCCACCATGAACGCTTCTATTCATGATCATTTTGATGCGGTTAAAAATGAATTGATCCAAAAAGGTGCGATTGTATCAATGGCAGAATCTCAGAGCCCTACCACAGGAACATGGTCCAGTACCAGTGGCCTTAACTGGAAAGGAAAAGATCCAAATCTTTCTACCGATTTTGCCAGCATTGCTGTTTCTTATGATTATGGCAAAACCATCGGCTGGCAGTTTAAAGAAGGCCGCGATCTCTCTAAGGATTTTGCTACAGATTCAACTGCAATTATTCTGAATGAAGCTGCGGCTAAATTTATGGGTTTTCAAAATGCTGTTGGCGAAACAGTATTGTGGTGGGATGAGCCATACAAAGTAGTGGGCGTGGTAAAAAATATGATCATGAATTCTCCGTATGATGAACCAAGACCAACTGTTTTTAGTTTGGTAAATGAAGCCGAGAATATTATTACATTAAAAATAAATCCCGCAGAAAATGCTAAAGATGCAGTAAGTAAAATTGAAACAGTATTTAAGAAATTCAATCCTGACCAGCTTTTTGAATACCAGTTTGTAGATGATGATTATGCAAAGAAATTCAGTAATGAAGAGCGCATCAGCAAGCTGGCAAGTTTTTTTGCCATACTTGCTATTGCTATTTCCTGCCTGGGTTTATTTGGGCTAACATCTTTTGTTGCAGAGCAGCGCAGAAAAGAAATTGGTGTAAGAAAAGTATTGGGCGCATCTGTTTTTAATGTATGGAATTTATTATCAAAAGATTTTGTAATGCTGGTGGCTATTTCATTTCTTATTGCCGTGCCCACGTCTTATTATTTCATGCACAACTGGCTGCAGAATTATAATTACAGAACAGAAATATCCTGGTGGATTTTTCTTGCTGCGGGTGTTGGGTCATTGCTGATTACTATATTGGTGGTTAGTATCCAGGCAATAAAAGCTGCGGTTGCTAATCCGGTGAAGAGTTTGCGAACGGAGTAAGGAACCCTCTAAATCTCCCTAAAGGGAGACTTTAAGAACGAGATTTTGTAAGAGATTTTTTGAACCAAACAATAGAATATGAATTAAGCATCGTTGCGTCGCACAATTGTACGGTTATAACATTATTGAGCTATGGCATCACTATCATTAAGTTGCTTGGTTTTTTATCTACGCTTCGGTAAAAGTTCATTCATAATCCGAACGTAGAAGTGAGTGACACAACAGGCGATGAGTAAAGAACAAAAAGCTAAGTACATAATAATTATTAATAAAAGTAACAACCTTCAAAAGGGAACGGGATTCAAAGTCCTCCCTTTAGGGAGGATTTAGGAGGGCTTATGTTTAAAAATTATTTCAAAACCGCATTCAGAAGTTTGACCCGTAACAGGAGTTACACTATTATCAATATCGCCGGATTGGCGGTTGGTATTGCCGTTTGCATGATGATTTTTATCATTATACAATTTCAAACAAGCTTCGATGATTTTCATGAAAAGAAAGATCATGTTTATCGTGTGCTTACTGAATCTCATCATGCGGATGCGGGAAATATTTCTTATGCGAAAAACGTTCCTTTTCCGATGCCTGCAGTATTGAAAGCGGAATTTCCCCAGCTTGAACAAGTAGCTCCTGTTTATGCAAGTCATAATGATGAGTTACAGGTACTTGATGATAACGGAACGCCTGTCAAAAACTTTAAAGAGCAGAGCGGTGTGTTTTATACATCGCCTTCATTTTTTAGCATGTTTAGTTTTCCGCTGCTCGCAGGTTCATACGAATCATTAAAAGATCCGAACAATGTATTGCTTACAAAAGAGATTGCAGAATCTTATTTCGGTGACTGGAAAACAGCAATAGGTAAAACCATTAAAATAAGAGGCTATTATAACATGGGTGCAGGATTGTTCCAGTTCCCGGCTACGGCGCTAAAAGTTTCGGGCATTCTTGCTACAATACCCGCAAATACAGACTTTCAGTTAAAACTCGTGGTTGCCTGGGGAACAGATTTTACGGGAGATGCAGCATACGGATTTGCGCAACCCCAATGGAATCAATCAGCACCTGATTTTGGTTGTTATATTTTGCTGCCGGCGAATATTTCTGCCAGCAGTTTTAATCAACAGTTAAGTGTATACGCACAAAAGGTACATTCTGCTGAGAATAAGGATAGCTATATTATACAACCAATAAGTGCTGTACATTACGATGCAGCAACTGGAAATTACAGCAACAAAACAATCAGTTACCAACTTATTAATGTATTGTGGTTGATTGCAGCATTTATACTATTAATTGCCTGCGTAAACTTTATTAATCTCTCTACTGCACAAGCTGTTAACCGTGCAAAGGAAGTTGGCGTAAGAAAAGTTTTAGGCAGTAATAAATCTCAATTGCGAATCCAGTTTTTCGTTGAAACATTTTTGATAGTTATAATTGCTGTAATACTTGCAGCAGTTATTACATTGCTTGCATTGCCTTATGTAAATCAACTGTTAGAGCTTTCGCTTTCATTCAAAATATTCGTTAACCCCTCAATTATTTTATTTCTTTTAGCTGTAACAATCGTTGTAACTGTACTTGCCGGTTTTTATCCTTCTATTGTTTTATCCCGTTTCAATCCTGTTACTGCTTTAAAAAGTAAGCTCACGGCAAATACTACAAAAGGAATTTCATTAAGAAGAGGATTGGTAGTATTTCAATTCGTAATTGCACAGGCGCTCATCATAGGAACACTCATCGTTGTACAGCAAATGAATTATTTTATGAATCAACCGCTGGGCTTCGATAAAGATGCAATTGTAAATGTTCCTTATCGTCCGGATAGTACCGGTGGCAAGCTTACGGATTATTTAAAGCAACAGTTATTGAAAAACGGTGTACAGTTAGTAAGCTTCAATTCCAACTCCCCTATAGAAGATGATAATAATATGTTTACCAGGTTCAAATTTGATAATGCATTAAAGGATGAAGATTTTCAGGCTATATCTAAATTCGCTGACAATGACTATGTGCAAACTTTTAAATTACAATTGGTAGCTGGAAAAAATTTGAAAACTTCTGGCTATACGCAGGAATTTTTGGTGAATGAATCTTTGGTGAAAAATTTAGGGTTTAAAAAGCCCGAAGATATAATTGGCAAAGAAATAAGCATGTTGAATGGTTTAATAAAATGTCCTGTTGTTGGTGTAGTGAAAGATTTTAATGACAGGTCTTTGCGGCAGAGCCTGGCACCGTTGCTTATCAGCACAAACAGTACCATGTACCGCCAGGCTTCAATAAAACTTTCCACCACAAACATGGCGGGTTCCATGCAATCCATCAAAAAAATATGGGAGCAAACATTTCCTGATTATGTTTATGAGTATCATTTTCTTGATGATAAAATTGCCAGCTTTTATAAACAGGAAAACCAGTTGGCTCAGTTGTATAAAATTTTTGCAGCCATCTCTATATTCCTTAGCTGTCTTGGATTGTATGGTTTAGCCTCATTCATGGCAGTGCAGCGGTTAAAAGAAGTGGGTATTCGTAAAGTACTTGGCGCTACTGCAGGCAGCATTGTTTATTTGTTTTCAAAAGAGTTCATCATACTTATTTCAATTGCATTTTTAATTGCTACACCTTTTGCATGGTATTTCATGAATAAATGGTTGGAGGATTATGTTTATCGCATCAACATCAGTTGGTGGTTATTTGCAGCAGGCGGACTTGTTTCAATAATTATTGCACTTGCAACGATAAGTTTCCAGGCGATTAAAGCTGCGATAGCTAATCCGGTAAAGAGTTTGAGAACGGAGTAAAGCCCCCGTCCCCTAAAGGGGTGAAAAGACACAAGAAATTTTTGAGCCCCCTTTAGGGGACGGGGGCAGTTTTGGTTGCGTTTTTAATCCCGTATGTTTCATCAGGATGCACACTTGTACTGTTATAACAATATGGAGCAAATGAATACAGGATTTTAAAATTTTAACTATGATAAAAAACTATTTCAAAATTGCATGGCGCAATCTCGTAAAAAACAAAGGCTATAGTGCGATAAATATCGGTGGTCTTGCTGTTGGCATGGCAGTAGCAATGCTGATAGGTTTATGGGTTTATGATGAATTGTCGTTTGATAAATACCATCAGAATTATGACCGCATTGCGCAGGTAATGCAGCATGCAAGTTTTAACGGGCAGGCAGAAACACAAGTTTCCAATCCCGCCTTGATGGGTCCTGCTATAAAAGCAAAATACGGCAGTGACTTTAAATACGTACTGCAGGCTTCATGGCAGGGTGATCACCAGCTTACTGTAAATAATCATCACTTTAATAAGAACGGAATTTTCTTCGATCCGGAAGCACCCGAAATGCTTACGCTGAAAATGCTGAAAGGAACAAGAGCAGGCTTGAAAG
>Ga0075152_10003372_pt1 | contig 11178 bp, 17 predicted proteins | sample JI61114C2DNA_FD_70964 | JGI IMG/M metagenome (GOLD analysis project Ga0075152, IMG submission 70964) | Wastewater effluent complex algal communities from Wisconsin, to seasonally profile nutrient transformation and Carbon sequestration -... | ecosystem: Engineered > WWTP > Effluent > Algae...
GTCTTCGCACTGTTATATCGGATGTTTTCGACTGGGTCCGAGGTCATGGTGAGAAGTAATGGGACCAATTGCTTCTGTAGACAATCGAGACTGACAGCACCAGCGATAGCTTCGACTGCAAAGATGAAGATCTCACGCTGCAGGTAGTTATTTATCTTTTGAAAGGTTACGATTTTCGGCACCATATTCTTTTCGAACCACTGTGTTCCGTAGATATCGATGAGGTTACGCAAACTCTCGATGGCTCTTTTGCGCACTGCGAATACTCTATCCTTTAGCAGTTCGAAGTATATCTTACCGTTTCTTTCGTTCAGCAGAAAGTCTGGACCGAGACCCTTTGCGAAGTACAACAAAATATCCACCGACTCGCTCCGAATTCGCCAGTTCTTGTTTGCACTGATCTCCTGCAGAGCTGGAATGGTGCTTTGGGAGAGGGTTTCTATACCTAGTACCTTACTAATTTAGCCGACATTCTGGAAGACGGCCAGGCGTACCTCCGAATCCTCATCCTTGAGGAGTTGGAGAAACTTTGGTAGTATCTGTTCGGAAGTGTGCTTCTTGCCGATAATGGGGCACAACAGCACTAGACTTTTAGCGAGGGCATCTTCATCAGCAATAGAAGTTACGTCGGACGTACACCTGTGAATCCTGCGGTAGGCTGCGCAGCGCTGGAAGAATCTTCGTAACTATATCGTCAGGTTCGAGGAACTAGCAGAGTGCCATGAGCTGCGTACAGGCAATACTCCTGATCTCAGCCTCGAGATCATTCAGGTATTTGGTATAGAACGGTAAAAAGATGGTCCGGAAGAGCTGCCTATCCATAACCTCTCCGAGGTTGCGCACTCGGGATATAAGCTCGTAACGGATACGCCAAGAAAATTGGTAGCTGATGAGGTTAAGGTAAGGTTGCAGTGCTCCGTGTTGTTTCTAAGGTTAAGGGCAAGTGGTACAAACTTGGCTAGCATCACCAGGGTATCGATGAGATAGATTTTGTTGGACTATTCCTTGTCCTTGAAAAGGGTATCTATAATCTTCATCACGAGGTTTTCATTGAGACGTGAGAACTGGACGAGGTCCTTGGAGTACTTAGCAGCGTACTTTCTCGCCGTCAGCGATTCATCTGTAGCTGCCTTCAGGTAGAGACTGAGTCAACTCAGAAGTACTTCAACAGTTCGGTTTGGCTGGGAGCGCTTACTGCGCCGACTACTTGGCATATTACACGGCACAAAGTCTGCCTCGTTTCGGGGAATTCCATTGCATCGACCCTCCTGAGGAACTTCACAAGAATGTCCTCATGCTTCTTGAGGTCCAGTAGCGATAGTGCATGTTCTAGTTTGTCGTTGGCCTGCGTCTTTGCGTTTAGTACCTTGTCGCGGATAGAACCGGTTTCGAGTTGGATAAGTGCCTCGTAAAGGGGCAGTAGGTTAAGATTGTGAATGGGATTGCCCATGGCTTCTCCAATGTCAAGTATGCGATCAACCAGTGCGATTACCACCTCATCCTCGTCATGCACGACCTCTTCTATAGTCTAATAGGTACCACAGAGCAGCATGCTCATTAGTTAGTTAAGGGTGCGTTCATTTCCCAACGCGATCACCACCTGCCGGATGTTCTTTAGCGCATTGATGCGTCTTGCCACGTCATAAGAAGCCAAGTCGTCGATGAGCACGCTAGCGGGAATCTGCTCCTCCCGCTGGTTCTTGGTTTCGGCCTTCTTCATAGTTAAGAATTTAAACCCTTCTTGAATATAGTTGCAGTGACGATTCGGCATTGCCACCGAAGCCAGCGACGAGCCCACCAGACGAATGTTACAAGCTCACAACTATAATATACTTGAAGCGAATACAATGTGACAACACTGCCACGAGTTATTGTCCTGTAATTTTCTTTCGCAGACGCAACCAATTTGATTATTTTGGTGCCATTGAGATAGTATTGCTGATAGGACGTCAGTGATGGCCTCACACGGCAGCAAATGTTAAATAGAAACTCATGAGGAGATTATTCATAATTTTAGTGGCAGGAGCTGCAGCACGAGCAGTTGAGTTCCTTGACTACACTTAGCAACATACCCTCAACTGCAACGACATTCCTTCGAACGAACAGCAGTTATGGTAAGACAGCTGTTACCCAGGAACATACTCATACTGCACGCCATCGACCGCTACTTGTACCTGGTGATTTGTCCAATACTCTTCATATTGGAACTACTCACCTTTGTGGTGTTCGCACAGAACAAGTAGCTCAAGGAGCGACCCGGCGATATAGTTATGGGCATCCTACTGACCTCCATGATCCTCAATGCACACTTCTTCGCTACGGCAGGTACGGCCAACGTTACGCAGTCTACGATACCATCTACAACAGTCCGGCACTACCGCCAAGCTTCAACACCTTCTGCGAAGTGAACGGGTTCATCGCAATCTTTTGTGAACTCATCCAAACCCTGTACCTGATATCGCTGTGCCTGCATATCGTCTACTCGCTGCGCAGCAACCTCAAATGTACTATCAGGTCGATAGCTTAGTTAAGAAGATGAAGGGGGTTATTCTACACACAACCTTCGTTCTCCTGTCTGCCATCGTGACCATTCTGTTTTGGCACTTCAACATCCTTGGGCTGAACATGTATGGCACATGTTCGTTCATCATTACCAACTTTACCATACCCATCCTCATCGGTGTCTCGGCTATTGTGTTTATACTGCTCGGGGCCTTCTCGTTGCGGTACTTCAATAAGCACATGCCTGAAACGTCGGGGCTGCGACTCAAGAAGTACCAGGAAGCCAGAAAGTACTCACTCTTCATCTTCGGTATCAGCATCATAGAGATAGTCAATGCCGTGCTCACCTTCGTGGCGATGGCAAATTGTTGGAGTGCTGATCCCAACCCTGGTGTTTACTTTGTAGTCACCCTAATCAACCTCCTAAAGCTTGTGGAGTTTGTCTTCTTACTGTACGTGTCCAGCAATAGTAAGATCTTTCGCAGGAAGTTGAGACGCATGTGTTGCCCAGTTCCGAACCGCAAGGGAAGCGCACCCTAAGCAATCGGTGAACCCTAACACGGTCAAGACCCATAGGCTCTCGAGGGAGAGGCTGAGGGATAGGGTTCGAGCATTGAGCAGTAACAAGAATTGCAGGAAATGTTGTTATTACCAGAAGGGTTCGGGTTTACCACCCTCGATGCGCTACGAGTGTCACAGGTATCGTCTATTGTGGTGGGTGTGCTGCTGTCACAGGTGGAGTACTTCGAAAAGCTCGGGCGGTGTGAGATGCGTGAGAACTACTATCTGGAGTATATATTCACTAAGTTCAATTCGGGAGTGCTGATGGACTACAAGATATCAGTAAAAAACTGCCCACTGATCAACGTCATCCAAACCAGCATGATAGTGTATGCTCCCAAGATGTTTCGCAACCTGGCGCTCCAGGACGGCCTCACCGACATTGACAAGAGTTTCGACCTCGAAGCCAACTATGAGAACATGTTCAAGATTGTGCAGGCAGAGGGCGGCAAGAGCGGCGAATTCTTCTTCTTCACAACTGACTGCAAGTATATCCTCAAGACACTCAACAATGAGGAGCTGAATTTACTGATTGACAACCTCGAGATATTCTACCAATACTACACCAGTAACCCCAACTCGATGCTTACAAAGGTATATGGGTTGTACACCTTCAGGGGCAAGCAAATGCAACGCACCTACCACGTGATGCTGATGAAGAACATCATTGGGTGTAAACGCGATTGTGTGGACAGGCTGTACGATATGAAGGGGTCCAGCCACGACCGGCAGGTCATTCGGCCCAACAAGCTCTACAAGTACCACGAGTTGCGGTCCATGACGCTCAAGGATCTCGACTTCAAAAAGCTCGAGGGTTGCTTAAATATTGATCGAGAGGCTGCCGCACAACTGCACAAATCTCTTCGTTTAGACAGCCTTTTTCTGAAGAATCTAAATCTCATCGACTATTCTCTGCTCGTCGCCAAGGTGATTCATTCTTTAATGCAGGTCTAATGGAAACAGTAATTGGACGCCGCAAGCAGTAGCTTTTGGCATCCTCTCCAGCGGCTACGCTCAACGACAGAGCCGAACATCTACTACCATATTGGAGTTATCGACTACATGCAGGCCTGGAACATCCAAAAGCGGAGTGAGAAGTGGTGGAAGATGATGTTGGGCGCTAGCGACGTATCGGCTCAACAGCCAGACGTGTACCGGCTGCGATTCATAGACTTCGTGGAGTCGATTCTTCCCGACGTGGAGGAGCTTCGGAGCGATGCGCCACCGAATAGCGGTTGACGCGTAATAATGCCTGCGGAATTAAATATTAATAATATTTAATACTTATGGTGAAGAAAGCCACAACTGAGAACCTCAACAGCAAGCTGGGTCTTGTCTTCCGCAGCGGCAAGGCCGTCCTCGGCTTCAAGTCAACACTGAAGGCACTGCGCTCCGGCACCGCCAAGATGGTTATTCTCTCGAACAACTGTCCAACCATCCGCAAGGCTCAGATTGAGTATTATGCTCACTTGGCCAAGGTTAGCATCATCTTCTACAACGGCAACAACATCGCTTTGGGAACTGCTTGCGGTAGGTTCCACCGCTGCTCTACCCTAACCATCATCGAGGCCGGCGACAGCGACATCCTCCAAACCTAGTGATCCATATTTAAATGCTTCGGCCTTAGCGCCGTATACGTCGTCAAACATCTGAGGGTTCCTGGGGGTTGTTCTCATCTGTCCCTTTGCTCTGCTGGTTCACCCGCATTCGTAGCCTCTTCTCTTCCACCTTGCATGGCTTATGGCAGAGCGAGTGTGGGCAACAGTGCTTCTTTACAAAGTTTCCGCAACAGGCACAGAGCTTCTCGAGGACTGTTCGATTTCGGATAACTTCCTCTTGGACAATGGGAAGCTGTCGTCGTTCGGTTGATGCGACAACCCTGAAGAGTGGTTGTTTGTGCATCATCAGCACCTCTATCCTTTCGAATATCTGCTCTTATGCTTTGGAGAACTCCGGCATCTTTATTACGGGCACCTTCGTGTTCGGAGCGAGCATCTGTTCGACGAGCCTACGATTACGTTGGAGCTCTAATGCCTTGTCCTACTCACTGTAGCGGCCCTGCTCGTATTGCTGGAGCAGCATGCCGATAAGATAGTCCGAGCCATTGACTTCCTCATCACGATAGCGTACCCTTCTTTGGAGCTCGTTCATCCAAATCAAAATACTATGCGATGGAGTGCCTTTTGGTACTTTGGCTCTCTCTCTCCACCGGCAAGTATCTATTATTAATGGGGTCGGAGTCCACCGGGTGATATGTCCAGGGCAATCCAATCATGAGAAGGTTTTCTTGGTCATGATGTTGTAGAACTCCTCTTCAGAGACAAGACCGTCATTGTCGGTATCGGCACGCTCGATCATCTCTTGCAACTCGGAATCGTCAATGGTTTCGCCGAGCTCCTTGGCGACTCGTCGAAGGTTCTTGATGGAGATGTAGCCTGAATTAGTTTGGTGGGGTACCAGTCTTCTCGTCATCAAAGAGGTTAAACACCTTGCGGATATCCTCTCGGCTGTCCTTGTCGCTGATGCGAGCAGTCATGAGTCGCAGGAACTCATCGAAATCAATCTGTCCGCTTCCATCTGCGTCCAGGTCGGAGATCATCTGATAGATGGTTTGGTTCTTGGCTTCGAAACCCAGAGAGGTCATGGCAGCCTTGAGTTCTACGTTGACCTTTGATGGTTACCCTTGGGATCGATGGATCCTCCTCCATCTGTGTCGAACAGATCGAAGGCTTCCTTGATCTCGATAACCTCGTCTTCTGTGAGGCCAGGCTTCTCGTAGTTCTTGGCGTTGAAGCCAGCAGGCTTCTTCGGGGCTGGTGGAGCAACGTTCTTGCCTCGTGTTGCCATCTCCAACGTAAAATATCTTATTCCAGATTCATCAGTGCATGAAACCGCCTTTGCGATCGAACGATTCGAACTGATCATCGTCGTCGTCAGCCGTCATGCCGAAGCCTCCCGTACCGAGCATAGCTCGGAACTTGTCTTCCTCCTTGTCGCGTAGAATGGCGTCTTGTCGGCTTCGAAGCAGCTTGTTGATAACCTCCAGATTCTGCAGCAGTCTGTTGTTCTTTTCCGCTAGGTGCACTGTTCTTGTAACTGGGTCCAACAGGTACCTCCACTCGGCGTTGGGGCTGGTAACAAGGTAACGCTGAACATCCTTTTCGGTCATTCCCAGTTCCTTTTCGATGAGTTCCAGTTTGGCGACTTTGTAGGCTCGGATTACCTCCATAAACATATTCGAGCGAATGCGTTCGTGAATTTCCTTGCGGCGGCGTCCCAGCCATGGGTCGAACTCGTACTTTTCCAGCATCTTTGCGGATTCCTCGAGAAGCTTACGATACTGCATACGGACATGATTTTTTTCGAGCATGGAAGACCACGGAAGATATTTTTTTGAGAGCTCCCGCTTGCCAGTAGCAAGGGTCAGCAGTGAGTAGTACTCCCCGAGCTCAGTTTCAGCGATTAAGTCATTCTTGAGCTGAGTGCTCTTCAGACCCAAACCAGTGATGTTATGAAGTACTGTGTTCTTGCCCTCTGCAACCTCTCGTAGATCCTGAGCAATCAGGTAGCGTCGGATATCAGCATTGGTTTGGTTGGTTTCGTTGACCTTTAGAACCAGAGCGCGGGATTGATCCATCTTCATCCCCAGAGTGTTTATACGTACCCACAGTGGGAAGTACTCGTCGGGGCTCAACTCGTTAAGGTCTTTGATGCGCTTGAGCTGTTCATCTGCCTCATCGTACTCCCCGTAGCCTGCTAAGATATTTGCAAGGTTGAGTCTTGCCAGTGATTGCTCTTTGCCCGATGAACGCTACAGCTAAGCCACATTATTACATTGGTTTCGAGATTCACAATGTGCTTCTTCAGGTCCACCACTGCCTTGGCTGTTGATTCCTGCTGAGCATCTCTTGGAGCTAAGAACCTCTCCTCCTCGTTGATGCCGAGCCTCTTGACGATAGTCTTGTAGCAGCCAATCAGGTTGTTCTCGAGAGCGAGCGACAAGAAATGGTTAGCAAGCGAAGTTGCCAATTCCTTCTTATTCTCAGCGAGGCTGATAAAGCGCATCAGCTGGCTTTCAGGGATGTATGCCTTCACATACTGGAGGAACCTCTAACCCTAATTGGCTTCGACCTGCATTGATGAGATACTACTATATAAATCTGATGTCAAAGTTCTTATGGCTGCTAGTCAGTACTGAGGCGGGCGAGCCAAGTCAATGGATCACCGGCTATTCGTTGAAGAGAGGTGTGCTGGCAATAGAAGACACCTGGAGTCCCATGCCACCGACGTTTGTCGGTCTCCAACGTAAGCTTGAGTCGTTTGCAGAGACCCACTAACTGAACGTTGAGGAGGACATCCTCGAGACTGTTAAATCGCATTCTATGAATAACCTTTTCTTGCGGACAATAGGGTAGTTTCTCGGTTGATACTCCACCCGCTTCGTGCTTCTGCGTGGAGAGCCAATGCAGGAAACTGTTGGAAAACGTGTGGTATGAATCTATCTTGAACATGTTCGATTTGAGAGAGTTATTAGTGAAGCTGAAGGCGGCAATGACTGGCATGTCGGCTGGTGATAGATTTATGAATTCCATGAGGAGCCTATTCATTTTGCGATTGTAGTTGCCCTCCAAGAACACGTATCGATTCTGTTTGTGGTGTGAAAGCACATCGTAGTCCATCTTGACCCTACGATTACCGTTTAGCTTTGCGTTAAGTGCGAGTGTAAAGTCTTTGTACCGTTCAGCCACAGGCTTGTCTGTGGATTCATTGTGAAACAGTATCACTCCGATGAAGGGGTACTGAATCATCTGCATCCGCAGTCTGTGGTCGAAGGATGTGGCATACAGGTGGAGATGTTCAGTGGCACTGGCTATACAGTCACTCAGTTCGTCCTCAGTACTTCCCGATTTCTGCAGCATTGTGCGGGTATGTTGGCTGATAAACTGGCACAGTGTGCTTCCTGCCGTCGAGTTGACCATCACTTGGATAGCAGGATGCGCTAATGCAATATTCCTCAGTAGGCCAGTAGTTGTGTTGAGTCTTGGAGCCACCAAAACATATGGGTGCTTGCTTCCTTGGAGAAGATTATCGAGTTCCGGAGCCATAGGGAACTCGCTGAAGAGGTACACTCCCAGCCAATAATTCAGCTCCTTTTAGTTCAGGTCGAATTGGTAGTGCCAGTGTTCACCTGACTTAAACATCACTATGGTTGGATAGGATCGGACATTGTATTGTGCTGCAAGTATTCTGTCATCGTTTTGCATGAACTTCACACCTGTATGCTTACCAGCAATCTTCTCTACAAATTCCACTGCAAGCATAGACTTGAAGCACCACTTGCTGGCGAATACCACCACGATCCTGCTGTCCACTGCTGTTTCGATGTCGGTAGGTTGGAGTGTGGGAAGCACTGCCCAACAGCCAACCACTAGCCAGGCAAATAACAACATTACAAACAATGGAGCATCATCAGTCATCGAGCTGCGTGAGCATGGCCACACCCCTACGCACCCAGTGATCCGAGTTGGTGTGTTCCTCGACTGGCAGCTGGATGGATAGCACGTAGTTGGTGGAGTGTCCCGTTGTGGATAGGGTACCGCGTCGAATCGATGTTTTGTAGACTGGAGCGTTGTAGACTTCGCTTGGGTTCACTTCCTTCTTATCGTCAGTGGGCAGGAGCCAGATGTATGGCATGCTACAGAAGAGCACATTAGGCACGGACTCGTTGAGGCATCGTTTATCCTCATCCCACCGAGCACCATCGATGAACAGCCCGTAGACGTAGCATCCGTCGGCTGGGGATACGTCTACATCGTATTATTTGCTCTCGGCAGGTATCACCTGGAAATCGAAGTTCAGAGTATCGATTGGTATTTTATACTGAATTAAGCTAATTATGTACCTTCCTGGCATAGTTCTGAAGGGTGCCCGTGAGGAACGATTGTGTAAAGAAGAAACCACTGATCCAGAAGCTAGGCGGTGCGCCATCGTCTATCCACTTCTGCATGAATTTCAGTCGTTCCACCAAATCGTTGATCCAGCTTCCCAGTGGCTTGAGGCTTGGGTAGCTTACCTTATGCCAGATGTCGGGAACCTTGTTATCGAACAGGCTGTTGAACACTATTTCCAGGTCCTGACTCATCACCACGAATCCGTCAATGGCCTTATCAACATTAATGAGTGAACTGGTGACGGTTTGGAGAAGTTTGATGAAACGTAGCAGTTCCTGCTGGAGCACAGTATTCATGGATTACTCGTTAATCACGGGGTGTTTCTTAGCCACCTAGTCAATGTCAACAGGCTTGGGCAGTTTTGCGAGTATGCCTTTGATCTTTTCTTTGATGAGTGTTTCAGACGAGACTCCCTTTCCACCGACGTCCCTGGGCAACAGAGACAGGATGGTTGTGCAGATGGTGTTGGTGTCGATGATGGCAGACGATATTTCGGCGTTGTTGTGCAGTCCGAATACTTCGGTGAGATCATTCATTGGGAGCGTTTTGATGTACTCAAGGCAACTATCGAAAGTGGGATCGTCCAGTACCTTGTAGGCACCGCTCTGAGACAGCGAGAACTTGTCTTCGAGGATATCTGGAGAATAGAATTGCTTGAGGATGATCTTGATAAGACGCCTATCCATCGGATCGGTGACTCGCCCTCCGTAGTTGGCTTCTGCCACCATGTAGTTCAGTGCTTCATAGGGAATATTCTCGTATTCGTCCAAGAACATTTTCAGCTGGGACTGAGATATTGCGAAGTCGGCTGCTGTAAATTCGTAGGGAATATTCCAGCCCAATGGTCCGTACTTACGTCTTTCAAGGATGAGTGCATGAAAGAAGGAGAGTCCCATGAACATTTTCTTCCATTCACGAGGCTTTTTGCACTCTTCGAATTTGACCTTGTCCTGCGTACCGAAAGATCTGAGCAGATTGTTTTTTAGTCCCCGGGGCGGTTCGTAGGTCATCTTGATTCCTTTCATGAGAATTGTCACTGGGAAAATGTTGGAGGGCATACTGGTCAGCCACAGTCGGAAGTTTGGATTTGCAGTGTCCTTATCGATTCCTTCGTGGATACGTTCCAGGTCTGGCATAAATGAAGGCGCGAGATGACAGTTCTGAAGTAGCACCCATTTGCCTTCGGCGATCGCATTCTTGATCGTACGTTAGGCAATTTCTCCTTGACCTTGACCGAGTGATATAGCAGTGAAGTTCGATTTGAATCCCTTCAGTTCGGCGAGGTTTGTGATTTCGATACGTGGATCTGCTCCTGGAGACAGAATGAAGATTAGCGGGGTCATTTTATCCGAGTCGTTGTAGGCTTGCTCCAAGTTGAAGGGCGGCGGATCGATATATTGCGCACCTATCTCTTTCGTAATGAGCTTTTGCACTGACTTGCTAAACTTATCGGGGCGGAGCAGTCTAACCAAAGTCAGCTTCTGGAAGCTGTTGAGGGAGTTCCACTTGCCGGGCAGTTTTGTTTCAAAAATGTCAGGGGAGTTGTAGACTGCAGCCCAGTCCAAAGTCATCTTGCGGAAGTCCTCGTTTAGACCATCAAAGGTTGGGAAGGACTTGCTGAGTTCACAAATGCAGCACCAAGCCTTATTGGAGAGCCACTTCGCATCTGCAGGAGGCTTTTGGTCGGTTTATGTCCAAGTTCCACCCACCATGATGAAACGTACCTCGTTGCTGCTAATCTTGCCGTCGCTTTGCAGTACCTTCATACACATCAGCAGCGAGAAGATGAGTTTGTCCTTTTCGAGTAAGCTACGGCAGATGGATTCGTAGAGATTCATTTGGAAACGGTCGATGATGTTGCGCGACCGATTTTCCTTTCCAAGCACCGACTTGATGGACCTTTCGAAGAGCGCGATGTAGAATTCAAGGGACCACTGGTAAGTGGGCTCGATCATAGCGAGATCAAGCACAACGAAGTACATATTGGACACGCGCTTGCTCACCTCCTTGTAGAGGTTGCGGATGGTGTTGAACTGCACTCGGAAGTACTCCAGCTTCTCCATCTTTTCAGAGATTTATTGTGCTTCGATTTTAGAACTCTGCAAAGTGTCGATGAGCGTGCTGTTGTCCAGGAGGTTGCCCTTGGATTCGTTCAATAGTCTCA
>Ga0075152_10003373_pt1 | contig 11178 bp, 16 predicted proteins | sample JI61114C2DNA_FD_70964 | JGI IMG/M metagenome (GOLD analysis project Ga0075152, IMG submission 70964) | Wastewater effluent complex algal communities from Wisconsin, to seasonally profile nutrient transformation and Carbon sequestration -... | ecosystem: Engineered > WWTP > Effluent > Algae...
GTCGACATCCAAAGATCCTGCAAGTAGCGATGCTGTAAGTTCATGTGCTCCTCCTCATGAGATTACAGCTGCACTCCCCGCTGGAAGAACTCCAGTAGTAAGGAAAATTTGTGTTTTACATCTGCTATCCTTGCCTCCAGTTACCCTGAATGATTCTGATGGAAGTCCATCAATTCCTGCAGGAACACCTCCTGTTCAATTAGGCCCAGAAGGAACTGTTGCGTTTCGGGTGAAGCCTGCTTCGGCAGCTGCCTAATCTTAAGTTGGTGTTCGATTTGCTGTTTCCTCCTCTTATCTTTGCTAAGGTAACAGGAAGAAGTACATAAACTCCATATCGCAGCGTTGCGAGCCAATCTGTTCATGAAGTCGCCCAATTTTGGTCATGTACTGTTTTTCGAGTTCTCCAGCTTGCTTCTTGACTCGATCTCCAACAGTTCCAGACTGGAGCAGTCGGTTTTTCAACTCTGCTCTCACTTCTTACAGATTCTTTGTGACATCCTTCTTGTTGCGCTCAAGTTTCCCAGCCGCAGTCTTCAGAATCGCAGTTTCCTCCGATTTAAACTACTAAGTCCTGGCTGTGATGCTACTGGCTAGCGTTGCCTAACATTCCTGAATTGCACTTCGCCTACCTTGATGGATTGCCGAAGCTGAACGATGCTGCTATTGATATTTTTGAAATTTCTGTCGACGGAGGTATTGATGTTGCTATTTTGACTCTGCAGGAAGGTCTGCTCAACAGTTTGGTAGTGTTTACCGCATTCGCCAATGTCGGTATTGAGTTGTTTCAGTGTTTGCTGATGCTCACCCATGATGTACTTCGGTCTTGCGAACTATTGGCATGGCCTCCAGCAGCCTTATCAGCTCCGCAAGAGAATCATGCTGACTGCATAACAGCCTCAACTTCTCTTCAAGGTTTGTGACCCTCTTATCAGTACCATCTCGATGCGTCGGTGGGTTATCCTCTCTCTCAATCATGTTATTTAAACAAGGACCCAAAATATTGAAACAAGTCGCTCGCCCGCATAATATTTAACATGAGCCAGAATGCTTTGATGCTGAACCTTCAGCAAAGCAGATTGGTAAGGATACAGCTGGCCAAAGGTGAGTCCCTTCGTCCCGATCCAGAGGCATAATGGAAAAAGAAGGAGTATGAGAGGAACTAACTATTCAATTCGAGATTGTTTCAGATTTCTGAGAGTCCCTCCATCGAACTGTTCAGACAGATCTTCGAAGCGTACAACACTGGCTTAGCATAGAAAGCGATCAGAGTTACGGGAGAAAGAAGAGCCGGGCGAGGGAATGAGCAGAGATGCCGAAAGTTCGAATTTGAAGATGCAAGCCAAGGATCCCGAGGAAATAAACTTGATCCAAGAAATAAGTACACTAAGTTGCTAAACCAGACCGACTATGGAGTTCGTTGTCAAACTTCGCAAGAAACGAAGTATACCGGAGAATCGGCCGTGGATACCAAATGAAAGTGAACAACACGAAACAATTGGCGGTAAACGACATGAATTTGGCTACTTTAAAGACGACCCAGAAGCTGCTGCTAGCCGAGAAGGACAAAGACTCACTGAACAAGTTACATAACGACGATGATCTGGGCGAGGAGAAGGATGACGAGTAGTTCGAAGTTGAGAAGTAAAGCTGATGATAGAGGTGTGCTGGATTCCATCATGGTTCGCGAAATTTGGTATTGATCGGGAACAACATTCTCTCAGTTGAGAACGTGGATTGCGGGATGAAGACGTTTTGATTGGGGATATTGATTTCCTCTTCCTATTGATTATCCTCGAAACAAAACTCGATATTCTCTTCAACGTGTTCCTCAAGGCGAATATACTGCAACATAAGCACAGTCCTTGCTAGCCTGTATTTACTGACCATGCTTAGTTATTGCTTTCCGAGAACCCTCGTGTTTAAGGTGCCTGCTCCTGCCGTAATGGCCCTCTCTAATTCTAACTTCCTCTGTCTGTAGAATTGGGCAATGGAGCTGTTGTCCCCACGCTCAATTTTAGATAGCTTCATGCTTAGTTCATGAAGGTACAGCACGCGATTTACGTAAACATAGAACTCCCAAAAGCATTTTTCGTAAGGACGAACGAAGTTCCACATTTCCCGGTGATGCATTTCTTCGATATTAGTGGTCAGCGGAATTTACCAGTCACACTGAGGATCATCCTCCGGGCCAATGGATAGATAACCCTTTTTGTATCTCCATAGCCACAGCCTCTCAAAGATAGACTGGGTTCTGACAAACTCATCAGAGTAAGGCACGTATTTTTTGAATAGGTTGTTGGTATTGGTATAGTATTTTTATCCACCCTGGTTATTCCAATCCTATCGTCTTGGGGGCCCCACATTCAATCCCCCTTCTTCGTGGAATTTCTCATAGTTTTTAGCATCAATCATGACTTGCAACTTTCTCGTGATGAGACCAACGATAACAGTAACCAATACAAGTATAAGCAGCGTGAGGCTGATGATAAAGCAGGGATCCTCTCGCCAGTTGTAATCGTATGTTTATTTATCATTGCTTCGATCCAAAAAGCTTCTGAGGAGGCATAGCGAACTGCTCAGCATAATTGCATAGAGCAAGACCTCGATGAGAGTGAGCTTTGGTGAGGGAGGAATACGTTATCGAACCGTTGGTAAGAAAGTTGTGTAAGCGACCAGCAAGGTTGCAATTGAGGCAATTCTACCCGAGAGAGTAACTTCTTGGAAGTAAATAGCAAGGTTGATGAGAGCCAGAAATACTGCAGGAATGAGGATCTCGATGACCGTGGTCAATGGATATCGGAATAGTTTAAATTCGTAGACTGCAATGTTCCAGGTCGGCACCTTAGTTCCGTCGTCCGAGCGTGGCTTAAGCCCATCGAGAAAGAAACACTCCTCTCCATCGATTCCGTAGGATCTGAGAATGGAACGAAGTTGTTCAGCTTCCTTCGCATTTTACTGCTGTCTTTATTCGATCTGTGCCAATTTCTTTTTATGTGCTTCCTCTTGTTCCTGTTTCTTCTTCTGCTCCTTTTAGCTATTGCATCCGAGGCATTTAGTAAATCTTTCCCAGAATCCTTTGATGTTTTTCTTTTTCTTTTAGGTTTCTGAAGAAGTCTTGAATGTTTCGAATCGACGACTGGACTTGCTGACTCCGTATTCGTTGTAGCGTTAGACATGGGAAATGTCAAGCACCTGATCGAGTTCCTCTCTACCCTTTTCGTGCTGGACGTAACTCTCCACACTGAAGAAATCGCGTAGGAGTTCCGAATAGGATTTGGAGTCTTCATCCCTTAACTTTCCATTCATCTTCTCGAGCAGCTCCCCACAGTAGAGTATATTGAAGTGCACATCAGCATATTTATCGAGGAATTCCATGGATTGTGCTGCGATCTTGACAGTCATACGAAGATAAAGTGTCTCAAATGGCGTCCAAAAAACATCGCAGCGGATCTCCACTGGGAGCATAGCTCGAATCGTGAACACCAACACCCTTTCCTCTTCGTCACGTGTGGCATGCATGTTAGACACTAAATTTTCGACAAATTGGTCTTCCTTGAGGTATAACTCACACCGGTTGCTGATACGCAACTGTATGTTCTCTGCCAGCTGCTGCACAAACTCCTCCGGGAGATCGCCGTAGTAAACAGTCACAGTCAGAACTGAACTGATCTACGCCACGCAGATGTCTAATTAAACCTTTGTGATTGTTTGGCAGGTGAGGTTCATGAACACAGGTAGTATGAAATGAAACTTGTCTTGGTACTAACGGCATAGCACATCGTTAAGCTGGTTGCCTGGCTTCGGTGGCTTATGGTTGGTTGTTCTTGGCTGGAGCACCTCTTTCCCCATGCTATTCAGCTGCATCGCAATGGCTTCAAGCCTTCCCTCGTCGATCCTTTGAACCTCCGGTATTTCGCTTATCTTAACAATAGATGCCATAGATAATTATCGTCAAAGCTAATTCACTTCATTCCGTATTTGTTCCGAAGCTCGTTTCGCAAATACGTCTACTTTTCGTTGGTTCTATCGAAGATTCTCTTCCGACTCCTAACCAAACCTGGAACTTGGTTACGAGGTGGGGATTCTGCTGGCTCGAGCACCTCATCGAATTGCCTTCGTGGGTATGCTGCAGGTTGTTGGGGTGGGAGAAAATCGATTGGAGATGGAGGTCGGTGAGTGGGTCTGTGCTTACTCAGGAAGTCATTTATTGGTGATACCTCTTCTTAGTACATCTTTCCTTGCGTATTCATCGGACTTTGGTGAGTTGGTGAGTTCATAGGTCTTGGTCCGGCTGGAACCGGCGATGGAGACTGGCTATCTTGCCTTGGTTAATGCATAGGCGATTGACGGTATTGCCGAACAATTTACATTTTGCGTTCATCGAAGGTTGGAACTTTAATCTGTGGTGGCACAGGTGTAGGTACATGTGGGGGTGCTACGTAGGTATTTGCTGGTGGCTGCCAAGGTTGCATCGAGAGTGATTCGGACTTTCGCCCGAGAGAAGGTGCTTCATTTTGAGATGGAAAAGGTAACAAATTGTTTCCAAGTTTGTTGTGGAGCTCATCTGAGGTCTCTTCGTGTTGCTGTTGTTGCTTGCTTATGACGTACTGGTTGATTGACTGGTCATTTAGTTTGATTTTTATTACTTCATCTTGCGCAGCGGCTGAGCGTTTTGGTAGTTCGATTTCGCTGACCATTTTCTCTTGGTAGTAGTCCTCAGTTGAGGTCTTTGGCAAAGTTAAGCAAAGAACGAGACAAATGAGCAGGAGGAGTGTAGAGCTGCCAAGAAGAATAATCTGGGGGTAAGTACTGACCAGAACAGTAAGGCATCCAACCCTCAAATCATCCAGTGAGAACGAGCTGTAGTATCCAAAGGCCAGGCTTGTCGAGAGTAGAGCTAGAGCTGCAAACAGGTACGACGGTACACGAAATTTCATCGGAGCAGTAGTTTCGTGACTTTCCCTACGCAGAAGCCAGCCGATCATAAGTACTGATAGGCAGAGTCCGAAGAAGATGCCAGCACATAACTCTGCAACCGTGACAAGCAATAGAACACTAATGTTGCTAATTTTGTTCGTGGGCATTGCGGTGCAGTTGGTAAACTCGTTGCTCGAAGTAAACATGCCATTATTGGAGTGTAGGACCAGTGCTGTACTGCCTGCTGCTACTGACAGCACAGCTAGTGACAGGATACTGAGCTTAAACACAAGAAGTCTCCGTTAGGGCGTCATCCTGTATTTTCCAACTAACTTATTCGATAATACTCGCAAGTAATCATCATGGTGCTGGGCGGGTTCGCAGCAGCTCCGAACCAGAACGAAGGGCTTCAGCGTTTTGCTTTAGCTTGCTCAGGCTACTCTGGATCTGTCTGATGTAGCTAGGTTGCTGTTGTTTCCCGAAGACACTTTCCACCAATCGCATAGTTAGCTGTAAACTGATGTCTCTTCTATCGTCAGGGGCAACAGGGCAAAACTCCCAACGGTCCTTGATGGGTGATAATTCGAGCTCGTGATCACCTTTCTTCGCAAAGAACATGCCGTGAAGGTTCATTATTGCGAACAAATTACCACCGCAAGGAATCAACTGGAACTATTCTGCTCCAAGGCGGTGGCTTACCAGTGAGAGTTTCTCACCTTCTTTGCTGCCAAAACCAACATACAAACCGCTGACTACCTGTTTGAGTGAGAATTTATCCCCAAGGTTCTCAACAATGAAATGCTCCCAACTTTGCAGCCTATCAACCACGATAAGCGTTCCTTTTTTAACCCCACCGATGAAACCACCGGTTGCCGAACGCAATCCGAATATGTTTCCTGCCATGTTGTGCAGAGTAAGCCCGTTTTTAGATATCTCGAAGGTCCAAAGGTATGGTTCACAGTCCTCATCGTCCCAGACTAAGTAATCTTTATAAATGGCGAGCGTAAGCCCGTGAAGATTCTTGATTGTGAACAATCCCTCACCCTTCCGCTCAAGTCGAATTCTCTCGTTCTCAGATGCTTTTGAAGCCAAACACACTTTCTTTCCTGCTTCGTTACTAAAGCCAAGGTAAAGACCTGTTAAGGCCTGTTTTAAGAAGAAAGTGTTTCCTTCTTGTTTGAATATCCACCGACTGCTTTCGTTTCTCTCTTCAACCAACCTGAGTGGATCCGATACTAAGCTGCATCCACCCACATTCTGGCCGTTGAGATTCAGAAGGTAGTAAGCTTAGCCGTCTAGCGGTTCGGCGACTCTTGAGATAACTGGCAAAGTATTGATAGCTGAAACCGAACACGCCTCGAAACTCCAAAGCGTATCTTCATTGGCGATATTGCTCCAACGAACTTCCCCAGCTCGCGAGCTGAGCATCAGTCCATCTTCGTTGATGATTGTAAACAATCCGTTTCCTTCGTCTACTAAAGTAAATGTCTCAAAGCTATCGCGTTTTGACGCGAAGCCCACTTACAACCCGAGTTGCTTTGTGCGGCCGATGTAGTGGCCTGTGAGTTTTTGCTTTAGTGCGAGCGTATTATTGATCTTTTCGAATACGAATTTCTCGGTCTCGTTGAGCTTGCCAACCACTGCGATAGGTCTATCAATGTCCGAACTTCCTCCGAGGTAACCTCCCTTGCAGTGTGCAACAGCAAGCAATGTTCCTGAAGGTGGCATAGCCAACCCCGTCACTTTTATTCTGTTGTTCAGGTAGTACGAAGGGTTGTATGGTGCAATGAATCTCCAGCATTCGTCGTTTGTTGTTTTAGTGACGACCCATTTCAGTTCTCCTCCCTTGCAGCTCAAGTGATATCCATTCATGTTGTTGATTGTCACTAGTCCGCTCGGTTGGACTGAAAAACTGAATAGCTCGCCACGTTGCCGGTGCTTGATTAGCTTCGGTTGATCTCCCACATTATTATGGCAACCCATGTAGAGTCCTGAATAGACATGCTTCAGACTGAACACATCCCCCACAGTATCGAATGTCCAGTATTCGTTCTCACCGAGCTGCTTGTTCAACCCGATAGGCTCCATATCTGTCCTGGCCACTCCAAGATAACCATACTGGTCATGAAAGATTGCCAAGGATTCGTTTGGATGAGGGATATAGTTCTTGACTGCTTTCATTCGCTCCTGGCTGATGGCACTGGAATGAGAAAACCCAAGAATGTTGCCTGTCGTAATTCTATCCATTCCTAGATAACTATTATCTGAACTCAAACCAAAACTCATGATGAGATCGTTTCGGTAGGGGTACTACAGGTATCTCGCACAAAGCTCGCCTATAGAAGTTGAGGAAGTACTCAAGCCTGACCGCTCAACGATAGTTGGGTTGTATGTCGCAATGGCGAGTTTTTCCGAACAGTCAGATAGAACCACAAACAATGATGCCACCCACCAGCAGTACCAGATACCCAACTATTCGAGCATTCAGCCTGCAGAGACCTTCATCCAATTCGTAAACAATCACCAAAATCCCAATCAGGCAAATGAAGAGCGTACTGAAAGAGCCATGAAGCTCCTAATCAAGACCATAACTAGCCCTGTGAAAGAACCATAGCAAACCCGCTCTCAAGGCTAAATTGCATCACGCAGTAAGGAACCTCCAGCACGAGCTGACGCAGCCACCTCATAACCAGTCATAGTTAAGCGCCCTTCTAACCACAGTAGTGACCAAACTCGAACAAACACTCACACTCCAAGACCAGCCTCCAACCGACCTTCAAATCAATCCAGCTATTATCCATACAAATGACTTTAAACTTCTTATTGACATATTTTCACTGCTTCTCCCGGTGTGGATCGTTCTTGGAGAGTTCGGTTCGAAAGATAATGTCCCACAGCTTGGAGGAGACTCCGTAGCCTGCATTCTCTCCGCTGTAGTGGTGCTGGTTGTGGTATCGTTGTAACCTTCCGAAATAGCCCTGCGACTTTCCGACATGATGCAGTGCATAGTGGATCATATCGTAGCAAATGTACCCGTATATCAATCCTACCCAGTAGATCAAGCGGAGATCTCTGTTTGTGGGAAATACGAGGCCATAGATAGTATGGTAACCGACGAAAACGAAGATAGCTGCTAAGACAGGCGGAAACACGAGCCGGTCGCTAAGATAAGACAGGGTCTTACGGATCGACTGGTAGCATGTGGTGTATTCCATGCAGCATGAAATGTAGGTATCTCACGATCTTATTATCGAACAGATAGTTTTCAGAGTGGAACAGCCACCTATGAAGGATATACTCCAGGAGCGAGAAACTGAATATGCCAAGCAGCAGCACCAGCGCAGCCACCTTCCACTGCACATTAGTCCAGGTCACCTGGCTCAGCAGGTAACTTGTGAAGAGCAAATGCAGCACCAGAATATGATACCACTTGTTGTGTGAATTAAACTCCATTATGTCGTAGTGGAACATTCGTGGCGAATCGACGAACAGCCAATGCGGCGAATTGACAAGCTCCAGGTATTGTTGATGGTCAATGTTCCATATCTGACCCATCAACGGCTTCTCAGGGTCAATAACTCTCTTGATATCGTTGCTGAAGGAACCAATGGCTAGGCTATCAGCCATTCGGTAGGTCAGCACGTGATGGGATTTGAGTTCATGCGAGATGTCCTTGTTCTTGTAGTTAAGTATGAGTCCCGAGCCACCTGGGATTGACCAACGGAGTACCTGGGTGATGTTTAGCAAAGGTCGTGACATCCAGTACTTCCTCACCGTTGATTACCAGTATCCTATTGGTATCGGCAGCGAACTTGTCCACCTACTGTATTGATTCAAACTTCATTTTATTATCTAAGTAGGTACCTGACGCAACCTTTAAACCATTGTGTATTGGATCTGCGACGATAGCAGAAGAATGACGACCCAAGTAGTAGCCACGCCCTTCCATCGTCATATCTGTAAAAGCTGCTGGCAATTTTAAACTTTTAATGAATTCCGGACCCTGTCTATCGGTCTCCGTGCAGGATGTGTAGTTCGCAAAGGACTATCAATACTTCATCACTGTCCAGTTTCTCAATGAAAAGGTAAGGGAAGAAGCTACTCAGAAACGCACGGATGTGTCGGCATTCGCACGCAATCCTGTCTTTGCGACTAACACTATGCTGTTTCCAGTTCGTAACGGTTCCAGTCCCGTAACTGATAGTATAACCTTTACTGCTTGTGTGGTGCTCGAAGAAGGGTCTACCGCCGAGCAGCGTGGTTAGTCAAAAATACTCGGGTAGGCTGTCATCGACCTCTCACCATTTTCACTACAGGCAACAGAACAATTCAATGCTCCGGTACGCCAGCAGATGAAATTCACGCGCATGAAGGATGGCAAGGAGATATCTGTGGGTACACACACCAGCTAACACAGGGAGGTTTATTGCTAGCTTTCGAATCGTCAACGAACAACTCGCCCAGTCCTTTATAGAGAATGCCGAAATGAAACGGCCCGACAAGACAGAGATATACCAAGACTTACCTGATTTGGACACTGCTTTGGAGTTCAGTTGGAGAGCAAGAATTGAAGTACGGTGTGCAAGCAATGTGCCAACAAATGAGATGACGCCACAGGCATTCGTTGAGGTGGGCTGGACTGAGTATAAGAACACCTCTCCTCAGGAGCAGCGGGTGTTTCGCACAGCAATTGTGAACAGTACGAACCCAATGTGGAATAGCACTTTCTTGATCACAAACCCGGAAGGTATCGAAGAGAAAAAGGGCTTCCTTGCTGTATATTTAAAGGACAAGAACACCCTGGCGGATATTCTGCAGACTTTCATCCCGATTGAGTCGATGAATCCGTTCACACCTTACAACCTCAACATTAGCAAAAAGGAGAGTTCATAGTGTACGTTCATGCTATCTGCGTTGCTGTAATGCAGGGCAAAGCCAAGCTAGCGGCTGTACGATGTCATCGTCAATGATGTGCTTTTCGAGCCCATCCCGAGGTAGGTCAACAAGATGGCTTTGATTCTCACGACAGGAGATACCGAGCCTAAGTAATTTAATCGGCCAACACAGACTGCAGTTCTATAACCTCGATGAGAAGGAGGATTCAGTCGAGCGTGTGCTCGAGTTCGATGACGCCAAGGAGTTCTGTTTCCAAATGTCGCAAGTACTTAAGGTACCGCCAGTAAAGTCTGCTAAGGCACACAGAGCAGCAACCTTCTTTACGGTTTCTGAGGGGATGCTCAGAAAGAACCTGAAGCTTTATTTGGCAATCCCAAATGAATCCAAATTTGAGCTCCATCAACTACCGACCTTAATTGTCGGCAGCACCATTGTGCTTGATGAGGATCTTGCAATGCTGTTAGTGGAAAAATCAAAGAAGAGAGTATTCACGAATGTGAACTATTACAAAGACCAAAGCAATCCATTGACAATGGGCAAGAGCAAGTGCCAATTAGAACTGGGCACAAACGAACCAAAAGAATAACAACGGCCAATGGAACAATCTATGCTCAATAAGAATAATTCACTCTCTCGGAGCTTGAACCTCCCTGATATGCCCGATAGCCCCCAGAAGCTATCCGGGCAGAACAATGAAATACTCAACAGAATACTCAAGGAGCTGGACGATAGGACACAGTCTTTAAAGGTAGCTGCTGCAGAGGTTGTCGATCTGCGCAAGCAAGTGAAGCTGCTCCAGTCGTAGAATAATATCTTGAGGAAAGATGCTAACAAGACTTAGGATGACATTCGGGATATGATATCGAAGGAGTTGGAGACAATGGGGACTAGTGAACTCAAGGATAAGGTACTTAAGATTGCAGCGATGTATCGCAATGAACGCGTCAAGGTCAAGTAGCTTGAAAATACTATTAAAACACTTGAGCCACAGGTAGCCAGCTCAATGCAGCTCAACTCCACAGTATCAGCTATGAACAACCATATACAAGGACTCACCAGCAAACTGGCACAATATAGGAAGGAAGTCGAAAGGATGGGAGCCTACAAGTAAACCATCAAAAAACAGGAGAAGGTCATAGAGAAACTCGAGCGAGTGGTTACTGAGTCTATGAAGGATATCAAACGAGCAAGGCAGGATCGTTTGGAGCTGTAGGAATTGAGAAAGCGCGGACAGATAGCACCCGTACAAGCCCCACCATCACGAGGCCGTGGAGACAATAATCAATCGGAAGAGATCATGCGGCTGCAGCGAGTAATTGCAAATCTCCAGCAAAACATGAAGGAGTCAAGAATGGGCCCATAATC
>Ga0075152_10003379_pt1 | contig 11164 bp, 12 predicted proteins | sample JI61114C2DNA_FD_70964 | JGI IMG/M metagenome (GOLD analysis project Ga0075152, IMG submission 70964) | Wastewater effluent complex algal communities from Wisconsin, to seasonally profile nutrient transformation and Carbon sequestration -... | ecosystem: Engineered > WWTP > Effluent > Algae...
CGACGATACTTCCGACGTATTCGAGTCCGATAACGCGCATCCCCGCCTCGCCGAGACGAAACGTGAAACGTCCGCGTCCAGCACCGAGATCGAGCACCATACCGTTCTCGGGCAAGGTCGCGATAAATTCCTTTTCATGAAGTGAAAAGTTGTGGTGCGTCCACATGTCGCTTCCCGTTTTGTAAGCCTGGTCAAAGTGTGCTTTTTGAGTGTCGTATGACATGGGTATATTGTAGCATGTGCGAGGTGAGAGGGAAGAGGTTTGAGTGGGTAGGCACAATACAACACGAAATATACAGCGCGAACTATTGATTTTGTTGTACTCGAGGAATACAATTTCAGAGACATAGCTTTTTTGATAACCTCTCAACAAATAGAAATGAAACGACAAAGATTTAATGTCATGGTTGTTGCATATACTGCAACAAATGGCGATGAAAGAAACGACAGATTAGCGCTTGAAAAACTATTTCATAGCACTATAACTTTTTGCACTTCGATTGATGAAGCGCACGCAACAGTTCAAAGTACGACCACACCCTTTGATGCAATTGTAATTGCCAGCGACATCCAACCTCATCCCGATGACGTTGCAAAGTTGGTGGAAAAAAATGAAGCATGTGCCGGCGCACCCCGTTGCCAAGTCATCGAGTACCCCGCAGACAAGGACTCTGCGATGTCATCCTGGGCACATTTTAGACTAGGTACCACTGAGTTCAACACATACTTTCAAAACCTTCTAACTGAACTCGCAGAATAATTAACAGTGTGTAATCTAACTCCGCTCGTCACCTCCCCCAGAGGCGACGAGTTTTTATTTGCATTTAGCCATCACTTTAGCTAGTATAGGCGAGTACATTTAAAAATAATGCTATGTCAAAAAAATGCAACGTAATCTGCGTAGTGGGACCAGGTTTCCCATTTGCACATCCCACCAATATTGCTGACTTGTCAGAAAATGTTGGTAAAGTGATATTCTTTTCCACAGCACAAATAGCATTTGAATCGGTACGGGATAAAAAAGTTCCCTTCACCGCAAACGCTATCATCTTTACAGACGATGAAGCAGGGAAGACTACACAGCATCTTCACAACCTTGTACAACTATGCGGCTGGCAAGCAGCCATAAATCATGTTGGTGATGTGTTTTCTGTGACAACCGGTGGTATCAGTCAATTCGTAAACGGTGAAAAAATCCACACAGTGGATGGATTCATCGCCACACTTGAAAGCTGGGTAGAAACTGGCAGAATCCCTAAGGCTACAGCCTCCATCTAATGTGCTTATCGCACATACTCACAGACGGAGTCTTTCTTTGGAAAGACTCCGTTTTTTATTTCCTAGAATGAAACTTTTTATGAACGTCGCGCAACTGCTTGTCGGTAATGTGTGTATACACCTGTGTTGTGGCGATGTTGGCGTGTCCCAGCATCATCTGCACACTGCGGATGTCAGCACCGTTGGAAAGTAAGTCTGTTGCAAATCCGTGACGGAGGATATGGGGCGTGACTTTTTTTGAAATACCACTTGCCACTGCATAGTGTTTCACAATACGTTCGATAGAGCGAGGTGTAAGTCGCCCATCACTCGTGACTCGGTGTGCATGTTGTATAAACAGCGGTTCCTTCATATCTGCACGTTTGTCGAGATATTTTTTTATCGCAGACTTGGCTGTATCGGAAAGAAACACTACACGAACTTTTTCTCCTTTTCCACGAATTGAAAATTCATCGCGAGAAAGATCGAGGTCGGCGTTGAGCGAACAGAGCTCTGCGAGACGGAGCCCTGTCGAGAAAAAAAGTTCAAGCAGCGCCTTGTCGCGGAGTGCAATGAGTTCATCTTTGGTATGAGACGCCACAGCACTGGCCGTGTCGCTATTTTTCTTTTTCGTACTTTTTGCAGTATGTATCGTCTCAGGTGCAGAGAGGAGACGTGAAAGTTCCGCTGGAGAAATAAAATCCAGATGTCGTGGTGCTATTTTTGCCAGTTCGATTCGATCAGGCGGGAGTGCTTTTTGTCCACGCTTGGTCAGGTATTTGAGAAAGACACGAAGTGCGATGAGATGATAGTTTTGTGTATTTTTTTTCAGTGTACCCGACGACTGACCTTTGACCTTCACGCCAGGGGCGCGGTTCAGCTTGAGACGAAACGAGCGTATGGCATCCTCCGTGATGTCAGAGAGTTTTTCGATCTTTTCTTCCATAAAAAAACGATCGAGATAACGGCCGTAGTTGACTACGGTCTTTAGGCTTTGCCCTTTTTCGATTTCTACGTACTCGAGAAAATCTCTTTTCCACTGTTCTATGTCAGTCATATATTGTGCGACATTAGTATACCACCAAAATGCAGGTTAGAGGTTAGAGTAGAGAGGTTTGAGTAAGTTTCATGCGCAATTCGGCTGTGTTTTCTCCAACCTCCAACCTCTAACCTCCCCCCTAGTTTCTCCTTGCCTTTTTCCGAGGTTTGTGCTATGGTACACGCATGTTAACGACAAAGCAAAAAGGAACAGTTATCAAGAAAGTACAGAAGCACGACAAGGACACAGGCTCTTCAGAGGTCCAAGTTGCCCTCCTTTCAAAGCGTATCGAAGAATTGGCTGACCACCTCAAAACACACAAAAAGGACTCTAGTTCTCGCCGTGGTCTCCTCAAGATGGTTGCAGACCGCCGAAAGCACACCAAGTACCTCGAAACGAACACAAAGACTAAATAGTACTCTCACAAGCCCCATTTCAGGGGTTTTGTGTTTTTAGTGGGGTGTGGGCGACATCTTGAGGTCAAACCTTAAAAATCCCAAGGTCGGACCTCGCCCACACCCCATTTCATTTTTTATCAATCAGTGCGACAATAGAGTGGTCGATTCATTTTCAGCTGTAAGCTGATCCGCCTCAGGCGGACAAACAAGTCAACAAGCAACTTTTTAGTAACTGTGTTTATGCATTTGCGTTCGCATTTCAAGAAGCACGCGTGAAGACGTTTCATGGTCTGGTCCCGCTGCTCCCTTCGAGCGGAGCAGCGGGGAGATCCCCGACTCCGCTAAAGCTACGGCCGGGCGCGGCGAGGACCTGAAACGTTTCACGCAAAAAAATTGATTTTAATTATTAGTATTTAATTTCCAATAATCACATATGTCCATTATCAAACACAAAGAACAACGCGTAGCGGTCCTTATCGACACCCAAAACCTCTACCACAGTGCAAAAAATTTATATAAACACAAAGTAAACTTCGGTGCGATATTGAAAGACGCAGTAGCAGGTCGCCAACTCGTGCGAGCAGTCGCCTACGTCATCGCTACAGAAGGAGGCGAGGAAGGAAACTTTTTCGACGCACTCGCGAAAGTTGGTATCGAAGCAAAAGTAAAAGATATCCAAGTCTTTGCCGGTGGTGCAAAAAAAGCTGACTGGGATGTCGGACTCGTTGTCGATGCTATCAAGATGGCTCCGAAAATAGACTCAATCGTTATCGTCTCCGGTGACGGCGACTTTGTACCTCTCGTCGAATACCTCCAGAGTGCGCATGGTGTACAGGTAGAAGTCGCAGCCTTTGGTAAAAGTGCGTCACTTCGCCTCAAAGAATTTGCCGACGACTTCCTCGATCTTTCCGAAACTCCGAAAAAGTATCTGATGGGATACAACAAATAGGTTACAGGTGTTAGGGTACAGCTTACAGGATAATTCTATATCACTCATATGTCAAAAATCTTAGTCATCGGTGCATGCGGGCAAATAGGTGTTGAGCTCACACTCGCACTTCGAAAAATTCATGGCGTTGAAAACGTCATCGCGAGTGACATCCGCGACGTGCATCCACTCCTTGCTGACGGACCGTTTGAAACAATCAATGCTAGCGACAAAGAAGTCATCCTCAACATCATCGTCAAGGAACGAGTCACCGAGGTCTACCTCCTCGCAGCACTCCTCTCTGCAACAGGCGAGAAAAATCCCGAGCTCTGTTGGAATCTCAACATGGATAGTCTTCGTGGTATTCTCGACATCGGCGTATCGGAAAAACTGAAAATCTTTTGGCCGAGCTCGATCGCAGTTTTCGGTCCGACAACTCCTCGCGACAACACATCCGAGCACACCATCATCGAACCTGCAACAATGTACGGCATCACCAAATACGCAGGAGAACTTCTCTGCCAGTATTATGCGAAACGTTATGGACTCGACGTGCGTTCTGTACGCTACCCAGGACTGATCAGCTGGAAAGGTGAGCCAGGCGGAGGAACAACAGACTATGCAGTCGATATTTTCTATGAAGCTATCAAGTCTGGAAAATACACATGCTTCCTTTCCGAAAACACCTATCTCCCGATGATGTACATGGACGACGCTATCCGAGCGACGATCGAACTCATGCAGGCACCTGCGGAACAAGTAAAAATCCGCATGTCATACAATCTCTCTGCAATGAGTTTCTCACCGATCGAAATCGCGAATGAAATAAAAAAACATATACCGGAATTTGAAATAAGTTACTCGCCAGATCATCGCCAACAAATAGCCGACGGCTGGCCAAAGTCTATCGACGACTCTGACGCACGAGCAGACTGGGGATGGAAACATGAGTATGATCTAGAAAAAATGACTGCAGTTATGCTTGAGAATTTAAAACAAAAGTTAAAAACATAATTGCATTGTATGAAATCACCGGAAATACAATTTAAAAGAGAACGCATTGTAAACGCCGTCCTCGATCTAGAGAATCTAAGTCATGAAGACGAGGAGAGACTGTTAGACATTATTGAAGCAGGTCAATATCTTAAACCTCTAAAAAATGACGCAAAAAACGCTTTTGAAATGCAAGTCACAGGAATAGATGATAGACCAAAATACTCTACTGGTTATATTTCATGCACAGGGATTATCGCAGTTGGGAAAAATAAGGTATTTGGCAACAATATATCATTTATGACACATGATCTCCTGCCAGCCACTTACGTCGATTTGTTACAGAATAAGTCAGAATATGGAGAAGCATTGCGAGAAGGAATACCAGAGAACGAGACTCCTGAAACATTGCTCGCAAAACATACAGCGGACTTAAAAGAAACATTGAATTTATTTAAAATGGTAACTGAGAAAGATTCAGTTGATATAGTTGTTATAGGGGGGATCGCTAGAGCAGATTTTCAAGTTGAAGCATATAAATTTGCTATTAAATATTATACAGATATCTTAAAAGAATTTAAACCAGAAATAATATTGGGGCCTCAATCGGGGGGATCTACAAACGTTTTTTTTGACACGAAAAATCGTAGACTTTACACTGCAAGAGAAGCAACAACAAGTGAGAGAAATGAATCTTATCTTCCCAAAAATCTTACTGAACAAAGTAAAAAATGGTAATGTTATATTAGTATGTATTCAAAAAATCTCAAAAATTTTATATCAAATGAACTCGAGAACTTAAAGGGCAACGGCAAATTCAAAGTTGAACGAGAAATCGCTGGGAGACAAGGGCCAAAAGTCACTATAGATGGCAAGGAGTACCTTATGTTCGCATCAAATAACTATTTGGGTCTCGCAAATCATCCCGAGGTTTTGAAAGCAGCAGAAAGTTACTTAAAAGATTATGGCTTTGGCCTTTCATCCGTCCGTTTTCTTTCAGGAACGCAAACTATCCACCGCAAACTCGAGACCATGCTCGCAGAGTTTTTGGGAGTTGAAGACGCGATACTCTACTCGACCAACTTCATGGCAAACCTCGGATTTTTCGCGACGATTACGAATGAATCGTTTGGAGCAGAGAGTTGGAAAGATGTGATTTACAGCGACGAGCTCAACCATGCATCTATCATCGACGCATTCAAACTCTGCAAAAAAGACAATACCGATAAGAGAATCTTTCCGCACAAAGATCTCACTGCGCTTCGAACGATGCTTTCTGAAGATAGAGTTAATCCGCCAGCTGGCGGAGGATACCGAAATAAAATTATCGTTACCGACGGAGTCTTTTCTATGGAAGGGGACACGGCCGACCTCGTCGAGCTCGTAAAAATCGCCGAAGAATACGAAGCACTACTTTTCGTCGATGACGCACATGGTGTAGGAGTACTCGGCAAAACAGGAGCAGGTACACCAGAGTTCTGTGGTGTTCATGGCAAAGCGGATATTCTCTCCGGTACATTTGGAAAGGCACTCGGTGGTGCAGTCGGTGGATACATCGCAGGACCTCGCGACATCGTCGAGCTTCTCCGTCAGAAATCCCGTACGTATCTTTTTTCAAACTCTGTTCCACCATCAGTTGTCGGCGCATCCATCCGAGCACTTGAGATACTAAAAGAAGACCCGACAATAATTGAAAAAGTAAAAGAAAATGCTGACTATTTCAGAAATGAATTAAAAGCACGCGGATTGAATGTCTTGGAAGGTTCTCATCCGATAGTACCACTCATGATAGGCGACGCAGTCCGTGCAAAAGAACTCTCGGGCAAATTGTACGAAGAAGGCATCTACGCGATAGCACTAGCATTCCCCGTCGTCCCCGAAGGCGCTGCCCGTATCCGCTTCCAAGTCTCGGCTTCTCATACAAAAGAGATGCTCGACGAAGCTATAGAAAAAATAGAAAAGCTTTGTAAATAAAAATCCCCGCGAGGGGATTTTTATTTATTCAAAATAGAACTAAAACGTCCCTTAGAAATAAGTTTTACCACCTCATCAGGAGAGAAGATTCTGCCGTTCATCGCCACATATATACCTGGCTCGAGACTATCAAATTTTCCCATGGCAAAACCGAGATTGAATCCGGCATCGGAAGGAGAAAAGCCAATAAGTGGAATCATGGAGCCAGTGAGTATTATTTTCTTTTTATTGTTTTTAAGTCTACTCGCAAGAAAGCGTGCAGTATCAGGCATAGTATAAGTACCGTGGGTGATAATGACATTTTTTGCGGAAGATTTTTGTATCGACGCGATAATTTTTAATCTATCACTATTTGTGATCGCACGACTGTCCTTCATGCAGACAACCTTTGTTGTCACTTTCATATGAAGCTGAAGACTTTGTATATAGTCTGGAATGGCAGAAACTTTTGCTGTAGTGACTGTGTCTTTTGCTCCGTTATAAAACGAATCAATAGTGCCCCCGGTTATGATGACATGAATAGGTGATTGTTTCATATAAAAAGTATACTTGATTTTCGAGGGCAATGCTATTCCACCGTCACACTCTTTGCGAGGTTGCGAGGTTTGTCGACATCAAGCCCACGAAGCACTGCAACATGATAGGCGAGGAGCTGGAGAGGGATGACGGAAAGTATCGGCATCCAAAGTTCTTCGGAGTTGGGAGCTTCTATCGTGTAGTCGAATATCTTTTTCGCTTCAGTGTCTCCTTCGCGGACAATTCCAATGGTGAGCGCTCCACGGGCTTTTACTTCCTGCACATTGGAAATAACTTTTTCAAGCAACTCTTTATTCGTCGCAACTACAACGACAGGAAAGTCCGCTTCGACGAGTGCAATAGGGCCGTGCTTCATCTCGCCTGCTGGATACCCCTCGGCATGGATATAAGAAATCTCTTTGAGTTTGAGTGCGCCTTCGAGTGCAACAGGGAAGAGAATCCCTCGTCCGAGAAAGAGTGCATTGTCCTTGTCTTTGATCCGCTCTGCGATCTCGATAATTTGTTTTTCAGTGGCGAGCACGTCAGCAATCTGCGCATCAATTTTCTCAAGCGATGTTACGAGCTGTTCATACGCAGAGTCATCGAGTGTTTTCCTATCTTTTGCGAGGAGTAGTGCGAGTAGTGCGAGCACGATAGTTGCTCCAGTAAATGCTTTGGTAGATGCAACACCGATCTCAGGACCGACGTGCATATATGAACCGGCGTCGGTCATGCGCGCGATAGACGAACCGACAGCATTGACGATACCGTAGGTTTTCGCACCACGAGCTTTTGCGAGTTCGAGCGCTGCGAGTGTGTCAGCAGTCTCACCTGACTGAGAAATAGCGATAACAATATCGCGCTCATCGAGCACAGGATTGCGGTAGCGAAATTCCGATGCGTATTCTACTTCGACAGGAATACGTGCGAGGTTCTCGATAAAATATTCGCCCACAAGTCCTGCAATCCACGATGTTCCACATGCAGTGATGATAAGTCGACGAGCACCGTTGAACGATGCGATCATCTCTTCGACACCACGCAAGTGCACCGAGAGGTCAGGAAGTATATGTCCACGAAGTGCATCATGTATCGTCGTTGCCTGCTCAAATATCTCTTTTTGCATGTAGTGATCATAGCCCTCTTTACCTATTGCTTCAGCTTCCATGGTGAGCTCCTCCACAAACGGCGTGTGTGGTGTACCACTAATAGTTTCAATTTTATATTCACCGTTTCGTTTTAGTTCAGCGATCTGATCGTTCTCGAGATACACAACTTTTTTTGTGTACTCAACGATAGGGGAGGCGTCAGACGCGATAAAAAATTCTTCATTGCCGATACCGAGCACGAGAGGACTTCCTTTTCGTGCACAGACAAGTGTGTCCGGATCTGTTTCGTCCATAACGACGATACCATACGCACCAACCACCTGGGTGAGTGCTTGCTGAACAGCAGCAAAAAGCGACAACGTGTCTTTCTCTTTTATTGTCTCGATGAGGTGCACGAGAACTTCTGTATCGGTTTCACTTTTAAACGTGTGCCCAGCATGGAGGAGTGCATCTTTGAGTACAGCATAGTTTTCTATGATACCGTTGTGAATGATTGCGATTTTACCACTTTCTGACAAGTGAGGGTGAGCGTTAACGTCGTTTGGTATACCGTGTGTTGCCCAGCGGGTATGCCCGATACCGATCGATCCGTGAGGTGCGCTGTCTTTTGCAAAATTGTAGAGATCTGCAACTTTACCCTTTTTCTTGAATACATGGAGACTTCCATCCAAAATAGCAACGCCAGCTGAGTCATAGCCACGATACTCCATACGCTCGAGCCCCTTGATAACAATAGGGAAAGCGTCTCTTTTTCCGATGTACCCGATAATTCCACACATAATGATGCGTATATCATATATGATATATATCTACTTCGCAAGCGATACGACGAGCACCTGTGCAAAACCAAAGTAGCTATCTATAGTCCACTCCTACATATACCCGTGGTATAATCCCATCATGAAAACACTCACCGAACTCCGCGGGCTCCATGATTCTCAAAACGTGCTCGCATCCATAGAACTATTCAAACAACAGTGTGAAGAAGGCTATGCTCGTGGAAAAGCGCTTGCGATTGATCCGTCGTACAGAGATATCGACAATATTGTCTTTGCAGGCATGGGTGGTTCCGCGCTCCCTGCATCGATACTTCGTTCGTGGAATCTCCTCGCAAAACCAAGTGTTGTATGGAACCGCTACAACACTCCCGTCTATATGAATGAGAAAACGCTTTTTGTAGGGATGAGTTATTCGGGCACGACAGAAGAAACTCTCGCTGCAACAAAAACTGCATTTGAAAAAGGGGCACAAACTCTTGGCGTCACCGTCGGCGGTACTCTCGCGCAAATACTCGAAGGCGTAGGTAAACCTGTTTGTTTCGTTGACGAGGCAAGCAATCCCTGCAAGCAACCACGTTTCGCTGTCGGATTTATGCTCGGCGCACTCATTGGGATATTTGAATCACTCGGACTTTTCACTGAAAACCTAGATATAGAAAAAGCTCTCGCCTCGCTCGGCAAAGAAACTAGCTTGGACGACGCGAGCGCTGATGCACGACTCGCGCAATCCCTCGCTCATAAAATCCCTGTCGTCGTCGCAGCTGAACACCTCGCGGAAGTCGCACATTTTTTCCAGAACCAACTGAACGAAACAGGAAAAACATTTGCCATCGCTCACGAGATACCAGAGGTCAACCATCACCTCCTCGAATCCCTCGGCAATCCGACAACCAACAAAGACAATCTCGTTTTTGTTTTTATGCAGTCTCCGTACTACAACGATCGCAATAAAAAGCGTTTTTCCATCATGCGCGAGCTCGTCGAGAAAGCAGGCATTCAAACACTCGAGTATGCAAGAGAGTCAGGTTCATGGCTCGAAGAAGCATACCTCTTTATGCAAAGTGTTGAATACACCTCCTACTACCTCGGCCTCTATCACGAATGCGATCCATCCGACATACCATTTGTGACGTATTTCAAAAACGAGCTTGTAAAATAAAGCCTTCTTTGATTGACTTTTTGATTGATTTGTGATATAATACACACAAAGTTTTAAGCTGAACAATTTGTCCAAAAACAGTTGGACATGTTATTCAACTTAAAACAAAATTCAAACACAATGAAAAAAGTACTGCTCGTATTGGGGGCTATGGGCCTCCTTGTTATTGCAATTGACTTTGCATTTGTAAAAAAAGTTGCAGCCGACTTTGGTCGTGGCAGCGAAAACTTAACAGTGAATGCACAAATCACTGATACAATACCAATCCCAGATGTACCAACTGGGGCAAATACATCATCTGGCAATGTGGTATCCCAGCGAGACTGGGAGAAAACAAAAACAGACAATAGTGGGTATCATCTTCATCATGGAAATGATATTGGTTACGAAATCAACACACATTATGATCAAACAACTGATATTGTTTTAACCGATCGTGAAGGTAAGCCAATGAAATATCCAGAATACTCGACAATTGATTCAATGTCAGATTTTTCAAATGGAGAAGATGGCAATTATTTATCGGTTGAAGAAGAAATTCCTTTCCGTAAGGTAGACTCGCGCTATAAAAAGTATCGCGGCTTATCAAAAGATGAATACAAATTTGTAACTGACCTTGAAGCTGCATATACATTCATCATTCGAAATCTTGATCTTACTGATTTCGCGGTACGAGAAGGTGTTAGTATCCCTGATTATCGGTACTACTCTAAAACAATAGACAGTATTGAGGTGGGTATTCAAGGATGGGACGGCAATTTATTTCGTTTTGCAGTTGCAGAATACCAACGCAACCAAAAGATACGTATATACCTGATATATCAAGGGGGAAATCTTTCTTCAACAGGTATACACTACCAAAACAAATTCTTTTGGTTTAGTGGTAATTCTACCAGTCCCTACAATGACCCAATTACCAAAAGTGAGATGGATGAGATTATCTCATATATCCAAACGGAAAGCTTTTGGAAATAAAAAATTGTTTGGAAAAATTAAGGTTCAGCCTATGTGA
>Ga0075152_10003380_pt1 | contig 11163 bp, 8 predicted proteins | sample JI61114C2DNA_FD_70964 | JGI IMG/M metagenome (GOLD analysis project Ga0075152, IMG submission 70964) | Wastewater effluent complex algal communities from Wisconsin, to seasonally profile nutrient transformation and Carbon sequestration -... | ecosystem: Engineered > WWTP > Effluent > Algae...
GATCGACAGCCGCAGGGGCGCGGTGGCCCGCCTCGCCCTTACGGGGGCGACCCCGGCCCAGGTCGTCGGGACGGTGCTGAACCAGCTGACCGTGGTCGCGCTGGCGTCCGCGGTGATCGGCGACGTGCTGGCGGCGTTCGCCTTGGAACCTACGCTGGTCTACCTCATGCGCGAGCGTGGCGTGGATAGCATCGGCGTTCCGGCTCCGCCGGTCATCGACCTGGGCGTGCTCTTCCTCGTGGACGCCGCGTGGGTGCTGGTCGTGCTGCTCGGCGGCCTCAGGCAGGCGCGGCGCGGGAGCCGCATCCCCCCCGTCGAGGCGCTTCGGCAGGCGCAGGGGCTGGCGGGGCGGCGTCCCCGGGCCGTCGGGCGGTGGATTCGCGCCGTCGTCGCGATGCTGCTGATCGCGGCGATGTTCGCAGCGGTGCCGGTGCTGGCCGCCGACCGGAACAAGGAGACCTTCAGCCAGATCATGCAGCTGAACCTGCTGACCCTGGTCCTGGCCGGCTGGCTGCTCTCGCAACTCGTGCCGTTGCTGGTGCGTCCGCTGACGGCGGCCTGGACGCGGCTGGTGCCGACCCGCGACCCGTCCTGGCTCATGGCCCGCGCGACCGTGCTGGCCAAGGCCGACCGGCTCGCCGGCTCGGTGACCCCCGTCATGTTCACCACCGGCCTGACGTTCGGTCTGCTGGGCCTGCCCGCCACCTACAACGCCTGTTTCGCGGCGTCCGGCTTCGGCGTCACGCTGGAACACGTCAGCCCGGCCACGTTCACCGTGTTCCTCGGCCCGGCGCTGGCGATCGCGATGGCGGGCAGCGTCGGCTCGCTGTTCATGATGAGCAAACAGCGGGACGCCGAGCTGGCCCTGCTGGGCATCGCGGGCGCCACCCCCGCGCAGCGGACGGCCGCCGCGACGCTGGAGGCCGTCATCGTGACGGTCACAGCGGCGATCCTCGGGCTGGTGATGGTGGCGGTCGCGTTCGCCCATCTGGCGTACGGGACGCCGGCGGCGGGCCTGGTCTTCGCGCTGTCGGTGCCCGTGCTGCCGTTCCTGGTCGCCATGCTGGTCACCGGCGCTATCACGGCGGCGGCGACCGTGCTGCCCACTCAGCGGTCGCTGGGGCTGCCCGAGCCCAAGGTCGTGGCCCGCTTGGTCGCCGAATAGGGCGATTCGAACCGGTAATAGCCCCCGGAGGGACCTGTCGTCCTTCCCGGGGCTATTGCTTTGCCCGGACATTCGTAGTGGCTAACCAATGGGCACGCTGGCATTGCTCTCATTGACCCCACGGTGGTCGGAACGGTCTACTTGATTCCAGCGAAAGTATTCACCGCCGGGAGTTCCGACAAAGGACGCCGGCCCACGATTGGAGTCGAGAACATGTCCGAAGTCATGGCCCTGCAATGCCACGATCCGGAATCCCCGGAAGAGGAGAAGGCGTCCAACGTCTCGTACGTGGCGTGCAACAACTCCTACCAGAGTCAGGCGTGGTGCTGGCGCTTCTGACAGCGAGCCGGCCCCCCGGGGTCCGATGTCGGAAAGCTAGCGTGAAAGCGAAAGGAAACCACCCCATGTCCGATGCATTACGGCTCCAGTCCATTGAGCCCGAGCCATTGCCCGCCACCGCCGGCGAAGAGAAGGGATCGATGCTGAGCTACTGGCAGTGCCATAACAGCGCCGTCAGCGTCGTGCTCTGCCCGGCCATTCGGCGCGTCTCCTGACCCGTCGCCGCGGGCCGAACGCGAATCAGGGAGATCGTGCCGATCGGCGCCTATCCGATCGGAGCGAACTCCCTGACGCGGGAAAGTCTGCCACATCCCTGACCGAAAGTGAACCCCCTTGGTCACTTTCGGTCCAACTCCGCAAGAAAGGTGTCCGCTGATGTCCACGCTTACCACCAGCGCCGACCGCATCGGCGAACTCCTGGCCAATCCCCCGAGCAGCCCCCTGCGGCGGCTGATGGCGATCCTGCGCTCCGATCGCCGCGCCATGCTCGTCGCGTTCTTCGGCACGATCGTCGCCTCCGGGGCATCGCTGGCCCAGCCGGCCCTGACGGGCCAGATGGTCGCCGCCCTGCAGTCCCTCGACATGAAGCGCCTCGTCGTCGTCGGCGGGCTCCTCGTCGGCGCGGCGCTGCTGGCGTCCCTCGTCACGGCGGGGGTGGGCCTGGTGGTGTCGTACGCCGGCAACCGGCTCGTCCGCAGCTTCCGGGACGAGTCGGCGGCCATCGCCCTCCGCGTCCCGGCCGAGAAGCTGGTCGAGCACCCGACCGCCGACCTCGTGGCCCGCTGCTCGATCGACTCCGAGAAGATGGGGGAGGTCTTCACCCGCGGTCCGATCCAGGCGCTCGGAAGCCTCGTCCTCGTCGGCGGCTCGCTCGTGCAGATGCTCAGGATCGACCCCGTACTGACGGGGGCGGCCCTCGGCCTCTGCGTCCTGGCCTTGGCCGTGATCGTCTTCTCGTCCAGCCGGCTCACCGGCATCTCGTTCGCGCGGCAGGAGGCCCACGGGGCGTACGTCGCGGAGGTGACGCGCTCCCTCGACTCCGTCCTGACGATCCGCGCCTTCGTCGCGAACAACTTCGCCATCGGACGCCTGACCCGCACCAGCGAGCGGCTGCAGGACGCCTCGAACAAGTCGGCGCGCGCGCAGGCCTTCATGGAGCCGATGGTGGCGGGGCTGGTCCAGGCGACGATGCTCGCGATCGTCATGCTCGCGTTCGTCCGCGTCCAGTCCGGGGCGCTCCCGGTGGACGCCCTGGTGACGTTCTTCATGTACACCCTGATGCTCATCGGCCCCATCGCCGGATCGACGGAGACCGTGATGCTGATGGCCGAGACCCTCGGTGCCCTGCGGCGCATGGTCGAGCTCCGCGCCGTGACCGACCGCGTCCCCCGCGAGGATCAGCAGCTCCGCGCCGAGCTCGCCGCCGTGTCGCTGGAGGAGTACGGGAACCGGCCCAAGGCCGACCCCGACGTCGTCGAGGGGGACATCAGCTTCCGCAACGTGTCCGTGCGCTACGCCACCAGCGGCGCGGGACGCGAGTACGCCATCTCCGATGTGTCGTTCGACGTCGCCAAGGGCTCCTGGGTGGCGCTCACCGGAACCTCGGGCTCCGGCAAGTCCACGATCCTGTCGCTGATGGAACGGTTCCTCCAGCCCAGCAACGGGCTGATCCTGCTCGACGGCGTCCCCCTCGACGATCGGGACGAGGACGTCTACCGCAGCCAGGTGGGCTACATCGAGCAGGCGTGCCCGCTCTTCTCCGGGACGGTCCGCGACAACCTCCTGCTCGGACGCGACGACATCAGCGACGACGAGTGCTGGGCGATGATCGACCACGTCGGGCTGCTGAAGACGATGCAGGGCCGGGCCGACGGCCTGGACGCCCCCGTGGGCGAGTCCGCCTACGCCTTCTCCGGCGGCGAGCGGCAGCGCCTCGCGATCGCCAGGACGCTGCTCCGCAAGCCGCGGCTGCTGCTCCTGGACGAGATCACCTCCGGGCTCGACGTGCTCAACCGGATCCAGATCATGGATCTCATCCGCTCGACGATGTCCGGCATCACCACCCTCAGTGCAGGCCACGGACGGGCGGGGACGGCCGGCGCCGACAGCGTCCTCGTGCTCGATCAGGGCCGGCTGGTCGAGTCGGGGCACCCGTCCGAGGTCGCCGCACGGTCGGCCCTCTTCCGTTCCCTCATCGCTCAGTAAGGGGGTCCCCCGTGGACTCGATCGACCCGGCCGCCGTGGACGACCTCGACGACGCCGGCCTGCTGGCGGCGCTGGCGGCGTCCGGGACGGAACTGGATGGCGACCCCAGCCATGCCGGCTCGGGCGTGAGCCCCGATCAGGACGCCCAGACGTTTCAGCTGACCCCCCTCGGGGACGCCTGGCTGCGGATCGAAGCCGACCGGGCCGGTCGCCTGTGGGGGTCGTTCATCCCGGACGCCCGCCACCCCGACGTCTCGGACGGCCGCCCCCCGATCCGCTTCGACGACGACTCGGACGACCTCGACGGGTGGATGACGGCCCGCGCGGACATCGACGGCTCGGGGCAGCGCTGGGTGAGCGTGCTGAGGCGTCCCGAACGCGAGGCGTACGTGGCCCTGCTCTACGACGCGGGGGACCACCGGCCCGAGCGCCGGCTGCTCGTCCGGGGGGTCTACCCCGACATCTGTCTCGTGGACGACGGGGCGAAGCTCGTCTTCATCGAGCCCGACCGCGAGGTGGTGGGCGGCCAGCGTGCGATGGTGGCGGCCGCCGACGGGGCGACCTTCGACGAGTCCCGCCAGCAGATCGCGCACTCGGCCACCGGCGGCATCGGGGTCAAGCCCTGCTCCGTCAGGCGGTTCTTCAAGATGAGCCGCGGCGTCCGCTCGGAACGGGTGTGGGATCTGGTCGACGTCCGACAGCAGCCGCCGACCCCGATCAACGTGCCGGCCGCCCCGAACGACCCGAACCTGTTCGACGTGGCCCTGCTCGACGACGAGGCCGTACTGGTGCAGGTCTTCAACGGCGACGGCTCCTGGACGCTGCAGGCCAGCCTGATCGAGGACGGCCAGATCCTGCGCACGTGGGCGTGCGCCACGGGCGTCGGCCAGGCGCGCGAGGTCGCGTCCGGGAGCGGCTACGCCGTGGTGCGGGTGAGTCGCGACGGCGAGGAGCTCCTGCACCGCATCGGCATCGAGGGCTTCTCGTCCGGCCGTGAGCCGGTGCTGCGCGCCCCCGGTCTCCTCGACCTGCGGACCAATCAGGTGACCCCCTCGATCGGGTTCGCGGCGACCGAGATGAGCGGCGGGGTGCCCCCGTTCATGTGGTACTTCGACCACGACGGCCAGTACCGCAACGATCCGGACGCCGTGCTGCGCCGGTCCTCGCGGATCGCCCGAGGACGCCGCGACCGTGTCGTCTCCGACGACGGCTACGAGTTCGACGTGGACGTGCGCTGGCCCGCGTCCGCCGGCGAGCGCTTCACCGGCCCCGTGATCGTGATGCTCTACGGCGCCTACGGCATGGACCTCGACCTGGACAGCGACCCCGGCCTGGGGCTGTGGCTCGACCGCGGGTTCGCCGTGGCCAGCCCGCACGGCCGCGGGGGCGGCCCGGAGTCCCGCCACCTCGCCGGCACGCGCGCCAAACGGGACCGGTCGGTGGCGGACGCCGCCGCCGCGATCCGTCGGTTGCGGGCCGGGCTCGGCCCGGTGCGCGCCACGGATGTCGTCACGTTGGGCGCCTCGGCCGGCGGCTTCCTCTCGGCGGCGATGGTGAACTCCTGCCCCGACGAGGTGGACGCCTGCGTCATCGTGAACGGGTTCGTCGATCCGCTCACCAGCCTCCGGCGGCAGGACACCAGGACCACCGCCAGCGACCAGGACGAGTGGGGCAACCCGGCCAACTCCAACGATCTCGAGACGCTGCTGGCGATCTCGCCGGTGGACAACCTGACCGCCGCCGGGGCGGAGGCGCTGGTGGTCGTGTCCGGCTGCGACGTCCGGGTCAACCCGCGTCAGGGGTTGAAGTGGGCGCTTCGGTATCGCGAGCTGGGCGGCTCGGTCGACCTCTGGTACGACCCGCTGGGAGCGCACGACTGCTGGGGGGCCGGGATGTCGCCCACCGCCCTCGTGGACTGGGTCACCGCGGCCCTGGAGCGTCGACGGGGCCGGTCCGCGGCCTGAGCGCGGGGTACGTCGGCGAGGCCTGGCCGAAGGCGACTACCGCGGACGCCGCCGGCGTCCTTGACTTGTGACGGTCGAAACCACCCCCCTCGAAAGGAACCGACATGGCCCGGCAACACCTCGTCGGCAAGGCACTTCGCGCCGCATCGTTGGCGCTGTGCCTCGCCCTCAACGTCCCGACGGCCGCCCTCGCCGCGCCGTCCCCGGCCGACGTCGCGCGGGCGGAGGTGGACGCGGTCCCCACCCCTACCATCCACTGGGCGCCCTGCGACCTGGGTGAGTGCGCGACCGTGGCCCTGCCCCTCGACTACCGGAACCCCACGGGGCCGACGGTGGCGGTCGCCGTGACCCGGATCCCGTCCCGCGATCCCGCCCGACGGATCGGGAGCCTGTTCCTCAACCCGGGCGGGCCGGGGGCGTCCGGGACCAGCTTCCCTCAGCGGGCGCTGGAGTGGCTCGGCCCCGACGTCCAGGATCGCTTCGACCTGATCGGCATGGATCCGCGCGGCTCCAACGCCAGCACCGACACCCAGTGCTTCAGCACGACCGGCCGCCTGGACAAGGCCACGGGCACCCTGATCGGCACGCTGTTCCCGGTCGGTGCGAGCCAGGAGGCGTCCTTCCTGAAGGCCACGCACGACGTCGCCGTGGCCTGCTCCAGCCACGGGAAGGCGCTGACCACGCACGTGTCGACCGCCGAGGTGGCGCGTGACCTGGACGTCCTCCGGCGCGCGGTGGGCGACGAGCGGCTGACCTTCCTGGGGTTCTCCTACGGGACCTACCTGGGCCAGGTCTACGCCAACATGTTCCCCGGTCGCGTGCGCGCGATCGCCATCGACGGGGTGGTCGACCCGACGGCCTGGGTCGGAACAGCCGCCACGGCGTCCGTCCCGATGACGGTTCGGATGGACTCGGCGTCCGCCAGCTCCGCCGCGCTGGCGGAGATCCTGCGCCGCTGCGCCGCCCTCGGGGACGCCTGCGCGCTGCCCGACCCGGAGGCGTCCTTCGCCCGCGTCGCCAACCGGCTGCGCGTCCAGCCGCTGGTGATGTCGATCCCAGACGCGGGCGAGTTCACCCTGACCTACCAGCACTTCATCGAGACGGTGCTCTACGCGCTGTACTCCGACCGGGGCGGGGACGACATCCCGCAACTGGTGGCGCTCCTGGACTCCCTCCAGTCGCAGGGCGCGACGCCGGCGAGGCGGACGGCCGATGCGGCGTCCTATCAGAAGACGGCCGCGCGGGCGACGCAGCGGGCGGCCGGCTACCACAACGAGGTCGAGTTCGTCCCGGCCGTGATGTGCAGCGACAGCCGCAACCCGGCGCGCGGGTCCGACTGGTCGGCGCTGGCCGATGCCGAGGACGCCCGGGCCCCCTGGTTCGGACGCCATTGGCTGTGGGGCTCGGCCTACTGCGCGGGACAGAACTGGAAGGCGTTCGACACGGACGCCTGGACGGGCCCGTTCAACCCCGATCCGCCACCCCACCTGGGTGGGGTCGAATCGTGAGGTGCGGGTGCGTCGTCGAGTTGGCGCGGTCGGCGCGATCATGGTGGTGGTCATCGGAGGCCTCCTCGCCGGCGTGGCGGGTAGAGATCGGGGCGGATGATGTGCCGGACGTGCCGCAGGCGTTCGGCGCCCAGCAGGCGGTGCGCTTCGGCGGCCGAGGCCATGCCTCGCATCGCTCCCCCACCCCAGCGTCGCCAGCCGTAGACGCCGGCCGTGCTGATCAAGGCGACGGTGAGGACGGTGCAGAGGGCCATCGCGATCCACAGCATCATCGGTGCGGCTACCGGTCCGGTGTGGGTCAGCCCGGCGCTCGCGTCGCCCTGGAGCAGCCCGGCGAGGCTGGTGATGAGTCGGGTCTGGGTCGGCCAGGTCCACCCTGCACCAGTCATCCAGTTGGCCACTGATCGAGCGACTTGCCACGACAGGGCGATGGCCAACAAGGCGACAAGGCCGACTCCTACCGGCACTTCCCAGGTCCACGGGTAGGTGTCTTGGGTTCGTTCACGCTGCATCGCTGCTCTCCCTTCTCTTTCCCACTGGACCTAACGGCGGGCAGCGCCGGTTCCGGGACACCGCTTGCCGTCCCGCACGCGGACATGCCCGCACGCGTGCGGTTCAGCCGGCGGTGGTGTCGGCGACGTTGCCGACGCGCCAGATCTCGTAGATGTTGTGGCTGGCGAAGCGGGTGTAGTCGTAGTAGCCGGAACCCTTGCCGGCCTCTTCGAGGCTGGTGTGGGTGGCGGGGTTGTAGACCATCATCACGTGTCCGACGGTGTCGGGGCCCAGCCAGGTGTTGGTGAACACCAGGTCACCGGGCTGTTCGCTGCCAGGTTGGACGCGGAAGCCGTTGCCGGCGGCGACCCAGGCGCGCTGTTCGCGGGCGGTTCGGGGCAGGGTCACGCCGATGGCGCGGAAGGTGGCTTGGACGTAGCTGGAGCAGTCGTAGGCGTCGGGCCCTTCTGCGCCGAGTTGGTAGGGCAGACCGACATGGGCGATGGCCCAGCTGAACATTTGCTGGACGCGGGCCGGGGTCATGGGGGGCAGCGCCGGGTTGCCCACTCCGGTGCCGAGGCACAGGGCTTGGCCACCCCACACGGTGCCGCCACCGTAGGCGTGGGCGTAGTAGAGGACGTCGTTGGGGTAGTAGTCGCGTGGGTTGTAGACGTGCAGTGCGGCCAGGACGCCGGCGGCCCCTTGGGTGGCGCCGTTCTTCACCAGGTAGTAGGCGGCGGAGGTGATCGAGTCGGCCGGGTTGTTGATGTCGGCGCGACCGTCACCGTCGCCGTCACGACCCTCGCTGGCCCAGGTCGAGGGCAGGAACTGCATGATGCCTTGGGCCGATCCGCTGCCAACCAGGACGCGGCCGTGTTGGGTTTCCTCCATGCCGACACCGGCCAGCAGCGTCCAGGGCAGGTTGGTCGTCGCCGCCGCCTTCTGGTACCAGGCCTGGAGGTCGGCTGGGATGGGGGCGGGTGCGTTCTGCAGGGAGACGTAGCGTGGCGTGCCCGGCTGGGGCAGTTCGAACCCGACACCCCCTTCACCTTCGCCGGCCGGTGCGGTCGTCAGCGTGGCGCCCGCACCGGTGCCGGTGACCGGTCCACCCGGGGTGCCGTCCCAGACCAGACCGTGGCCTTGTAGGGCCTTCACGGGGTCGGTCGGTGTCCCGTCGGCGTGGTATTCGAAGTGGAGGTGGGCTCCGGTCGAGAGCCCGGTGTTGCCTTCGATGCCGATCTGCTGGCCTGCGGTGACCTGTTGGCCGACGGTGACGCTGACCGTGGCGAGGTGGAGGTAGAGGGTCTGGATTGCGCCGGCGTGTTCGATGGTGACGTGGCGTCCGGAGTTGGAGTCGTCGATCGAGTCGGCGACGCGCACGATGCCGGCGCTGGCGGCAAGGATGGGGGCGCTGGTCGACTCGGTGGAGATGATGTCGACGCCTTCGTGGTAGGTGGAGGCGCCATCGATCGGCGCCGTACGTGGCCCGAAACCGTCGCGCAGTTGGTAGCGCTGGCCGATCGGGATCGTCCAGCCGCCCGCGGACGCCGACTGGGTCGAGTAGCTGCAGGCCATCGCCTGCAGCTGCTGGTTGACCGCAGGCGTCCCGATCGAGGTGAGGGCGGCTGCGGTGGCGAAGGGTCCGAGGAGAGCGACGAGGACGACGACCACGACGCCGTACCAGAGTTTGTTCACCGTGGCCCTCGCGCGATCTCGACGGACCAGGGTCCCGTGGCAGGTTGGAAAAGGCTCAAGTTCAGCCCGAAACCGTCAGAGTTCATGCGAACTTCCGTTAAGCGTTGTCGAGGGCGGCGTTGGTGTAGGTGAGCTGACGTTCCAGGGGGTGCAGGATCGTTTGGACCTTGTAGAGCCGATCGCCCAGCATCCACACGGCCCGGCCGCGGGCTTGCCGGCACCAGCCGGTCACGAGCCCTTGGCCGATGGCGCCGAGGTCGAGCAGCTCGTTGAGTTCGCCGGCGACTTCGGCGTCTTGGCCGCAGAGGATCTTGGTGTCGGCCAGGTGCAGCATGTCCTTGGCGATCGCCACCGCCTGGGAGTTCTGGTCCCCCACCGACAGCCAGTCCGAGGGCTTGTGGGCGGCGGCGATCTGAATGTCGCCGTCCTTGCGGGAGAGGCGCAGGTCGGCGTCGAAGCTCTTGACGGCTTCGGGGCCGAGCCGCATCTGCCGCCACACTTCATCGCGGATCACGAGCCGCATGTCGCCGGGCTCAGCGAGTTCCCGCATGCCCCGCCCCCACGAGTTGACGCAGGTGAGTGCCACCCCGACCGCCTCGTCCGAGACCCTAGACAGCGACAGCGACGTGATGGGGGCCTTCCAGTCGATCGCGATGCTGGTCGGGGCGTCGAACATGCCGGCCAGCTCGCCTTGCACGAGCTTGCCGAGGGAGTCGCGCAGCAGTCGGGTCTCATCGAGGAACTGGCGGGCATCGCGGAACCGGCAGGCGGCGATCAACGCTGCGGCGGGGTCGGACAGGGCCCGCCACACGCTGGGGATGGTGGTCTCGGCCAGGGTGGTGTGTGCCCTGGTGAAGCCGGTCAGGTCGCGGAGCACGGTCAAGACGGCCACCTCGTCGGAGGGGCCGAAGGGGATGTTGTGCTGCCCGATCCGTTGCGAGCCCACCAGGCCACGCAGCACGGTCAGCCAGCGGTTGAACACGGTCTGGGAACGCTGCTCGAGTTCGGTGACGCCTAGGCTTTCCCAGCCTTGGGCCAGCGGCCCGAAGGCCAGCGGGTTGATGCGGTTGGGGTGCCCGGGGCCGATCACGATGGGTTCTTGGCCGAGGAATCGGCACAGGTCTTCGTACTCGTCTTTGGGGTCGCCGAGTATCAGCGTCCGGTAGCCGAAGTCGCTCATCCGCAACGCGCAGGCCTTGATGGTGGCCGACTTGCCGGTGCCCGGCTTGCCTTGGACCAGCACGTTCGCGTTGGTGACGGGGATCTCTTCGTCGCGGACCCAGGCGTTCGGGTCGAAGTACATCGAGGATCCGGAGAAGTAGTCGATGCCCATCTGGGCGCCGGTGGGCGGCAGGGCCGGGGCGGCCACGAACGGCCACAACACGGGCGCCTGGTCCGAGGTCATCCGCCACACCGACACCGGCACTCCGGCCGGCGACCAGCCGGCGTCGCGGCGCCGCGGCCCGCGAGCCGGCAAGTTGTCGAACAGCCGCTTCTCTCGTGGACGTTTGGTGGCCGGCGGGATGCGCGGCACGTCGTGATCGAAGTCGCCGAGCAGGCCGGCGACGTCGCGGCCGCGGCCGCTGGTGCGGGTCGGGGTGGATCGCCGGAGCACGGTTCAGGCCTCCTTGCTGCGGGCCAGCGAGACGCCCAGCGGCAGACAGGACGCGGCGAACGCGGCGTCTTGGACCAGGTCCAGGCGCATCGGAGCAAACCCGGCCTGCCGCACCGAGGCGTCCAGGCGGCGTCCGTACTCGGCCACCCGCACCGTCTTGGGCACGGTGACGGTGCAGAT
>Ga0075152_10003382_pt1 | contig 11152 bp, 16 predicted proteins | sample JI61114C2DNA_FD_70964 | JGI IMG/M metagenome (GOLD analysis project Ga0075152, IMG submission 70964) | Wastewater effluent complex algal communities from Wisconsin, to seasonally profile nutrient transformation and Carbon sequestration -... | ecosystem: Engineered > WWTP > Effluent > Algae...
AGCCATTGGCCATAGAAACAAACAACTTCGTATACTAGAAGAACCTTTGGATGGTCGTGAAGTCGACTCCAAACCATGTACTGACTGGTATAACTCAGGAATACAGCCTCAGGGAGAACGATATCATCAAGTTGGGTCGGCAAAAGATCCGCGTGAAGGAGAAGATCTATAAGGAGAAACCAGGTGACGAAGATCGTAATATTGCTAACAAGGAACTGAACTGCGTACGCAACCAAAGTTATTTAGCAAAAAACGGTGTATCGTAACCTCACCAAAACGAAGACACAGGCAGTCATCACAGCCTCAAACTTCAATCAAGCACTAAATTTAGAAGCTGACGAAAAATAGCTCCAAAAGGAGGCAGCCAACAAAGACGTCGCAACAAATCCGGCTCAAACTCCCAAGCAAGAGGAGGAGGAGAGTGAACCACTCTGCCGCATATGCCTCGATCCCGGATTAACTACTAATCCCTTAATCATCCCCTGCAAATGTTCTGGTTCCATGAAATACATCCATCTCATCTGCTTGCAGATGTGGTTGGGCAAACGACTGAACCCCACAACCTCAGCATACAGTGTAACTCTCAACTGGAAACCACTACTATGCGAATTATGCACAACCCACTTCCTCTACAAGATTTACTTGGACAATAAAAAGTATTATACGGTGTAGATCCCTCGACCTCCCAAGCCTTACTTGGTTATGGAGGTGCTGCACAAGGATAAGAATAAAAAGAAGATTTACAGCTTAGTATCTTTCGCTGAGAAGAAAAAACTTAATCTTGGAAGGAAACACGATACTGATGTCAGGATCTCTGAGGACATTAGTGTCTCGAGGCATCATTCTTCTATCAGCTACCATGAAAATTAGAAGGAGTTCAACATAGAGGACGCCGCGAGTAAGTTTGGAACCCTCATCTTAATCAAGAAAAGATTAGTGGTCAGGGATACGAGTAGTGGTTTGGCAGTTCAGGTCGGTCCAAATGTATTTCAGTTCAAGGTAAAGCGGTCCTTTGGTCCCCCTGGGCAGCAGCTCCCCCACTAAGAAGAGGAAGAGGAGGAAGTTGAGGAATAAGAAGAAGATGACGATGCAGTTGAAGATGAAGAAGGATAATAGGGTGAAGAGGAGCAAGCCTAAGAGTAGGAGAACATGAGAAACGGTGAATAACCCAACCGGGGACCTCGGCTTCCAGCGGAGCAACATGGAACAGTTGCCTTAAGAAACCACTCGCCACCTCGGTCCTCTGCAGTCCGGTTTGAAGAACGAAAGGAGGAGAGCAAGTAACAATGATAACGAATCCCTAACATATTCACACTTTATTTGATGCTACTAAACTGTTTTGATTGACTAGCGACAAAAGTTTAGAAAAACACAGTTAAGGAAGAGTGATGGAAGAGCTGGCTTTGGTCTGTTAGCAAGAGGTTAGACTGCATGCACAGCGATCCAACCGCACAGAAATTACAGAGCGAGCGAGTTGGATCGTTGGTCCGATGGATTCGCAATTTGCAGATTGGCAGCGAGGGAGTCGTTGCTCGGAAATGGCATCCAAATCGACTGGATCAGGCTACACAGCGGCGTTGCTGCTGTCGAATATCGCCGAAGGATGCTGTCAGCGGAGGAATATCGATCAAATTTGATGTCGTTTTCGACTTCTCTTTTTTCGGAAAGAGAAAATGTCCTTGGGGATAACTTCAAGAGCAAAGCCGCTGGAATCTCCTAAGGTGAATATGCTTTAGAGGCTGGTGAGGCAGTTCTGAATGCGATGGCGAACAGTCGGAAAGGAGATGCTCGGTGCGGCCTGGCACCTTCCAACATAAGTTACGAGAAATAAACTTTAACTGAATCCATATAATAATTTTTTTAAATAATTTGGCAAGAGGCAGGCAGAAGCCCAGCGGGGACACCGTGCGCGGTTCAGCTTTGGGCTGATTCACCTCGAAAGGGCCCGGCGAGAGCGAGGGGAACGGCAACCTGGCTGGACCGATAAAGCGACGGGTTTGTAAGAATAACGATATGGGGTGGAAGCAAAGGAAACTTTGGAGGGTCAAGCTCGGCGCAAACCACGCGAGCGGCCCCTTCAGGTGACGAACCCAAAATTGAATTAGAAATCCGGAAACTGAAAATTCCAGCCAATCAGATTAAATTTAATTTTTGGAGTGTTATAAAAACCAGACCTCCACGCCTCCTATATTATTAAAAGAGTACAACATGGCTAAAGCTGCTGCGAAAGCAAAGGTACCCATCAAGCTTATTCCAGGGATCCCCCAAGAAGGCTGCACCAAAGAAGACTGCGAAGACTGCCACCCCCAAGAAGGCTGCCACTCCCGCTAAGGTTGACGCCAAGGTCGTCGCTCCTGCTCCGGCTGCTACCCCAGCCCCTGCTCCAGCTGCCTCTCCCGCCCCCAAGGTCTCGAAGAGTCCCAAGAAAGCTGCTCCCAAGGCAAAGGCTGCAAAAGTCACAAAGACTGCCAAGAGCACTACCCCCAAGACCAAGCAGATCAAGAAGAAGGCAGCACCCAAAGCCAAGAAGGCCGCCCCCAAGAAGAAGTGATTTGCTCCGTCTGGCAGTCTGTTTCGACAATTTCTCAACCAAGACTTTTTGCTTGGAAGCATTGTTAGTAACTTTCCAACACAATAGGCTTGAGCCCATAGCATGACAAGCACAATGCTGCTTTGGGCGATGGAATCGCTTGCTCGCCAAAACCTAAGCGTTGACTTTATAAATATAATTCCTCGGAATCGCCCAGACGAAGTAGATATGCAGCCTCAACGTGACTCGAATGATGGTCGACGTGCACATAAAAGGCTTGATGAACGTGGCAAAGAGAAAAATTAGAGTCACCGATAGCGGACGATCATGCTTTTATGGTTCCAGACCGAACGCTCAACGAGTTTTCCTTCCTTGAGGAATGTATTCGAAAGAGTTGGTATGTTTTTGATGCTCAGCAGCTTCTCCTTTTGCAGCGGACTGTTACTACAGCTCTCTTCCTTTAACCTTTGGCCTCCTTACAGACTGTTCTTGAGCCGCTCGAAATCGTTATGAGATTTTCTCACTGTCTTCAGGCTATCTTCGAGACTCCCTCTCTTCTGCGTGACCTTGGGCGTCGGTATTTTCCCGCGTTCCATCACTAAATTCGTTTTCATTGGAAATATTCTAAGAATTGATAAGCAGCCATCCTGAGCAGAACCGCTTCGGAGGATTGGCTCCGTCTCTGTCTTCTGATTTTAGGTTTGAGTGGATATTTCAACAGACTTTTTGGCTTTTTCGAGCTTGGTTTCCCGCTCAAACACTTTGAGTTTTTGACTGGAACGTACAAACCTCACTGGCTGATACGTTTCGCTTGCGAGAACCCTTACCTCTTGTTGGCGGCCGATTGGGTTGGTATCTGGTGAGTCCTGCTCAGGCTCGCTATCAGATCCATCGTCGTCAATGATGGTATTTCTCGACATCATCACAATTTCGCGGAGAAGTTGATCTCTCACTTCGTACTGGTTGCGATTGTTGATGTTGATGTAGTCGAGATACCCCTGCAGCAAATCCCTTCCAATCTTCTTATAGCTTTCCACCGTAAACTCCTGCACAGTAGTTTCGTATGTCTTTTCCCTCCGAAATCCGTAAAAGGATGCTTCGAAGGTATACACATGCGCCTGTGGAAACAGTTCATGCAGCACTACCCTCGCAGTATTCTTCTTGTCCTCCGAAACGAAGAATGTGGACTCCTGGTAGGAGATTCGTTTGTTGACTTTGGAGCAAAGTAATGGAAAGATTTTGGTGTTTTCTGCAAAGTTCGTTTCAGATGAGGGATTTCCATAGAAGAACGAGTTGATTCTACTTAAAATGAGTTGGTTACTTGCGGCTATGTCCGTGGAGGTCGATAATCAGTGCGATGGGATTTGAACGGTTTATTTCGCTGAGGTATTTCCGAACGTAGTAGACTTACGGGTGCAAGCTACGGTTGGGATTACGCCAACGACGGTTTAGGTCATGTCCCGAAAGGTTGGTGCGATAGTTGCCATAGAAGACTCCATCTGGATTCACCATCGGAATAATGTGTATCACGAACTGCTTCTTGAGCTGGTCAAAGTCGCGGGTTTCAACCAAAGAATCAACGATTCCCTACATAACGAAAGATGCTGGTGTCTATCCAGAATGCTGCCTGGCCATGAACACCAAGCTTTTTCGTTTTGAATGGCTTCTAAGACTGCCGCTACTCCCGCAGTTTTCGAACGATTTGGATGTATCGCCCAATCTCAGAACGTACAGTGGAAGTCCTGAGATGCTCCGACCTATTTGCAGCTTGATCATTCGCACTTCCCGTCTTCTCATGGACTTCTTCTGTAGAAAATGTTCCAGATCGTTGTATGTGTAGGGAAAGCAGTGAGCAAATACCACGATGTCGTGCTCATGCACTGGTGTGTACTCGAAACTGAGTGTATGATAGCCCAGATTGGTGCCCTCCCTGGCCACTTCGGATTCTTTATACACAATTCGTCCGCCACTACGGTTCCAGCCGTGTCTGTTCACCTCAAACTCCCTATAGCTGAACGTAGCCACTTTCATTCCGCAGCTATAGAGCGAATCAGTCTTGGTCTGCATTACCCTCATAGTTACGAAATTGATGATGTTGAAGCGATAGGTTGCTCGCTGGTTGAACTAGACTGCAAAGTAGAACCATTGGGTGTTGCCTCGCGAGTTAATATCGTTCTGCAGCACAAGCTCGTACTCCAGAGGCCGTTTCTACGTCTGAGTCACAAAAGTACTCGAAAGACTGCAAACAGATTCGCCGATTAGAAGTTCGAGGAGAAACGAATGCCATCGTCATTGGTCAGCGAGTTATCAGCAAACGAGCTTTTCACGTCGGGTTTGAAACCAATGAACCTCAAAGCCGAATCCTGATCGTAGATGTTGTAGTTGGGCTCTTCCAGGCGGCCATCCCGAACGAATCCATCAACTGGCTGGAAGTAACCGGCAAGATATTGGATCTGCCGGCCACATCCACCGAACGTCATACTACGTTGGTTATCAAACTTTAGGTAGAGCAGGTCGTCGAGACGTTCCTGAAAGTAATTGTTGAGGGTATCCCACTCACCATACCTCCGTCGCAGCTACAGATTGAAGTAGCGGTGGTGAGGCCTTCTAGGTTTTTTGACAGCACTCCTTTCAAGGGACCTGCATTAGAAGATTCGGACATGAGCTTCAGCTGCACGGGAGGGTCAGGTTCATAGCGAGCTGCGACTATCTAGTTGGCGGGGTAGAGTTTCCGAAGGACCTCGCGAGCGAAGTGGCGGTTGATAGCAGAATCGTCGGACTGTGATGACTCGCTTTGGTCTTCGAGGCTTGGTTGAGTTATATAATTGTCGGCGCTCATCGAAAATGGAATATACAAATCGGCGGAAATCTTTAAGAGAATGGCGATGCATGCCTTACCGCCCCAGTGAATTAAAACTCGCATTGATAGGTTCGCTGGAGGGCGGCTAGCAAACTATTCGGCAGCTGTTGCATCGATAGCAATAAACTGAAATTCCAGCAAGAAGGCATCACAGAATAAATAGTCCAAGTCTAGCCACAGTTTTCTGCTAACAGTACTTCTTAGCTAGTTCTAAGACGCTGCGATAGGTGACCTACAACTAACAAGCTGTCGTACCTGCTTGGTGCGGAACAGGAACGAAAAGTAGTTGCGCTGTGTTTCTATCCGCGACATCACGAGTCCCATGACCGTCGAGCCAACCTTCCTGCCTGGTTTGACTCTAGTCATCGAACTGATCAATTCTTCCAAAAGGGCCTCGCTCAGCACGGTCGAGCATTGTTGGAGCTCTAGATAAATTTTGAATAGGTTAGATGCACTGCTTGGATGGGCGGGATGCTCCTTTAACTTTGATAAGAGAACCTTCTTTTGGTCTGTCGAGAGATCGACTGGGAAACTTTTCCTGAGAATTATTTCAAGTGGCTCCCTGAAGTTCGGAAGCTCCATGATATTGACCAGCGTCGCATATGTTTCGTTGTTGTAGTAGCTGTACTGGATGCCGACCATTACCCGCGTTTCCTGAAGCATGGTCTGGAAATTCCTTCCGAAGTGGATCTCTTCACGCATCTGATCTGAGCTTGAGGTCGATATTTCTCTCTCAGCAATCTTCTTCAGTACCCGCTTCAACAGTCTTGTTTTTTGGGTGACAACCTTATCCTTCGAAACCAGCTTCAAACTGCTGGAAACGTCGAGTCTCGAAAGGATGTTGTGAACCTCTCTGCGAAGCCGGTGGGGTATCAAGTTTCTGTTAAAGACAGTTTCCTCCTCCGAAATAATGAGGTTAGAGATCGCCCATCCCACTAGGTCATCGCCTAGAGTCTTCTAAGGGTACATATCCAGCATAGTTATGGTCTAGCCGGGGGCTGGGTTATGCCTGCGCTGGGCGTACAGCTTCAATAACCTCAGTAGCTGCTGGGATTCCACTTGCCTATTCTCGAAGCCTTTACACAATTCGATAATTTTGCTGGCAACATTCACCCTGAAGCAGTACCAGAAGGTCATCCCGAGCTGCACTACCCATGATTCGTTGGCGACGCAGGCCATATCTTCCTCGAGTACCTGCTGCAGTTCGGTGGGATAGTAAGCGCAATTCGGAAACAGAAGACGAAAGATCTCATCTTCAAGCCGACTAACGATCTCGGCAACTTAAATTTTGCCTTGTTTAAGAAGCTAGAAGCTAAGACTATCGATCCTTCGGGCGGCCAGTTCCCTGAGAATCAGATTCTGAGTTTGAATTGGAACTGAAGTGACCTTTGACTCAAACCAGGTTCGAATGGCATCCAGGAAATTCAGTCCTTCACGTTCGTGCAAAATTAGTTGGTTTTTCATGGTATATTTGATGCTGCTTCCGAACAGTATGTTGAGTAGGGTAAAGGCATACTCTCCCGATGGGGTGTTGCACTTCTAGATTATCGAATGGAGGGATTCCAGGTTGAGTGTGACTGTTGGGTCCAGGAGGGAGTCCTCAATTCGGGTTTGCCTACTGGCCTTTCTGATGCCTAATAGCTGAAAGCCTGCTGAAGAACGATTCAGTTGAAATTTGAATCCGCTGCCACCGAATCTAATCTGACTCCATAGTTTCGGTCGGTAATTGCTTTTGTAGAACTCATCGTTGGCTCGGTTGATTTCATTGAGTTTTTCGGGATCAACTATCAACCTTCGAGTGTATTTCGGTGCAGGTATCCTCATTGTTTGGTCTTCTGTTTCCATTGTCTCGCGTAGGTGGGATCTAGCATGGATTGGGGTTGACATTCTTAGCGGGTATGTGGGTGATGGTTACGGTTCCTCCAATGCTGGTTCATCCGATTCGTCATCATTCTCAAAAGCTGCTAAGTTGAACATGAGCTTCGTGAAATGTTTGATTTGGACCTTCCACTTGCCTGAATCAAGGTTGAAGGATAACAGTTCGGTGTCGTTCTTGGCACAAGTCGCTTTCAAACGTCTGAGCATTTGCTGATAGTTTGTAGACTTCGCTGCGTACCCTTTACCATTGCTAAAGGTAGCCACGCATTGACGGTTGAAACCCATGCCTACTGGCGGGGTCCGACTAACATCTCGGTACACTTCCACATAGTTATCGCCGAAGTCGAGCAGTTCTGCTAACGTGGTGGGAATGGCTGATGAGAGGTCCATCCACCCACGCCATTGAATGCTAGTGCGTCCATTGGTAACCTTGAAGTTGCTCACTTCAAAGTTCATGGCTACGATCTGCTGCTGACTGGGGATAGTTTAGTAGCCGGCAGGCAGGTACAAGCAATTGCTAGCCAGCTGAGGCTCGACTAGCAATTGCATCATCGGTAACAGAAACTTCCTCTTGTTATTCTGCGATTTTGTTGTGGACTTCTCCACTAGCTTCATCCGTCTTATAATAAAGATTATTTGGTTTGAGTGGGCTCTCAGCTCATCCCAAGTCAACGGAGACTAACTCTTCGTGGATTATTTATTACCCCCTTATAATTTAATGGACCAACTCGCGGAGCTAAATCGTGATCGTAGGCAACGTAAGAGCATTTCAGAGGTACGCGAGCAGCCCAGGCAAATGAGCCCGCTGAAGCTCAGCCTCCTACCCGATAATCCCATGGATGGAGTTCTCTAGTAAGCCATACAATCAACGCAGCAACCGAGAGTTCAAGCGCAGCATAATAAAAATAAATAAGAAGAAGCTACCCGTTGACTTCTTCAGTAGCGAACTGCCTGACAGTCAGCACCGGCTTAATTTGGAGAGGAAGGCATCAGTGAATCGCGAGCAGCGCATTCCCTATCCAGCAACATAGCGCAAGACTCACGTTGATAGGCTAATAGAGCAGTTGGAGAATCCTGATCAAGCTATCGAAAGCTCCGCGGACGATAGATTCAAGGGAACAAGTTTTTTCGGAGGGGTGACTTCTTTAGTAGGTCCACAATTTCGGAGAGAGAACATGCACCTGAAGGATACCGATGAGGGTAGGAAGATGCAACGCAATTATCAAACCAGGTCGGAGGAGAAGCGTGAGAAACCGTTCTTATAGCAAAGGAAGTTCACAGCAGTGGGTGCCAGCAATAAACCTGACTCGCTGGACCTATTCCCCTACTCAAAGGACAAGCCCGAAGGGGATATTGGGGATATGGTGGTATTCAATGGTACCTTCGCAAAAGAGATGCGCGATCAATCTGGCAGATTATCAGCAATGAAGGAGTCGGCAGTCATATCCAAAGATCGTGTGGAAAGAAAATTAGACTTCGAAGCAATTAAACTCGAAACGATGAACATTAAGGCCAGCGTCATTGAGAGGCGGCAAGTAGACCCCAGTTCTCTCTTGTCATCCATGCGCCGATAAAAAGACCACCCAGAGCCAGACTCTCCTGTACGATAGTTAGGCTCGCCTGGCATTAAACGACCAGCGAATAGTTCTCCATCGAAGAAGTAGCCGATATCTCCGGTAAAAATAATCGTGACAAATCCAGATCCCCGCCGAGTATAAGGCACGCCTCAGAACGGTCCCTCCGCTGGCGGACAGTTTTTTGACGTGACCTTCTACAATACAAAGTCGTCGGTGCTACCTCCCATCGGCAAGTGATATTTAATAACGTGTGATTGCTAGTTCAATGAGTAGTAAGCTGGGTTCACGAACCCACTGCAGAACCGATTGCACTTCAAATTATTATTTAACTGTTGCAGGCAGGATGAAGAATAGTGGAAGCAGGCCAGAGTCCAGTAAAAAACACAGCCTGGGTAGCAGCTCCACAGGCACTGCTAAGAAGAACAGCGTAATCTACAAGTCGATCTACCTCAACATCGAAAACTTAATTGGTAAGTACAACCGTAAGGAGAAGTCGCGGGAGAAACCACCTGTGAGTCGAGAGATTAGCCGTAATTCCAGCAACAGTCGTCAAAATAGTAAGGGATCGGTGTGTTTGGGTAAAAATGCTGCATCGCTTCTCGCCGATAATCTTGTAATGGAGGACACGGAGCATTCCCTATCGCGTCAATAGCCAGTTACGACCCTCACGAAGAACAGCTTCGTTTACCACTACATCGTGGGCAAGGGTGGTTTTGGGAAGGTGTGGAAAGTGGCCCATAAAAAGTCACGGCAGTTCTATGCGCTCAAGGAAATGTTAAAATCTCTGTAAGCAGCTGAGCTAATTTAGCGTCATGACTAAGAAGAGCATACAAAGTGTCATCAACGAAAAGACGCTGCTCAGTCGCATCAGCAGTCCTTTCATCGTGAACATGCACTATGCCTTCCAGGATAGGGAGGTGCTTTACCTTGTGATGGACTTGATGACTGGTGGAGACTTGCGTTACCATATTGGCTCACGTGTGCGTTTCACAGAAGTGCAAGCGAGTAGATTATTCAAGCAACTCAGAATTCTTCATAGCGTGTATCATTCTCGGGCTGGAGTACCTCCATGAGCAGAACATCATCCATAGGGACATTAAGCCTGAAAATCTTGTGTTCGATCACAAAGGGTACATCCGCATTACGGACTTGGGAATCGCTCGACTGCACCGGCAGCAAAATTCCTGCGATACTAGCGGAACGCCCGGCTATATGTGTACCTGAATAAGCAATGCAGCCCCTTAGGTCATCTGCAGACAAGACCACAGCTTCGTTTCTGACTACTTCGCACTCGGAGTCATCGCCTACTAGTTCATGTTCGGCAAGGTACATAGTATCAGCCAACATAGAGACCCTACCCTGGCCGTTCTCGGAAAGAAATTCGCGATCAAATTTTAGCAAAGCAGGTGGAGATCAAGAAAAACCAGATTCCTGACTACTGGAGCGTAGAAGCAGCAGACTTCATTAACAAGCTGATCCAGCGCAAACCTGAGAACAGGTTGGGGAGCAAGGGTATCCATTAGTTGAAGGATCATCCCTGGATTCGCGAGCTGAACTGGAATAAGCTGGCCAATAAGTAGATTGATTCGCCCTTTGTGCCGACCATGAAAAAGGACAACTTCGACCAGGACGAACAGATTACACTCGATGATTAATAACAGGCCCAGTTGATTGAAAAGAACAGCCTTCTGCTGAGGAAGCCTGAGTACCAGGGTAAACTTTCCAGTTATGCAGACATCTTTAAAAGCTATTACTATGACGGCAGCAAGCGCGAAAAAGAGCTTCAGTTCGAAGCAACCAAAAAGGTCCTAACCACTGCCGAGTGCTCCGAAGACGAGCTTAAACGGCAAGACACCAGCAACTGCCGCCCACCTTAGCGGTCACTAACGTATAGTAACATCGCTGACTATGTGAGCGGTGCACACGAACCACATCACAACCGAGGCAGGTAAAACCTTGACTCGTTACAAGCAGCGATTCGTTTGCTCGCTCCGATTGGGTTGGATCGTGGCAAGAAACAGTCGGGTAGCTCACCGCAACCCCGGGAGTATTTTCCAGCTCGAAGATGATAAGTAATCTAAAGTGGTCAGACCGCGAAGTTGTAAGTAATGGCCAGGTCGTGAATGCGGTGACGTTGGACATTAACCTCGTTGTAGATGCGTTCGTTCTCGGCGATCAGCTCGCGGATTTCGTTTTAGCGAATCTTTTCGCGGCGAGTCGATTCATCAACTTGCTTTCGCAGGCTTGAGTTGAGGTCGGAAAGATTAAGCATGTCGCGGTCTCGTAGTTTCAGTTCGTTGTTGAGCT
>Ga0075152_10003386_pt1 | contig 11140 bp, 11 predicted proteins | sample JI61114C2DNA_FD_70964 | JGI IMG/M metagenome (GOLD analysis project Ga0075152, IMG submission 70964) | Wastewater effluent complex algal communities from Wisconsin, to seasonally profile nutrient transformation and Carbon sequestration -... | ecosystem: Engineered > WWTP > Effluent > Algae...
GAATAAAACCAACCTCTCCAAAACCAATCTAAATCTACTGCAGATGCATCTTCCATTGTTCTAAAGAAATCTTCTGGTGTTGGATGTTTAAATTTCCATCGGTTTGCATACGTTTTGAAAGCGTGGTCAAATAGTTCATGACCCATTATTGTTTCTCTCAAAATATTTAAACCCGTTGCAGGTTTTCCATAAGCGTTTGCTCCAAAATTGTAAATATTTTCAGAATTAGACATTATTGGCTCTAAATATTGTTGGTTTCCTTTCATATAAGGCACAATAGTTTTAGCTGGTCCGCGAGTTGCAGGAAAATTTGGATCAAATGTAGTTTCGGTTAAATATTCTAAAAAGGTATTTAATCCTTCGTCCATCCAAGTCCATTGTCTTTCATCTGAGTTTACTATCATTGGAAAGAAATTATGGCCTACTTCGTGGATAATTACGCCTAACATTCCATATTTAACCCTATCACTAATAAATCCTGTTTCATCAGGACGACCATAGTTCCAGCAAATCATTGGATACTCCATTCCTTGGTCTTCTGCAGAAACTGAAACTGCTTTTGGATACGGATAATCAAATGTATAATGTGAATATGTTTTTAAGGTGTGAGCAACTGCTTTTGTGGACAAATTTCCCCAAAGTGGATTGGCTTCTTTTGGATAAATAGAAATAGCTAATGGTTTATTTGTTGGTAAATCAACCGCCATGGCATCAATTATAAATTTTCTTGAAGTTGAAAAACCAAAATCACGCACATTTTGTGCTTTGAACTTCCATGTTTTCTTTTGGTCAGAAAAACTGCTTTCTTTTGCAGTTGCTTCTTCTTGTGTTACGATAACAACTGGCTTGTCAAATGTTTTTTCGGCTAATTCCCAACGTTTTACTTGTGCAGAAGTAAACACTTCACTTCTATTTTGTAATACTCCTGTAGCTTCCATTACGTGGTCAGCAGGAACTGTAATATTTACTTCATAATCTCCAAAAACTAAAGCAAATTCACCTCTTCCCCAAAACTGCATATTTTGCCAACCTTCAACATCATTATAAACCGCCATTCTTGGAAAAAACTGCGCCATTACATACAAACGATTTCCGTCTTTAAATTGCTCATATCCAGAACGCCCATTGTTTGCTTGTTCCATATAATTCACAATATTATACCACCATTTGATTGAAAATGAAATTTTATCACCACTTTTTAAAGGTTTTGCTAAATCTATACGCATCATGGTTTGATTGATGGTATATTTCATTGGATTTCCTTTGGCATCTTTTACATATTCTAAATTGAAACCACCAGGAAAAGGATTTTCTATAAATTTTTTAGAAAAATCAGTAGTTGAAATAGTTTTTGTAAGGTTTTCGTTTTCAATTAAAGGCGTTTTAGAATCGGGTCTTTCTATATTTTGCTCTAATTGCACCCATAAATACTCTAAATTTTCGGGTGAATTATTATAATATGTTATGGTTTCAGAACCGTATAATTTTTTGTTTTTATCGTCTAACTCAATGTTCATTTTATAATCTGCTTTTTGCTGATAATAAGCTGGTCCAGGTGCGCCAGAAGCAGTTCTAAACATATTTGGAGTTGCCATTTCATCATACATTTGACGAAATTTATTCTCATTATAATGACCCTGAACAGGTTTTTTATCATCGGTTTTTACTTCTTGAGCTGTTGCTCCAAAAATAATTCCTAAGAATAAAAACGTACTTAAAACTATAGATTTTTTCATAATATAATTAGGTGATTTAATAGTCAATTTTTTCTTGTATTTCTGTATTAGTCAACAAAATACTTTTTTTGTTACTATTTATATTGATATGCACAATATTTTGTTGGTCTTCAAATAGTTCAGTTAACAGTGAATTTTGGATTTCGAAGGTATTTATTTTTTTTGAGATAGCAATTTTTGTGTACACAATTAACACATCACCTTCAACTTCTCTAGCTAAAAAATCAATGTTTTGTGGTTTTTTATTGATTGAAATTTTTATTTTTTCTTTGAGATAATTTTTAATTAATTCTTCTGCTTCGGGAATTTCTTTAGTTGAAGTTAAATTAACTTTTTTATTATATTTTTTATTTAATGCTTTTTCTAAATCATCAATAAAAATTCTGGAAGTAATTTCGATTCTTTTTTTGGATGGCACATAGTCAATTTGAGTAACCGAAACATAGAATTTATGAATGGCAAAAGAACTTAAAAATAAAATTGAAATTAAAAGTATAAATTGTTTTTTCATGGTGTAAAAATAGTGATTATTCTTTTTCTATTAATTCAAAAATCAATATTGTCAATACTGTGATATCACTATTTATGGTTCCATGCATATATTTCTCATAAATACTTTTATTATCAGCAGGATTCAAGTTTAAAGTAATACCTTTTTCCAAAGCCAACAATCTTAAAAACTCTCTTTGTGTTCGTCCGTTTCCTTCTCTAAATGGATGTAAATAATTTATATTATCTAAAATTTCAGCCAATTTTTCTGCCAATTCTTGCTTGTTGTTCTTTCTAGTCTTTTTGAATTCTGAAATTAAAGTATCAATAAAACGAAAAGCATTTTCAAAATGTGATGTTGGAAAAAATTGTTTTCCATCTTTACTTATTTCAACTTTTCTTTTTTTTCCAGCCCATTCATAAATATCTTGAAACAAATGTTTATGAATTACAAAAAGAGTTTCTATACTTTTAATTTTTTAATGGATTTTTATACAATTCTTGAAGACGTTTTGTAACAGCACCACTTTCAACAAAAAGCAACACATCTGAATCAGAAATATTTACTAAATTTCTAAGAATTCCCGTTTTTGAATCTGTATAGTTATAGTCTGGGTCAACATAATTATAAGAATTAGACATAAGCCTTTTCTTTTGCAAATTGTATAAATTCAGTTAAAGATATTTTCCCAATTACATAATCTCTAATTATTTTTATCCCGTTTTCAGTTGGTTCAAAACCTTCAAACATATTACTCCCAATGGCATTAGCCGTGCTTTCCAAGGATTTTAAATCAGGAAATTCAACACCCATTATTGTGAGTTCTTTTCGGTTAATATTTATAGAATTATACATAAGTTTTGATTAATACTAGTTTACAAATATAATTAATTTTTGGGGTTTACTTTTAATTTTTTGATATGACTTAAAAAATAATACCATTTAATTAACTTAAAATTTTCAATCTCAAAATTAGTAAATAACTAAAATTATTCTTTCACTTTTTGCAATTTGAATTCATCAGCCTTCAGAATTAAATATTCAATTAATTTCAATTCATTTTCTGATTTTAAAAGGGGTGAAAGTTCATATACATTCAATTCGGCAAATCCCATAAACATTGGAATGTCTTCGTTTTTGATTTTTAAAGTTTCCACAAAAAAACTATGAGAAAATCGTTCATAAATATGTTCTGTAAATGATTTTGATTGCAAATCTCTAATTCTTCTTTCTTCAAAAACCTGTTCTGCATTACTTTTTGGATCAGGCATTAATCCAGCTAAATTTACTAAACCTACAATTATTCCAAGAAAATTCACTCCTGTTGGTGCTAATAATGCTGGCATTGCAGAATTTACTGGTGTTCCAGACCTAACATCGTCTTCATAATATTTGACTTTTTTGGCATCTATGCCTGTAAAAGCTTCACCATATACTTGAATGCGTTTGGTGTCTTCTTTTAAATTTCCTGTTAATGAATAGGGCGTAACCACAATTTCGTTTAATTCCGTTACTTTTATATGCAATTTAATTTCTAAAATAGGCAACCAAAAATCTTTTTGCGTAAGTATGTATTTTTTAGATTCAAACGAAACTCCTTGCACAAACAAAGTGTCTGTTGGTCTGGCATTTATTGAAAATTTTCCGTCAATATCTGTGATTGCTCCTTTGTTTGACGTAATATTATAAACCGTTAAGTTTTCAACTTCTATAGAATCGGCTACAATTTTTCCACGCAAAACTTTTCGTTCAATTGCTTGCGAAAATGAGATTTGTGTGATAATTAAAACAAAAAAAAGAGTAATTTTATTTTCCATTTATAGTTGGTTTATCAGTTGCTATTTCTTTTAATTCTATATATTCAACGGCTAATTCTGATAGAATAAACGTTGCCATTGTTTTATTTTTTTCTTTCATTGCACTTGTAAATCTAATATTTTCTACAATATAAAACAAAAAACCATCTACATAATCTTCTGGAATATTTAAAGTTTCAATAAAATATTTTCTTTCAAAATAATCGGAAATTTTGGCTTGCAATTGTTCTTTTTGTTCTATTCCAACTTGCTTTTTAAGCATGGTCGTTCTTCCTGAAGCCCAATTTATTAATGGATCTAAAAGTCCTGTTGTGGCAGTTCTAACTTTTCTTTCGGCTGGTGTATATGTTTTTTGATTAGCAGGAACAATTCCTAAAGAAACGGCATTGATATTTTTATATTCGGTAAGCGTAATTTCATCAAAAACACTAATTAATGATTTCATTGGAACTAAAATTAATTCGGCTTTTAAATCACTTTTCTTTATTATTAATTGCGTTGCCGTTAGATGCACTGCACTAAATTGAAGCGTATCATTCACCTTTACTTTTATAGAAAAATAACCTCGAGCATCTGTTATTTCGCCTGTTTTTTGTGAAATATTAAAAACGTGAATTCCTTCTAAATTTATTGATTCTGAAACCACTTTTCCATTTATAATTGTATCATTTCGGGCAAAAATGAACATTGGGAAAACTAAAAAAAAGAAAAGTAGCTTTTTAAACATGTAATTAAATATTTTTGTAAATGTACCAAATTGACCTCAAAATGAAATCTTAAAAAGATGATAAACTTATGTTAATAGAAACATGTAAATTTGTAAAAAAAAATCATGAGAAATATAATTATTGCTAGCACTTCTACTTTACATAATGGCGAATATTTAGATTATTTATTACCTGAATTAAAACAATTTTTTGGAAAGTGTGATGAAATTTTATTTATTCCGTATGCACGACCAGGTGGCATTTCGCATGAAGATTATACTAAAAAAGTATCAAATTCTTTTTCAAAAATCGCAGTTTCTGTAAAAGGAATTCATGAATATGAAAATCCAATTGAAGCTATTGAAAGCGCAAAAGGAATTTTTGTTGGCGGTGGAAACACTTTTTTATTAGTGAGTCAATTGTATAAAAACAACATAATAGATACTTTAGAAAAAGTAGTAAAAAATGGAACTCCTTATCTTGGAACTAGTGCAGGAAGCAATATTTGTGGTTTAACCATGAGCACAACAAACGATATGCCGATAGTATATCCACCAAGTTTTAGAACACTTGGATTTGTATCCTTTAATATAAATCCACATTATTTGGATCCAATTGAAGGCTCTACTCATATGGGCGAAACGCGTGAAACAAGAATTAATGAATTTCATCAATTTAATCCGCAACCTGTAGTTGGGTTGAGAGAGGGAAGTTGGTTAGCTGTTAAAGGTGATTCAATTAAATTAAAAGGAACTTTAACCGCCCGGATTTTCAAAAGAGGCGAAACACCAATTGAAGTTACCCCAGAAACTGAGCTAAATGAATTGAAATAAAAAAAGCCTTGCAAATGCAAGACTTTTAATGAGCGGAAGACGAGGCTCGAACTCGCGACAACCAGCTTGGAAGGCTGGAGCTCTACCAACTGAGCTACTTCCGCAGGTGATAATTTTTGAAACTTTATCTTGTTTTTGAGCGGAAGACGAGGCTCGAACTCGCGACAACCAGCTTGGAAGGCTGGAGCTCTACCAACTGAGCTACTTCCGCATTTAAAAAAATCAGATATGATGATTAATTTGTGGGTGCAAATATACTTCAAAAGTTTTTTTAATTGCAAATTTTTAGTCGTTTTTTTTAATTTGTTTGTTATATTTTTGTAGTTAGAAAATTAGGAATACTTAATTCCTTAAATTATAATTAGTTAGAGATGTTTGTTGTTAAAAAAATTACTGCTTTAGAAACATATCCTGTTCGGCATCAAGTTTTAAGAAAAGGAAAACCTATTGAAACTTGCACTTTTGATGGCGATAATGACGCTACTACAATGCATTTTGGATTATATGAAAATGAAAAAATAATTGGAATTGTTTCGATTTATTTGGCTAATAATCATATCTTTACAGATGAAATGCAATTTCAAATTAGAGGAATGGCTGTTTTAGAAAATTTTCAAGGTAAAGGTTTTGGAAAACAACTTATTTTGGCTTCTGAAAACTTTTGTGAAGAAAAAAAGGCAACATTAATTTGGTTCAATGCCCGAGATAAAGCAATTCCGTTTTATGAAAAATTAGGTTATGAAAGTATTGGAGAAGCATTTGAAATTCCTAATATTGGCATACATTTTGTAATGTATAAGAAAATTTAAAAATCGTGCTCAGCTATAAGCCAAAATTAATTTTCAAAATGAAAATAATTACTTCTTTATTTCTATTTGCTTTCTTTATTTTTTGTAAGAAAGAAGAAAAAATCACTGTTTTTGACAACTCAATTATTAAGGATACTATTCATGATGTAATCATTAGACCCGTAAATCCAGAACTTATTATAGATAAATCGGATAGTTTAAAATTATATTATAAGAAATTTAATTTTCATGAAATTTGGTATTTAGAAAAAAATAGAAAAGATTTAATTGATGAAATTAAATTATGTTTTCAAGAAGGATTAAATCCAAAAGAATATTCATTAGAAAATATTGAAAACTTAGAAAAGAAAAGAAGTGAACTTTCAGATAATGAAATAGTTAAATATGATATTCTACTAACGGAAACCTTTGAAAAACTGGCGCTTCATTTATACAAAGGCAAGCTAAATCCGAAAGAATTATATGCTGATTGGGATTTAAAACCAAAAAAAATTGCACTTTCACCATTATTAGAAACTGCAATAAATGAACAAAAAATAACTTCAATTTTTAACGATTTTAAACCAAATCATATTGTATATCAATTACTTAAAAAAAGTTTAGTTGAAATAGATAAATTTCCAAATACACCATTTTCTAAAATTGAAATTAAAAAAGATAAAATTGTTTTGAACGACACTATATCTGAAATGGTAAAAATAAAAAAACGATTAGCTTATTGGGACGATTATAAAAATAACGACTCAATAATTACTTGGGTTTATGACACAATTACTTATAATGCTGTTAAAAAATTTCAAGCCCGACATGGATTATTGCAAGATGGAATTATTGGAAAAGGAACAGTATCTGCTTTAAATATTTCAAAAACCGAAAGAAAAGCTCAAATTATTGCCAATTTAGAACGCTGGAGATGGTTTCCAAATGATTTAGGAGAAAACTATTTAATCATTAATATTCCAGAATTTATGCTTAACTATGTTGTTGATAATGATACAATTGCAACTCATAAAATCATTGTTGGCAAAGAAAAAAGAAGAACTCCAATATTGTCTTCAAAACTTTCAAATTTTGTGTATAATCCAACTTGGACAATTCCTCCAACTATAATAAAAGAAGATTTAAAACCCGAAGCTTCAAAAAACAGAAAATATTTTTCAAATAGAAATTTAACTATATACAACAGCAAAGGACAAGTTGTTAGTCCCTATTCTTGGAATCCTGCAAAAGCAAATAATTATAGATATGTGCAAAAACCAGGCATAAATAATTCATTAGGCTTGGTGAAATTCAATTTTAAAAATAGTTTTTCGGTGTATTTGCACGATACAAATCATCGCGATTATTTTGCTAAAACAAATCGTTCGTTGAGTTCAGGTTGTGTTCGGGTTGAAAACGCTTTAGGTTTGGCAAAACAAATTCTAGTAAAAGAAAATTCAGAAAAATGGAATACTTCAAAAATAGATTCAATCATCAAACGTGAAAAAACTATAACAGTTCCAGTAAAAGAAACTACAAATATTCATATTTTCTATTGGACATGTTCTTTTGAAAACAATCAATTGATATTCAGAGAAGATTTATATAGGCTTGATAATGAACTGTTTGAAAAATTAGTCAAGATTAAATAATGCAAAACTAAAATACCTAATCACTAAGAAACTAACTTAGATTTTGCTAAATAATTTCTTGAAGGATGATAAATAAAAATGCACGATTTATCTTTAATAATTTCGATTAATTTTTTGTTTATTTCATTTGGAACAGCAGGACAACCTTGACTTCTACCAATATATCCTTGCGCTTTTGCTAATTTTTTGCTAACATAATCTGCACCATGAATAACCACTGCTCTGTCTCTTGCTTTGTCGTTTATACCATATTCCAAGCCATCTAAGCGAAGTGATGTTCCATGTTTTCCTTGATAAACCTCTCCTGTTGCATAAAATCCTAAACTACTTTGAAATGATTCGCTTTTGTTTGAAAAATTGGTTGCAAATTCCACACCCGAATTTCTTCCGTGAGCTACTAATGTTTTCAACAATACTTTTTGAGTTTTCATATCAATAACCCACATTCTTTCTTGTGTTGAGGATAAACTAAAATCAATTACGGTTAATATTTCATTTTCAATTTTACCTTGCAATTTTAACAATTCATACCCTTGAAAAGCAGCAAAAAAGCTATCAAAATTTGGTAATGACAAATTATTTGCATCAATAGAAACATAAAAAGATTTACATTTAGTTTCTAAAGTAGCTTCTGAATTAGATGCAATTAGTTTTGGATCTGTATTTGAAATCTCGTTTTTTTCTGCATCAGCCGTGTTTATTGGCTTGAACGAAAAAATACAAAATAAAATAAGTGGTAAAAATTTATAAATCATTGTTAATCTAATAGTTATATTTATTTGAAAGAGCCAAATATATTTATTATTTTTTGAATACCAAACAAAAAAGTGTTTTTTATCGAATTTTTATGTATTTTATCGATTATTTTATAAAAAGTTAAACATTATATAAAAAAAACAGACATATATGATTATCGTATAAATTTGTGCGTAAAATTCATATAAATGGCAAATAAATTCAGCATCGCAATTGCATTTTGTATAGCAACTACATTTTATACTTTTTCTCAAACAAAGAAAAGTATCACAACTCAAAAGACAAATGAGTCAATATCAATTGATGCTAATTTAGATGAATTATCATGGAAAAATGCCGAAATTGCAACCGATTTTATTTCTTTTAATCCTAAAAATGGTACACTAATTCCAGAAGAATTTAAAACTGAAGTCAAAATTTTATATTCAAATGATGCCATTTATATTGGAGCCATTTTGAAAGATCCTAATCCAGAGAAAATTTTAAAAGAAATTGTTGAACGAGATGAAATTGGAACTTCCGATTTTTTTGGCGTTTTTATCAATGGTTATAATGATGGTCAACAAGAATTTCGGTTTTTTGTAACGGCTGCAAATGGTCAGGTTGATACCAATTTCACTGCTGCAGAAGGAGAAGATGGTTCTTGGAATGCCATTTGGCAAAGCAAAGCAAAAACAACCGATTTTGGCTGGATAATTGAAATGAAAATTCCGTATGCAGCTTTGCGTTTTCCAGAAAAAGCAATTCAAACCTGGGGCATTAATTTCTTTAGAGAAGTTAGAAGAGAACGCCAACAATATACTTGGAATCCAATAGATAATAAAATAGGTGCTTTTTCGCAACAAGCGGGTATTTTAAACGGAATCGAAAATATAAAAACACCAACACGTTTATTCTTAATTCCTTATGCATCAGGATATTTGAGCAATACTCCCGATGAAACTAAACTAGAAATCAAAGGTGGATTAGATATTAAATATGGAATTAACGATGCTTTTACACTTGATGCAATTTTAGTTCCAGATTTTGGTCAAACAAAATATGATGATGCCATTTTGAATTTGGGTCCGTTTGAACAGCAATTCAACGAAAACCGTCCATTTTTTACCGAAGGAACCGATTTGTTTAGTAAAGGAAATCTTTTATATTCCAGAAGAATTGGGCAAATTCCAAATTTGAATTTAAACTTAGCTGAAAATGAATTTATAAACGAATATCCCGGGGCCATCAATTTATTAAATGCCATGAAAATTTCTGGTCGTGATAAAGATGGTTTAGGTGTTGGTTTTTTAAATGCTATTACCGAAAAAACAGATGCAACTGTTGCAAATTCTGATAATGATAATACTAGAAAAGTTGTTGTTTCACCTTTAACTAATTATAATGTCACCGTTTTTGACCAGCGATTTAATCAAAATTCATCAGTTACTTTTATCAACACAAACGTCACAAGAAATGGTAGTTTTAGAGATGCAAATGTAACGGGTTTGTTATTCGATTTAAATAACAAAACCAATAAATACAACGTTTCTGGTGGATTAAAATCGAGTAGCGTATATGATTTTGAAAATAAAAACGGAATCAATGCTTCATTGTTTCTTGCTGAAAAAAATGGCAAATTCAGATATAGCATTGGAGGCGATTATATTTCTAAAGATTTTGACAATAACGATTTGGGAATCAACTTTAAAACCAATTATTATTCGACATATAACAATATCAATTATCGCATTCTAAATCCAAACAAAACCTTCAATACATTTAGAATTGAATTCAACTCCTATTTTGAATTTTATACGCCTAATAATAGGGTTCAATCTAGTAATTTCAATATCAATTTGAATTCTACCAATAAAAAAAATCATTATTTTGGTGGTGGCATCAACTTTAATCCGTTCAAATCTTATGATTATTACGAACCTCGAACAACAGATAGATATTTTATAAATCCCACAAATGCTGGCGGATATTTCTATTTTTCGTCTAACTATAACAACAAATTTGCCATAGATTTTAACCCCTATATAACACACGTAATCAACGAAAACAGATATGAATCGGGCGTAAATATTAGTCCAAGATATCGTTTTAGCGATAAATTTTCATTAGTCTATAGTTTTGATTATTTTAGACAACAAAACGATATCGGTTTTATAGATTTTGAAGACGAAAACATCATTTTTGCCCGAAGAAATCGCGATACTTATACCAATACAATCTATGGGAAATTTTCAATTAGTAGCGTCATGAATTTTAATTTATCGGTGCGTCATTATTGGTCATTAGCACAAAATAACCAAATAAAAACCTTAAATTTAGATGGAAGTTTAGCACCAAATACTACTTATACAGGCAACAAAA
>Ga0075152_10003388_pt1 | contig 11138 bp, 5 predicted proteins | sample JI61114C2DNA_FD_70964 | JGI IMG/M metagenome (GOLD analysis project Ga0075152, IMG submission 70964) | Wastewater effluent complex algal communities from Wisconsin, to seasonally profile nutrient transformation and Carbon sequestration -... | ecosystem: Engineered > WWTP > Effluent > Algae...
GCACCGCCTCGCCGTGTATCAATACGTCGCCGACGCCTACGCCCGCGCCCTCACCGACGAGGCCACGCTCGACGCGCTCGACGCGGCCGTCGCCGCGCTCGACGCCTACTGCGAGGGCTTCACCCGCGCCTACGGCACCGAGACCCCGCTCGACCCCAAGATCGACCGTATCCGCGGCGACCTGCGGCTCCGCCTCGACGCCGCCCGCGCGAGCCGGGCGCAGCTGGACCCTGTCCCCGGCTCGCAGACCCGCCGCCCGCCTCCCCTCGCCCCCGGCCCCGCGCCGCGGACCTGGAAGGGCCTGACCAGCGGCGGCGTGCTGGTCGGCGGCGGCGTGCTGATCGGCCTCGGCCTCGGCGCCGTCGCTCTGGCCGCCGCCGGGGCGATCCGCGGGAAGGACCTCGAGGCCCGCTTCGACGACCCCGCCAACGCCTGCGACCTCGCGCAGCCGCAAGGCCAGTGCGCCGACCTCTACGCCGACGGCCAGCGCACCAACGCGATGGCGATCGCCGGCGCCGTCATGGCCCCGCTGCTGCTCGCCAGCGGCACGACCCTGCTGGTGCTCGGCCTGCGTCGCCGCGCCGGCACCCGCCACGCCCTCGCCCCCGCGCTCGCGCCCGGCTTCGTCGGCCTGCGCCTCGGCGGCCGCTTCTAGCGCCAGCCCCTGGCCGCGGCGGTCGCCCCTAGAACTGCGCCCTGAACCCGAGGCCCGCGGGCATCAGGCGCGCGCTCGCCTTGCCCTTCGCCTTGAGCCCGCGGTTGCGGTACAGGGCGACCGCGCCGAGCGTCCCGAGCACCGCCCCGACGCCGAGCATCGCCGCGCCGATCGCCCCGGTGTTGAACAGGTACTTGCAGTCCATATCGGCGTCGACGTTGGCGCCGCTGCAGTTGGGCTTGTACTCGCGGTCGTCGAGGATCACGAGGGCCACGCCGGCCCCGAGCAGCGCGAGGCCGCTGGCGAGGCCCGCGATCCCCAGCGCCCGGGTCTTCGGGTTGCCGGGCACGCGCTGCAGGTCGAGGGTGACCTCCTGACGCGCCCCGTTGACGAAGCTGAGCTCGCGCTCCTCGGCGACGTAGCCGTTGAGGTTGACGCGGATCCGGTGGCTGCCCTCGAGGACAGGTCGTTCGATCGGCGTGGTCCCGACCGCCTCGCCGTCGACGTAGACCACGGCCCCGCTCGGGCTGGTGTCCAGGATCAGCATCGGCGGCCCGGCGCCCATCGCCGACAGCCGGGTCTGCAGCAGGGCGCCCTGCGAATCGAGCAAGGTGGCGACCTCCTCGGTGCCGCAGATCTCGCAGGTCTCGGCCGCGGACAGCACGACGGTGCCGTCCTTCGCGTCGATCAGGTCGAGCTTGAGCAGGAAGTCGCGGTTCTTCGCGACCACCGTGGTGCGCACGATGTGGCTCGCGCCGCTGTTGGCCCGGACCCGGTCGTAGCAGCTCTGGCGATCGCAGTTGCCCTCGATGAACGGCGCCACCTTCGCCGGATCGACCAGCTCGGCCTCGCCGCGACCCAGGCCCTCGCGCAGCTTCGCGGTCCAGCGCGTGCGCGTGTCGTTGTCGGTCTGCCCCTCGATCTTCAGGGGCAGCACCGCGAGCCGCTGCTCCTGGGCACCGGGCTCCTGGGCCGCACGCACGACGGGAGCCCCGCCGAGCGAGAGACACAGCGAGAGCGCGAGGATCGGGCAAAGCGGGGGCCGCACCCCCCGGAGGCTATCATCGTTCGCAACCCTGCGCGCGGTGCATCGACAGGGCCGCGGGCGAGAGCGCGCAGCCCGGCCCGACCGACCCGCGTCGCCCCCGCGACCTCCCGCCGCGGAAAAGCCACTTGTGGCGATGACGAGTGCGACGGACACTGGGCCCGGCACGCCCCCCTCGATGCCCGCTCCCAAGAAGCCGAACCTGATCCCCTCCGATCCGGCGCCCACGGGCCCCGAACGCGCCGCCTGGACGATGTCCTTCGACACCGATATCGACGTCGAGGACGCGCCGGTCGAGCCGCGCAACGTCCCGACCAATCCCGACGAGAACTCGAAGGTCAGCCGCCGTCCGCTCGCCGGCACCCGCCCGGTCGCGCCGACCCGCGGCGCCCAGACGGGCCGTGGCGCCCAGGCCCCGGCAGAGCGCACCCGCGGCCCCGCGGGCGGCATGGCCGCGGAGGGCAAGCAAGTGCGACTCCTGCCCGGTCGCCGGGTGCCAGGGACCCGCTATCGCCTGGTCCGCTGGCTCGGCGAGGGCGGCATGGGGGTCGTCTACGAGGCCGAGCACGAGGACATCGAGCGCCGCGTCGCGCTGAAGATCCTCCGCATCGAGGCCAGCGAGGACCCGCAGCAGGCCGCCCAATTCCGCGAGGAGGCGCGCGCCGCCAGCCGGATCGGCTCGCCGAACATCGTCGAGATCTTCGACTTCGGCGAGCTCCCCGACGGCCGCCTGATGTTCGCGATGGAGCTGCTCAACGGCCAGGGCCTCGACAGCGAGCTCGACAAGTGCCCGATGGAGCAGGGCCGACTGATCGGGATCTTGCGGCAGGTCTGCAAGGGCCTGGCCGCGGCCCACGAGGTCGGGATCATCCATCGCGACGTCAAGCCCGACAACATCCTCCTGCTCGCCGGTGGCGTCGGCGCCAACCAGGCCCGGGCCGACCGCGTCAAGGTCGTCGACTTCGGCATCGCCACGATGCACAGCGAGACCGACACCGGCGCCGCCGGGACGCCCCACTACATGGCCCCCGAGCAGGTCCTCGGCGTCGCCTTCGACGGCCGCCTGGACATGTACTCGCTCGGCTGCACCGCCTACGAGCTGCTGGTCGGCAAGCCGCCCTTCGTCGCCCAGACCGTCGACGAGATCCTTCAAGCCCAGATCGAGGCCAAGCCGGTCCCGCCCTCGCAGCTGTGCCCGCCCGGATCGGTGCACCCCGCGCTCGAGGCCGTGATCCTCCGCTGCCTCGAGAAGAACCCCGCGAACCGCTTCCGCGACATGCACGACCTCGAGGCCGCGCTCTGCGAGGCCCAGATCGCCGCCGGGCTGCGCAGCGCCTGGGACGACCTCGCCCTGCCGCCCGTCGACGTCGAGCGCCGCGACGAGCTGATGCGCAACATGCCCGCGGTCGACGGCGTCACCCGACCGCGTCGGCGCTGGCTGTGGCCGGCGATCGCCGCCGGCAGCTCGCTCTTCGCCGCCGGCCTGACCGCCATCCTGGTCCTCGGCCGCACCCCCGACGTCGAGGCCAGCGCCGAGGTCGACCTCATCACCAACGCCGCCCGCGCCGCCGGTGCCCGCGCCCACTGGGTCTACCCGCCCTCCGACGACCCCAACGCAACCTCCTACCGCAAGGTCATCAACCTCGAGGAGATCGACGGCGCCGCCGAGAAGCTCGCCCAGGAGCGGGCCCGCGAGCTGCGCCACGAATTCGCCGAGTCGCTGGTCGACCTCGGCGACGACTACTGGGAGAAGGACGGCGGCAAGCCCTTCGCCCGCGACTACTACCTGCAGGCGCTGAACTTCGAGCCCGACAACGCCCAGGCCCGCGAGCGCGCCGGCGCGACCCCGGGCATGATCGCCGACTTCCGCGACAAGGCCGCCCAGGGCACCTTCAGCGAGGCCGAGATCAGGGCCGCGGCCCCGCTGATCGCCCTCGCCGAGCAGGACGAGGGCAAGCGCGAGGAGAAGCTGCTCGCCCTCGCCGACAACCTCGCCGAGGACCCCGACGCCGCGCCCGCGAGCTCCTCCAACTCCCTCGACCGCCTGATCCGGGCCACCAGCCACAAGCCCGCGGCGCCGCGGGTGCGCAAGAAGAACCCCGAGGACGAGGTGAAGGTCGCCGCCGTCACCCCACCAGCCCCCAGCGAGCTCCCCGCCGCGGCGATCGGCGACCCCGTGCTCGACCCCAGGCCGAGCGCCCCCGCCGTCAAGCGCGACACCAAGCAGTCCACCAAGCTCGTCAAGGATGCGCGGGCCGCCCTCGCCGCCGGCAAGCGCAAGGAGGCCGAGTCGCTGTTTCATCAGGCCCTCGGCTACGACAACCGCAACGCCTCGGCGCTGATCGGCCTCAGCGACCTCGAGTTCGACCGCGGCGCCCATCAGCGCGCCGCCGACTTCGCCGACAAGGCGATCGCCGCCGCCCCCAAGAACGGCAGCTACCACCTGCGCCTCGGCGACGCCTACTTCAAGCTGCTCAAGTACACCGACGCCCGCGGCGCCTACCAGAAGGCCAAGGACCTCGGCGTCCGCGAGGCCGAGGGCCGCCTGGAGAAGCTCAAGGCCAAGCTCGGCAAGTGAGCGAGGGCCGGCTCCGCGGTCCGTGAGCCGGATCGCCCAGGGCCTCTATCGCGCGGTGCATCGACGGGGCTACCGTGTGGCCCCCCCATGACACGCTCCTCGCTCGCCCTCGCCCTCGCCCTCGCCGCGCTCGCCGGCCCCGCCGCCTGCAAGCCCAGCGTCCCCGCCCAGCCGCCTCCCGCGGCGGCCTCCGGCCCGGAGCAGATCCTCGCCGCGTCGGACCTGCCGCCGACCCTCGCCGCGGCGCTGCCCGGCGACGGCATGGGGGTCACGATCCACCGGCTCAAGAACGGCCTGACCGTCTACATCAGCACCGATCGTCAGAAGCCGCGCGTCGCCGCGTGGATCGCCGTGCGCACCGGCAGCCGCAACGACCCGCCGAGCTCGACCGGCCTCGCGCACTACCTCGAGCACATGCTGTTCAAGGGCACCGACGAGCTCGGCACCCTCGACTTCGCCGCCGAGAAGCCGCACCTCGAGCGCGTCCAGCAGCTCTACAAGGACCTCCGCGGCAGCGAGGACCCGGCCAAGCGCGCCCAGATCTTCGCCGAGCTCGACCAGGAGAACCAGGCGATCGCCAGGCACGCCGTGCCCAACGAGATGGACCGGCTCTACACCACCCTCGGCATCGACGGCATCAACGCCTTCACCAGCGACGACATGACCGTCTACATCGGCGACCTGCCGACCAACCGCCTCGAGGCCTGGGCCACACTCGAGGCCGAGCGCTTCAAGGACCCCAGCTACCGCCTCTTCTACACCGAGCTCGAGTCCGTCTACGAGGAGAAGAACCTCTCCCTCGACGACCCGGAGGACCGCGCCAGCGAGGCGATGATGCGCCAGCTGTTCCCGACCCACCCCTACGGCACCCAGACCACGATCGGCTCGAGCGAGCACCTGAAGAGCCCCGCTTATCAGGACATGATCGACTACTTCCAGCGCTGGTACGCGCCCAACAACATGGCCGTGCTGCTCGCCGGCGACATCGACGCCGCCGCCGCCCTCCCGGTGCTCGAGCGCACCCTCGGCACCTGGGCCCCCCGCGCGCTCGAGAAGCCGAGCCCCGCGACCCTCGAGAAGCCGAAGACCCGCGTCGCCGCCGAGGTCGTCGGCGAGGGCGAGCAGGCCGTCACGATCGGCTGGCCGACCGTCGCTTACACCGACCCCGACGAGCCCGTGCTGACCGTCATGAACTGGCTGCTCGACAACGAGACCTCGGGCCTCCTCAACGTCGACCTCGAGCTGAGCCAGCAGGTCCCCGACGCCGGCGCCTTCGCCTACAGCATGCTCGAGTCCGGCGTGTTCATGGTCCGCGCCACCGCCCGCGACGGCCAGCCGCTCGAGGAGGTCGAGAAGCTCCTGCTCGGCACCGTCGACAAGCTCAAGACCGGCGCCTTCACCCAGGAGGACATCGACGCGATCGTGCTCGCCAACAGCATCCAGCGCAAGATGCTGCAGGAGAGCAACGAGGGCCGCGTCTCGCGGCTGATGGAGTCGTACATCTTTCGCCAGCCGTGGGCGAAGATGCTCGAGCGCGACGAACGCTTCAAGAAGGTCACCCGCGACGACGTCATGCGCGTCGCCCGGGCCCAGCTCGGCCCCGGCTTCGGCGTCGTCTACCGCCGCGCCGGCAAGCCCACCGTCGCCAAGATCGACAAGCCCACGATCACCCCGATCGCCGTCGACCCCGCCCGCAGCAGCAAGTTCGGCGCCCAGATCGCCGCGATGAAGGCCCCCGCGCTCGCGCCCGAGTGGCTCGCCGCCGGCAAGCACTACGTCCGCCAGTCCTTGCCCGCCGGCGACATGATCGCCGTCGTCAACCAGCGCAACGACCTCTTCTCCCTCCGCTACGAGTTCAACCGCGGCTTCAAGCGCGACCGCCTGCTCTGCCACGCCCTCGACCTGCTCGAGCAGTCGGGCGCCGGCGACCTCACGGCCGAGGCGCTGCAGAAGCGCCTCTTCGCCCTCGGCAGCTCGATCGAGTTCAACTGCGGCGCGCACACCAGCTCGATCACCCTCAGCGGCGTCGACGCCAACCTCGAGGCCACCCTCGCCCTGCTCGACGCCTGGATGCGCCAGCCCAGGCTCGACGCCGAGACCCTGCGCAAGCTCGGCGAGAACACCCTCAGCAGCCGCAAGGACGGCCTCGAGGACCCCGACACCCTGTGGATGGTCCTCGGCGAGTACGTCAAGCACGACCGCACCAGCGAATTCCTGCAGGTGCCGACCAACAGCCAGATCGTCGCCGCCAAGATCGAGCCGCTCGGCAAGCTGCTGCGCGACTTCCTCGACCACCAGCACAAGACCCTCTACTTCGGGCCGCGAGCCCCGGCCGACGCCGCCAAGGTCGTCGCCATCGGCAAGAGCCACAAGCCGCTCAGCCGCCGCCCGCCCGAGGTCTATCGCAAGGCCAAGGGCACCACGATCTTCTTTGTGCACCGCGAGGTCGCCAAGTCCTATATCTCCGTCGCCATCCCCCACGGCCCGGGCGAGCGCGCCAGGAAGCCCACCGCCCAGCTGCTCAACACCTACCTCAACGGCGGCATGAACGCGCTGCTGTTCCAGGAGCTGCGCGAGGCCCGGGGCCTGGTCTACTTCGCCTACGGCGCCGTCCACCACGGCCGCTATCCCGACGACCCCTGGGCGATGACCGGCGGCATGGGCACCCAGGTCGACAAGACCCCCGACGCGCTCAAGACCTTCGTCGAGCTCGTGCGCGACCGTCCCCTCGACCCCGGGCGCATCGCCGTCGCGCGCACCACCCTCGACCAGGAGTTTCGCTCGAGCCGCATCGACCCGCGCGAGAGTGTCTACTGGATCGACGCCTGGGACGACGCCGGCGAGGCCAGCGATCCGCGCGCCTGGTACTGGGAGCAGATCCTCGCGCTCCCCGACGATCAGCTGCGCACCTTCGCCAGCAGCTTCGCCGACAAGCCGGTGATCGTCGGCATCATCGGCGACCGCGGCCGCGTCGACCTCCCGGCCCTGCAGAAGTACGGCACCGTCATCGAGCTGCGACCCGACCAGCTGTTCAACTACGGCCCGTTCCCGCGGGTCAAAGCCGCGCCCGCCCAGCCCGGCCCCGCCGCGCCCGCCCCTGCGACCCCTGCACCGGCCCCCTGAGGCCGGTCTACACTGGCCGCGGAGGCCGAGCGTGACCCAGGAGACCCAGACCCTCGACTGGCGAAAGATCCACGCGCTCGGCCTGCCCGCGGGCAGCGTGCGCGCCCTGCTCGCGCTCGGCGTCGTCGGCACCGTCTGCGGCCTGATCGTCCGCGACTCCGGCAAGCCGCTCCCCGATCACCTCGAGAGCCTGCTCTTCGTCGTGATCGGCCACTACTTCGCCGCCCGCGGCCAGGCCGCCGTCGACCCCGCGAACGGCCCGCCGCCGCTGTTCCTGCCCCGCGGCAGCGTGCGCCTGCTGCTGGTCGCCGCGCTGATCACCGTCGGCGTGATCGTGTTCCGCCAGGACGGCATCCTGGCCCTGCGCGGCCTGTTCACGCTGATCCTCGTGTTCGCGTTCCTGCTCGGCCTGCTGCTCGCCCGGATCACCCGCTGGATCGCCCGCCGACGCAGCAACCCCTCGCGCTGGTTCTCCGACCTCCAGGCGCTCGTCGGCCTGCTCGCCGTCGGCGCCCTCGCCGTTCAGCTGTTCGTCGGCGTGTTCCCGGGCCCCGAGGCCCTCGGCGTCGGCCGCATCGGCGTCGAGCAGGGCCTCGCGGGCCTCATCGGCTTCTACTTCGGCGCCCGCTCCTGAGCCCGAACCGGCTCATCCGCCGCAGGTCCCGCGCTCGCCCGCGTCGCTATCCGTCGAAGGCCGCCGAAACGATCGGCCGCATCGCCGCGTAGCCGCGCGCCCGCACGTGATTGATGTGCAGCCCGCGGCAGCTCCTGTCATACACGCAGCCGCGACAGCGCAGCGACTTGCTATAAAAGCGATCGAGCACGTAGCGCCGCGCATACCGGAAGATCTCGATGCGGCCCTCGGGCGTCATCATCGCCCCGTCGAGCACCGTCGGCCGGACCGCGGGCGCCCGCCCGAGCACGCAAGCGGGCACACCCTCGACCGGCACCGGCACCGTGAACGCGGCGAAGAACGCCGGCAGGTCGAGGTCCTCCTCCGCCGCGCTCGTCAGCCGCTCGTGCGTCGGCTGCCACAGCACCAGGCGCGCGGGCGCGTGCGCCAGCGCCAGCAGCCAGGCCTCGTTCGCGCGGCTGAGCGCCAGCGCCACCGTGTAGTCGCCGGGCCCGGCCAGCAGCGCCGCCGCGACCGCGGCCTCGCGCACCACCACCCGCGTCAGCCGCTTGCCGTCGATCACGACCTGCCCATCGGGACCTGCCCCTTCGGTCAGGCCGCTCGCGTCCGCCAGCTCGAGCTCGATCGCGCCGATCGCCGGGAAGCCGGCCGCCGCCGCGCGGGCCGCCGCGAGGTCCGGCGCGACCACCCACAGCGCCGCGGCCCCGGCCTCGCGGGCCAGCTCTGGCAGCGCTCGCACGCGCGGCGGGCGAAACTCGGGCAGCCCCGCGTTCACCAGCGGCAGCCGCAGCCGCGGCGAGATCCTGTCCCCCGGGACAGGCACCATCGCCGCCGCCGCCTCGGCCTCGGTGCCGCTGCTGAGCCCAGCAGCACCCGCGCCGGCCCGCAGCGCCTGCTGCATCTCGGCGCGCTTCTTGCTCGCCGGGTCCCCGCCGTACACCGGCGCCTGCTGCTGCTCCCATTCGGTGTCGATCCGCAGCACCGCGAAGCGGGCGGTCTCGACCGTGTCGCGCAGCTCCTCGAGCGTGTCGCACAGCGGCTGCAGGTAGCAGTGGCCGCAGCGATGGGGCGAGCGACAGTCGAGGGCCACGCCGCGCTCGAGCAGGTGCGCGTACTCCTCCTTGCGCCCGCGGACCTCGTCGCCGAGCTTGTACGGGTCCTGGATCAGCTCCTCGAAGCCCTCGAGGTGCTGCGGCGGGAAGCGATTGAGCCAGATGTGGATCCCCGGCCGCCGCGCGTACGAGAACGCCTCGAGCAGATACGGCCGCATCTCCTCGAGGTCGTAGAACAGCGTCTCCTTGCCCTCGGTGTAGGCGCGGCCGAAGGGGATCACGTGCAGCAGGTCGAACTCGCGGACCCCCATCGCCGTGAAGGTCGCCAGCAGCTCGGGCAGCTGCTTCACGTTGCCGCGGTTGACGCAGACGTCGATGTTGATGATCGGCCGCCCGTCCGCGAGCGCCTGCTTGAGGCCGGTGACCTCCTCGTCGAAGGCCCCGCGGGTGCCGACCAGCGCGTCGTGGATCTTCGCGTTGGGTCCATGGATCGAGAACGTGATCTCGCCGAGGCCCGCGTCGAGCGAGCGCTTCAAGAAGTCGCCGTACGCGAACATCCGCCCGTTGGTCACGGTCTGGACCTTGCGATAGCCGGCGAGCCGACCGAGGCGCACGAAGTCGACGAAGTCGGGGTGAATGGTCGGCTCGCCCCCCGACAGGATCAGCCGCTCGGCCCCCTTGCGCCGCCCGTCGAGGATCTGCGCCTTGATCTCCTCGCGCGCCCGCATCGTCCCGTCGTGGGTGTGCGAGTCGAGGCAGAACACGCAGCGGTCGTTGCAGTCGAAGGTCAGCCGCACCCAGTTGCGACGCTCGTGCGCCGCCTCCTCGTGCTCGCGGATCTTCGGGCCAGCGGCGGGCGTGTCCATCCCCCGCATCCTACGCCCGGATCCAGGCCGCCGGGGCCTCCAGCCGCCTCCCTCGCGGTCGACGCGTCGCGCCACGCCACGCCACGCGCGCGCCACGGCCCGGCCCGAGCGTGTTACCCTGCCCCGGATGCCCGCGCCTCGCGTCCTGGTCGTGCACCCGCCGGTCTCGATCGCCCGCGACTTCATCGACTACCCCTACTTCTCCGACCTCGGCGCCGTGCAGCTCGCGGCCGTGCTCGAGCAGCGCCTCGGCCCCGCGCAGGTCGCCCTCGTCGACGCCCACGCGCAGCCGAACTCCGGCCTCCACTGGCGCCCCGACGGCCGCGCGCGCCTCGGCGTCGACCCGGCCGATCTCCTCGTCGCGCTCACCGGCGACGATCCCGCGGCCGTCGTCGTCGCCTACACCCCGTTTCACCGCCCGCCCCGCCGCGACGACCTGCTCGCGGCTGTCCTCTCGGACATCCGCGCCCGCTGGCCCGCCGCCACGCTGATCCTCGCCGAGTGCTACCAGTCGGGCCAGCATCACATCACCTTCGCCGGCGACGAGGTCCTGCGCAGCTACCCCGAGGCCGACGCTCTGGTGCTGTTCGAGGCCGAGCGCACCGTGCCCGCGCTGATCGACGCCCTCTTCACCCGCGGCGAGCGCCCGCGCGGCGTGCATCGCGGCGAGCAGCCCGAGCTCGACGAGCTCCCGCCCCCCGCCTGGCACCGCCTCGAGCTCGGCGCGCTCGCGCGCTTCCACGCCCGCGTGGTCGCTGGCCTCGGCAGGAGCCCCTGGGCCTTCCCGATCGACGGCCACACCCTCCCGCTGGTCACCAGCCGCGGCTGCCCGTTTCGCTGCCTGCACTGCAGCTCCAACCCCGACACCGCGCCCGGCGAGCCCAAGCGCCAGCGCCGGCGCTCTCCCGAGAACCTCAGCGCGTTGCTCGAGCGCTACCGCGAGCTCGGCGCGACCCGCCTGTACGTGCTCGACGAGCTGGTCAACGTGCACGAGGGCCACTTCGACCACCTGCTCGCCGAGCTCCATCGCCTCGATCTCCGCCTCGAGATCCCGAACGGCATGCGCGCCGACTACCTCGAGCCGCGCCACCTCGCCCTGCTCGCCGGCCGCATCACCACCGTCAGCGTCAGCGCCGAGAGCGGCGTGCAGCGGGTCGTCACCGAGGTCGTCGGCAAGCGCCTCGA
>Ga0075152_10003398_pt1 | contig 11127 bp, 13 predicted proteins | sample JI61114C2DNA_FD_70964 | JGI IMG/M metagenome (GOLD analysis project Ga0075152, IMG submission 70964) | Wastewater effluent complex algal communities from Wisconsin, to seasonally profile nutrient transformation and Carbon sequestration -... | ecosystem: Engineered > WWTP > Effluent > Algae...
CAAGTAATTTACTTTCAACATGGTGGTAATCTGCTGATGCAATTATTGCATCGCAGTCTATCCGGTTACCATTTGCCATTATTCCGCTTGCCCGATTATTTTCGACAATAATTCGATCAACCGGTGAATTGAAATGAATCTTTGTACCATTTCGTTTGGCAACCTCCAGAAAACCATCAATTACTTTTCCAAAACCCCCATCGGGATACCAGGTACCAAGCTTAAGTCCTGCATAGTTCATTAAACTGTATAAGGCAGGAGTATCCTGTGGCATAGCACCCAGAAAAAGCACGGGAAACTCCATCAGGGCAACCAATCTGGGATCCTTGAAGAACTTTCTGACATGCTTTCTGAAGGAACTGAATACCTGAAGACGGAAGGTACCTTTAATAAGATCAAGGTCAGCAAACTCCATCAACGACAATCCCGGTTTGTAAACCAGGCTGCCCATACCAGTTTCATATTTGAATCTGGCCTCATTCATAAATCTGTCAAGCTGAGTTGAACTTCCTTTTTCAATAGACTCAAACATCTGAGAAAGCTCGCTATAACTTTCAGGCACCTGCATTACCTCATTTTGTGGGAATACCACATCAAAAGAAGGATTTAAAAGCTTAAGCTGATAAAAATCAGAAACCTTACAACCAAAATCAGAGAAGAATTTTTCAAAAACATCTGGCATCCAATACCAGCTCGGTCCCATGTCAAAAACATACCCGCTTTCTTTTAACTGCCTTGCCCTTCCACCCGGCTGTGGATTTTTTTCATAAACATGTACCTCATGCCCAGCTGCAGACAGATAAGATGCTGCGCTTAAACCTGAAAAACCTGATCCGATGACAATAATTTTTGACATTATGTAATTAAATTATTGCTTACAACCTCTTTAAATCCGAGTATTCTTTCAATGTCTACCACTGAAGACAAGTATTCAGTTTTAGGTGGAAAATTTAAACCCGAAATTAATTTATGGTTACCAGCAAGATATATTTTATCACCAGTAAAGTACTCATTGACCAGCCCAATATCTTTTTGAACCTGTTCAGGAACATCAAAATGAATCAGGAACATCAATAAATAATCTGGTCTGGTATCAATTACAGCTGATTTTAATGATTTTATCGGGACATTACTACCCAGATAAATCACTTTGTGACCTGAAAGCCTGATTAAAAAATTAGCATATAATAATGGTAATTCATGAAATTCATTCTCTGGAAGAAAAAGCAGCCAGTTTTTTTTTGTTGAATCAGGTAAAGGCAGGGAATCAATAGCTGCCGACAATTTTTGATGAAAAATATTAGTGATAAAATGTTCACTGGTAGTAGGCAGAATATCACTGGACCAAAGTAAACCTATCCGATTCATTAACGGATGGATTACCGTTTTATAAGTCTCCCTAATACCATTAGCTGAAAAACATAAAGAAAGTATATGTTCAAAATGGCCGGAATCAAAAGACATCCCTGCAGCGATTAGCTGATTTATGTAATACTCTGCAGTTTCACTGGAATCTACCCTAACTGAATTGTGAATCATGGAGAAGAGTGCATCATCACTCATTGAACATAATTGGGAAACCTTATGCCCCTGTTCGATCAGACTGACAATATTAAGAAGTCGTCTTAATTGTTTGTCGTCATAATATCTGGTATTTCCCTCAGATCGCTCCGGCTTAAGTGCATCATACCTCTGCTCCCATATTCTGATCGTATGGGGCTTGATTCCAGAGAACTGGGAAAGTTGTGAGATAGAAAATAAATTCATTGTTTAAATTTAAAACAAAAAATTTAAACAAAATTGTTTAACACAGTAATATTACAATTCCATGTGAATTTAAAGTTCCTCTAACCGAAAGTTTATTTGATTCTTTTCCAGTACTCCTCTACGATCATTCCATTAGGCAAAGTGCCGTTTATTGTCAGTTTGTCCTGATCCACAGTAAATTTATAGGAAATTGTAACATCAGTATTTTGTGAGGGTCTGCTACTGAACTTACTGGTAATCAAAACACTATCTCCCTTAATTTGATAAACACCTGAATTGTATAATTCCGGTGAATTATTGCCCTCAAGCATAAAAGCTTCGTAGGTATCCGAAGCATAGGTTCTCTGCATCAGAAATTCATTAGAAGCTTTCTGAGATCTGCCATTGTAAACACCCCCATCATACTGCCAAGTTCCCTTTAAAGGACCCTTGCTGCAAGAGGAAATCAGAACCAGGCATAACAAGGCGGATGAGATAGTGAAAAAGTTTTTCATGTTTTAGATTTTATAAGGAAATCCAATTAATTTCCTTTTTTAACAGTTGCTGAGTCTTCTCTTCTTCAGAACCAGCTATTGCGGTGAAATCATAGACCCAGTTTGCCTGAGGAGGCAAACTCATCAAAATGGATTCAATTCTTCCATTAGTTTCCAGACCGAACTTGGTTCCGGCGTCATATACCAGATTAAATTCCACGTATCTGCTCCGGCGCTGGAATTGCCAGAGTTTTTGTTCTTCAGTAAACGGTTTATTCCTGTTTCTTTGAATAATTTCAGTGTAGACAGGCAAAAAAGTCCTGCCTACAGCTTTTGAAAATTCGAAAATAGTATCCCAATCGAGGCCTGTTGACTGAGGGGTTAAACGATCATAAAATATACCTCCAACTCCCCTGGTCTCATGACGGTGTTTTATGTAAAAATAATCATCAGCCCATTTTTTAAATCTGGTATAAAAATCAGACTGAAACCGGTCACAGGTTTGTTTAAGCTCTTCATGAAAAAAACGGGCATCCTCTTTGATCACATAATGTGGAGTAAGGTCAATACCGCCACCAAACCAGCGTAAATCCTGATTGGATTCCCCGGTAATTTCAAAATAGCGGATATTCAAGTGAATTATTGGCACCCAGGGATGATTCGGATGGATCACAATGGAAACACCTGTAGCGAAAAAATCATCCTCATTAAGTCCAAAAGCTTTCTTGATATTTTCAGGAAGTTTGCCATAGACAGCAGAAAAATTCACTCCACCTTTTTCAATAATGTTTCCACCTTGAATGATACGGGTCCGGCCTCCGCCACCTCCATCCCTCTGCCATAACTCTTCCTGAAATTTTGCTGAACCATCGGCAAGTTCAAGTCCGGAACAAATTTCATCCTGAATCAGCTGATAGGCCTCTGCTATCTTTTCTTTCGTAATCATCCTTCAAAAATGATATTTTTTAATTAGATCAAGAAAGCAATTCTCAACATACTCAATCAGAATTAGCTTATTTCAAGATAATCAAGATCCTTTCCAAAGGTTTCCTTTAGCTGATATAATGCAATTAAGGCTATAATAAGGGAGACGAATCCAACAAGTAATGCACTGTTAATAATCCCCAGACTTCCTTTTAATGCCGTAAATGAAAGTGTGGCCAGAACCAAAGATCCTCTAACAAAATTAGGCACCGTAGTAGTTACTGTTGCTCTGAGATTCGTTCCAAACTGCTCGGATGCAATTGTAACAAAGGTTGCCCAATATCCGGATGAAAAACCCAGGAATAAAACAAGCCATATAAACTGTTGCGAATTCATACCATTTGCATTCAGATAAACCACAATGCTAACACCTGTAAGCAATAGAAAAACGAGCATGACCTTTTTTCTGGAGCGCCAGATCTGGCTCAAAAAGCCAGCGACAACATCACCTATAGCGATACCTATATAACAATACATAATACCTGTACCTGCTGAAAGTGGCTCTGTTGCATTTAATTCCTTACCAAATTCAGGTGAGAATGTAACGAGCACACCTACAACAAACCATAGCGGAATTCCTATTAATATGCAGCTCAGATACTTTTTAAATCGTTTTCCATCTGAAAAGAGCATAAAAATATTCCCTTTGCTTACCCCATCGTTCTTCAAATTTTTAAACATTCCAGACTCTGCCAAGCCAACGCGCATTCCCAGGAGAAGAAGTCCCATAATACCACCGATGATATAAGATGTTTCCCAGGCATAATTTTCTCCGATTATTGCAGCAGCAACCGCTCCCATGAGTCCTACCCCTGCGACAATCATAGTACCATAACCCCGGTTTTCTTTGCTCATCGTTTCAGTAACGAGTGTTATACCTGCACCCAATTCCCCTGCCAGACCAATTCCGGCAATAAAGCGAATAATTGCATATTGCTCAACAGTGGTAACAAAACCATTTGCAAGATTTGCTGCTGAGTATAATAATATAGATCCGAAAAGCACACTCAGACGCCCCTTTTTATCACCCAGAACACCCCAAAGGATTCCTCCAATCAACATCCCAAACATCTGGCTGTTAATCAGCATGGTGCCAACCTCCAATAAATCGCTTTCTGAGACTCCAAGGCCTTTCAAACTTTTAATCCGGATCACAGAAAAAAGGATTAGGTCATATATGTCAACAAAATAGCCTAATGCAGCTACTATGATAATTAATTTAACATTTTTCTTATTTGCAATTTCCTGATCCATACGTTTTAATTTATTCCACAATCTACAAACAAAATTGAAAAACCAAAACAAGGGCTCAATTCATTTTCAAGAATATGATATCAGCGATATTTTTTAATATCCCGTCAATTTGCGGATATTTGCAGGGATGGTTATATCAGAAAACATGCTCAAATGGGCAATGCGTTTTTATCCCCCGCTATTTTTTCAAAGAATCTGGGTAGTTAAGTTCGATAAGGGCTTTACCGGAGTGCATGTAAAGATTTCCAGGAGCTTTTTGAATATCAATTTTAACCGTACCATCTTTGGGGGGACAATATTCAGTGCCTCAGATCCATTTTTTGCACTGCTTTTTGATCAGATACTTCAAAGAAGAGGCTTAAAATGCCGGATATGGTTAAGAAGTGCCGAGATCCGCTATTTAAAACCAGGAGCAACAGATTTATATTTTACGATTTCTCTCAGCGAACAGCAAATTAAAGAGGCAGTAAGCATCCTAGAAACTGAAGGGAAATTTGTCAAAGCATATCCGATGAATATTTTTAGTCCGGAAGGATTGCTCTGTGCTACTGTGATCAATGAAGTATATATTCGTAACCTGTTTAAAGGGGAAGAACAAACTATTGCCTACTAAAGATTATTGATCATGAATATCAGGAGACTAATTCTGGAGGGGGAAGGCGTTACGCAGGATTTCAAAAAAAAGATAACCTCCTGTGAAAAAATTGCCAAAACAATGGTTTCATTCGCTAATAATAAGGGAGGAAGACTTTTGGTCGGGGTATCTGATGATGGAACAATAAGTGGGGTAAAGTCTGAAGATGAGGAGAAATATATGATTACCCGGGCAGCACATTTTTATTGTAAACCAGCGCTCGAACCTAAATTTGAAGAGGTCTATCTCGATGATAAAACAGTTCTTGTTGCAGAAATAAATAAGAGTGAAATGAAACCCCATTATGCTCTCGGTGAAGATAAAAAATGGTGGGTTTATATTCGGGTAAAAGACAAAAGTGTGCTCGCCAGTAAAATTGTAATAGATGTACTGAAACGCGAAAACAATGAACATGGGGTTTTGCTTGAATATTCATCCAAAGAAAAAGCCCTTCTGGAATATCTGAACGAACATGAACGAATCACATCACGTGAATATAGTCAGATGCTCAACCTTTCCAGGCGAAGAACTCATCGTATACTTGTGAATCTGGTACTTTCAGGGGTTATCAGACTTCATACCACTGAAAAAGAAGAATACTATACTGCTTCTTGATATAAAGTAGCTTAAATAGCTATATTACAATTATTTAAATACATAATATTTTCTTTTGAAACGAATATATTTTAAATATAAATCTCATTATCAAAGTAATCTTACGCTGGCAATACCTGTGGTTATTTCGCAGCTTGGGCATACGCTTGTACATACTGCAGATAGTGTAATTGTGGGGCATTTTGCAGGTACGATTCCTTTAGCTGCGGTTTCTCTGGTCAACAGCATTTTTATTGTAGCACTGGTAATCGGTATGGGCATATCCTATGGACTCACCCCGCTGATTGCTCAGGAGAGCGGGAAGAATAATAATCATGAGTGCGGGAAACTTCTTGCGAATAGCTTACTGATCAATGCAATCATTGGAATACTACTTTACCTGCTCATCTATTATGGTTCCCTCCTGTTTATTGACAGAATGGATCAGGACCCTGCTGTTGTGGCACAGGCGAAGCCATACCTGGGTTTACTGGGCTTTTCAATTGTACCCTTAATGATTTTCATGACATTTAAACAATTTGCCGAAGGACTGGGGTTCACCAAACAGGCTATGATGATCTCATTATGGGGAAATCTGATTAATGTATGCCTGGGAATCATTTTTGTAAAAGGTTTATTTGGAATTGAACCTATGGGTGTGAACGGGGTAGGCTGGAGTACACTGATAGACAGAACTATTATGGCCATAGTAATGTGTATTTATGTATTAAGGTCAAGGTATTTTAAAGAATATCTAAAATCATTTAGTCATCAATCCATTGATAAAGTCAGAACAGTTAAAATTCTAAAAATTGGCACACCGGTTGCACTTCAATATACTTTTGAAGTGACTGCATTCAGTGTATCAGCAATTTTAATCGGCAGTATTGGAGCAGTAGAACAGGCGGCCCATTTGGTTGCTATCAATCTGGCAGCCATAACCTATATGATGGCCAGTGGCATTTCTGCTGCAGCAACAATTAAAACCGGCAATAATTATGGTAAAGAGGATTTCATGAACCTCAGGCTTTCTGCTATCTCCAGCTATCATATTGTTCTGATTTTTATGGCGGTAGCAGCTATCCTGTTTGCAGGACTAAATGAATATTTACCATGGATTTATACTTCAGATAAAGCCGTTATAAGTATTGCTGCACAATTACTTATAATTGCAGCATTCTTTCAGCTATTTGATGGAACACAAATTGTAGGTTTAGGAATACTACGTGGAATAGGAGATGTTAATATACCTACTTTAATCACTTTTGTAGCTTATTGGATAATAGGTATTCCTGCGGGTTACTATCTTGGGATAGTCATGGGGTATGGAGCAAATGGAATCTGGTACGGTCTGACTTTGGGCTTACTGGTTTCGGCCGGTCTGCTCTTTACCAGATTCCATTATTTTTCTAAGAAACTGGTTCGGCAAGCTCAAATATAATTGATGCCACAGGAATTCTGATTTCATTAAAAATCTGAGATTGCATTTTTTTCAATCTTTCGGTATGATCTTCAAGACGATCATTAATATTCATATATCTGATCAAATCGCCTGTTCTTGTATCAACAAATCTGTACCGGGTAAAATATTGCTTTTCCATAGCCCAAATTTAGGCTAAATTTATTGAAAATCAGCATTTTATGTTATTATAGTTTTAGGAATTAATAAATCTAATATTTTTAGAAGTATAGATCATGCGCAATCCGGTAGGTATTGCAGTGAGCCTCAACGATATCTGTAATCTTTGGGGAATAGCCCCCTCCCATACTAATTTGTACAGGCAGCCCTAAACTATGGCAGTAATGCAGCACCATCTCATCCCTTTGTTTACATCCACTAATGGAAAGATTGAGTTTGCCAAGTTTATCTGTTGCCAGTACGTCTACCCCTGCCAGATAAAAAATAAAATCGGGTTTAAACGATTCCATAATAAAGCTAAGGTTCTCTGAAAGCAGCTCAAGGTATTCTGCATCAGTGATTCCATCAGACAGGCTAATATCAAGATCAGATTTCTCCTTTCTGAATGGAAAATTCTTTTCTGCATGCATAGAAAAGGTAAAGACCCTTGCTTCCTTACTGAATATTTCTGCAGTACCATTTCCCTGATGCACATCTAAATCAATAATCATTATGCGCTTTGCTAGAGAATTACTCAATAAGTAATTAGCTGCAATCGCCTGATCATTTAAAAGACAAAATCCTTCAGCCCAGTTTGATCCTGCATGGTGAGTGCCACCAGCTACATTAAATGCGATACCATGCTCCAGAGCATGAATGCTGGCATCAATAGTGCCCCGGGCAATTCTGATCTCCCGCTCAACGAATGTCGCTGACAATGGAAAGCCTGCCCGCCTGATTTCAGCATCACTCAGTTTCAAATCCCTGAGTCTTGTCCAGTAATTCTCATCATGAGTTAATTTGATAACATCTTCTTCCAACTTGCCGGGTGAAAAAAGTGAATCATTGCTGATCAAACCTTCATAAAGCAGCTGCTCAGGAATGAGTTCATACTTAAGCATAGGGAAGCGATGCCCGGGTGGCAAAGGAAGAATGTAAACAGGATCAAATGCTAGAAAAAGCAAAAGAATTAAAAATTAACAGTTGATTGGTTCCTATTTTTCTTAAAAATCCTGATAATCAATGCTATCAGAATGATTGCAATAGCGGCATGTGCAGCATTAATTACATCTTCATATAATTGAGCATCTACCTGTTTCCTTTTCAAAATAATGCCATACAAAGCCCAAAGGACCACAAATCCAAATGGTATATTCCTCCTGACCAGGACAATAAACAAGGAAAGAAGGGCTGCAATACCTATCATAATGATAACCCAATTGCTCTCAGAAATTCCCATTCCGTTCCAGCCTGTTGAATATAGCCAGGTGCTGATATTGGCAATACTGGCTATACATATCCATCCAAAATAAATGCTCAAAGGGAACTGTGTAAAAATCTTTGTCTGAATTGATCGGTCCGGGTTCGAAATATGGGCCTTAATACTGATTTTAATGAGTGTAATAAGTTGAATTAAGATCAGGATTACTGATAATAATAATTGTTCATTAACCCATGCAATTAACCATAGGCCGGTGGCGACACTATTCAGCGCAAAAAACCAACCTATGTTCTGTGTATCCTGATTGGTTTGACAGCTGGAAGTTTTAGCAAAGGCTTTATAGAGATGGAAGACAGAAAATGCTAACAGTGAGACATAAATGAGTCCCCAAATGGCGAATGTAATCCCTGCCGGTGCGAAAACAGTATCATATTTTGCAGAAACCTGACCTACATCCTGATTAGAAAATAATTTCATCTGAACCAGGTATGATATCAATAATTGAAACCCAAGAGTTATCAAATTCAGTATTGCCAATAATCTTGTTTTCATCTCGTTTTAGTTTAATACTTTTTGTTTCAGAATTGGCTTATAAGCTCATAACAAAGAAATGTTAATATCAGTTTTTTCAGGATTTATATTCAATAAGGTCAATAATCTGTGCAAGATAGTCTGCATCGGTTTGATCAAAACTATTCAATTCTGAACTGTCAACATCTAAAACACCTATAACCTTTCCATTTCGGATAATTGGTATTACAATTTCAGACTTTGAAGCAGCACTGCAGGCTATATGACCGGGAAATGCCTCAACATCAGGTACAATCAGCGTTTGTTCCTGTACCCATGAGGCACCACATACTCCCTTTCCCTTCTTGATTCTGGTGCAAGCAACCGGACCCTGAAATGGGCCCAAAACCAGTTCTTCTGACTTTACCAGATAGAAACCTACCCAAAAGAAGTTAAATTGCTCTTTCAGGGCAGCACAAATATTTGCCATATTAGCAATCTCATCATGTTCCCCTTCAAGTAAAGCAGAAATTTGAGGTAATAGTGAAAGATATTGTTCCTTTTTGGTACCTGTTAAAATCTTTAAATCTTCAGCCATATTACAAAATTACCATTCGGGATTCATTGATTATCATAGTCAAGTAAAAAACAATTTCTTCGACTATGAATTATACAATGTCAAAGGGTTTGGTGTTGTTTTGGAGCAATTTCCGATGGCAATTATTCAGGAGATCTTATTGAAATTCCACAGGAAGAATACGTTTGGATAAATTACCTTTGTGGCCTGAAAAAGAAATCCTTAAGAGCAACTATGTTAGTTTCAATTAGTATTGTGCGTTACAGAATATTATTCATTCCTTTTGCAATACTTGCAATGGCGATTCATCGTATACCCTTGTATTTTAATAAGGGCTGCAGGTTCTGGAAATTAATGGGATGCGGTAAGAACGGCTCATTTGACCTGCAACCCGACTGGCAGCAATGGGCTTTACTGGCAGTTTGGAATTCAGAAGAAGAGTTTAACAGATTCAATGAAAACTCATTTATTGCATGGTGGTGGAAGCAATTTACACAAGAACATTGGACACTTCTAAGTGTACCTATAGCAAGTCACGGTAAATGGGATGGAAAAGAACCGTTTAAACTGGATAAATACGAAACGAATTATACCGGGCCGGTTGCAGTTTTAACCAGAGCAACCATTCGATTAAATAAACTTCCTCAGTTCTGGGCCAATGTTGAGCCGGTTGCAGAAATAATGACAAAAGCTAAAGGATTTATTACCTCAGTTGGAATTGGCGAAGCCCCTTTCTTCAGACAGGCTACGCTTTCAGTCTGGAAAGATATGGAAAGTATGAAAGCATTTGCCTATGGTTCAGCTGAGCATGCTGAAGTAATTAGAAAAACAAGGAAACTGGATTGGTATAGTGAAGAACTATTTGCACGATTCCGTTTGCTATCAGGAAGCGGAACCAATAAAGGGATTGATCCCATCAATGAAATTCAACAAGATTTATTAAAAGCTAAACAATGAGAGTAATCGCAGAACTGCCACATCCGGATTGTAAGATCACCTTATTTTCTATGAATCAAAAATATATTATCAAACTGGAGAAGGGGATCTTCGAACAGATCTATAAAATATCAGAACTTGATATACCCGAAGGAGTGAACGGGGTATTCCAGTTACTTGATTCAGAATTTATAAAATCAGCAGCAGAACGCTTCAACCAAATGCGGATTGATTTCAATCAGGCTTACAAAAGATATGACAGCAATACGATATAAGTAATTGATAAACAGATAGTTATATATTAAAACGAAATTATATTTGGCTAAAACAGCATTATTTAGCCATTAAATGTTTTTATATATTAATTAATACTTTATATTAAATATTATAACTATTTGATTTACAATTTATTATAAAATATAACAGAATAATATTTTATTGGCCAAAAACGCCAAATTTATGGGAGGTTTGGCAATTATTATATATTTCAATACATTTTAAAAGCTAAGATTTTTTTTCCTATTTTTGAATCATGAAACATATCAACTCAACCCGTTT
>Ga0075152_10003399_pt1 | contig 11125 bp, 2 predicted proteins | sample JI61114C2DNA_FD_70964 | JGI IMG/M metagenome (GOLD analysis project Ga0075152, IMG submission 70964) | Wastewater effluent complex algal communities from Wisconsin, to seasonally profile nutrient transformation and Carbon sequestration -... | ecosystem: Engineered > WWTP > Effluent > Algae...
GTCGGCCACCTCGACAACGCCGGGCCACCAGCGTGTGGCGGAGGAACTGAACATGGGCACTTTGGCGGCCTCGGCGAGCTTGTAGATTTCGATAGCATCCTTGAGGCTGGCTGCCACAGGCTTGTCGAGGAAGAAGGGTTTGCCGCTGGTGATGACTTCTCTGGCCTGATCAAGGTGCGGTCGGCCATCGACGCTGAGGATCATGAGCGCATCTGAGGCAGCACAGACTTCGGCGATGGTCGGGAGGATTTTGACGCCGTATTTATCCCGCAAGACGGACGTGAATCCCTCAACACGCGTGGCGCTTTCAGGCAGGTCTGGACTGCCTCCGGCGAAGGCTGCCACAACTCGTGCTCCGGGGACGTGGTTGGGATTCGCCGGGTCGTTCAGCCGGAGAGTGAACTGCTCGGAGTGGGAGGTGTCGAGACCGATGAGGCCGATGCGGATGTTCTCGGCCAAGGCGGATGTGGTGAACATGGTGAAGACGGCCGCGAGAGCGGCAAGTGCCAGAGTTTTTAGATCACGCATGGGCCACACAGACGATGGGGGTTGGGGATCAATTCAGGGGCTTCAATTCTTGCGGCAGGAATTGCCCATCTTTGCGGATGAGCACTCCATCGAACCAGATTTCACCGCCACCGTATTCAGGACGTTGGATGTTCACGAGATCCCAGTGGACCTGGCTGCGGTTGCCGTTGTCAGCAGGGCCTGCATAGGCCTCGCCAGGTGTGAAGTGGAAGCTGCCGGCGATCTTTTCATCAAAGAGAATGTCACGCATGGGTTCGCGAATCTCGCGGTTAAAGGCGATGGCGAATTCGCCGATGTAGCGAGCGCCGGCATCGCTGTCGAAGATCTTGTTGATGGCAGCCGTGTTGTTGGCTGTGGCGTTGACGATCTTGCCCTTGGAGAACTCGAGCTTCACGCTGTCGAAGGCGATTCCCTGATAGATGGTTGGGGCATTGTAGCTGATCACACCTTCGACACTGTCCTTCACCGGCGAGGTAAAGACTTCGCCATCAGGAATGTTATGGCGTCCACCACAGGCGATGGCCTTGATGCCTTTGAGGCTGAAGCGGAGATCGGTGCCAGGACCTTTGATGTGAACATCCTTCGTTTTGTCCATGAGCTTTTTGAGGGCGTTCATGGAGGGGACGAGCGCGGCGTAGTCGAGCAGGCAGACCCTGAAGAAGAAGTCCTCAAACGCCTTGGTGCTCATGCCTGCCTGCTGCGCCATGGCAGAGGTGGGCCAGCGCAAAACACACCAGCGGGTGTTGTTCACGCGCTCGTTTTGCAGCGGACGGAGCTTGGCCATGACCATCTTCATTTTCTCGGCGGGCACGTCGCTGTTCTCGGTGATGTTGTGGCTGCCACGCACGGCTATGTAGCAGTCCATCTTTTTCATGAGCTCAAGGTTGTGTGCACCGATGAGGTCATATTGCTCATCTGCTGCGTGCATCATCATCTCGCGGGTGATGGAGGTGTCGTGGATGTGGATGAGAGGATGTGCCTTGGCCTCGACGACCGCGCGGATGAGGGCCTGCGCGACATAGCTCGGCACATCGAAACAATCGATCCAGACGAAGTCCCCTTTCTTCACCTTGGTGGAGTAGCGGACGAGAGTGCGGGCGAGTTGGTCAATGCGTGGGTCGTGCATGGTCGTTTATAACGAGCGGGGCAGGGGATGGTAAACAGGTTTTTGCATTCAGGGAGCTTTTGATTCGTCTCCAAGAAAGCCCGGGGTTGGCCGTTGAGCATAGCCCTCCTCCGTCCGGGCTTCCCTACTGCACTCTTGCTACGGCAATGCCGAATCGGGTATAAGCCAACCTTAATATACCCCCAACTATGAAAATGCGTCTCTTTCTGGCCATGCTGCTTCTGGCCCTTGTTGTCTTCTGGCTTTCGAAGCAGCCTACTGCTGGGCCGTCGGCTTTAGTGGCTGAAAAAAATGTCATCGTTCCTGTGACGGTGTCCGCTGCCATGAATCTGCCGACGCAGACCTCTGCGATGGCGACCTTTCGTCGATGGAGCGAGCTGTATATCAATGCAAAGATGCCCGAGCGAACAGGGCTGCTGGCGGAAGGCCAGGCCTTTGCCAAAGAGCACACGAAAGAGATCGCGAAGCTCATCAAAACAGACCCGCAGGCAGCGATCGCGAATGCAGTGCCGATGGTGGTGCGGCAAAAGCTGCCGCCGGAGATCGTGATACTGCTGGAGGAGCGGCCTCGTCTGCGCGGTGACTATCTGGTGCGGGGCAATGTGCCCCTGCCGGGCAGCACCACCGAGCCCTATGCCAGGACGGTGATGGCCAAGGATGGCACGAGCTGGAATGCCTATGTCTATGGCAGACGGCAACTTCAGCGGACGACGACGAATGTCTCACTCAATGGTGTGGCTGTGGGCAGTGACATGGCGGTCTCGGAGTCTCCGCTGAGGGTGCTGGAGGCGGGAGAGGTGCCGCAGGTGGACGGACGGAAGGTGGTGGAGTCCTGCCCGATCTCGGGCATCGAGACAGAGGTGGAGAAAACGGCCGCTGGAGATCTGCCGCCAGTGTCTGAGGAAACCCCGGCGTATGAGACCCCGGAGCAGATCGCTTATGTGTGCCGCGGCGGACACATCGGTGAAGTGGAGGCACAGTATCTCTCGGAGGAGGAGCGCGCTCACTGGGAGACACTGGGAGTGAAGATGAATGCGGGCACGGGCAGTGGCCCGTCGCATGGAGCGGTGGGCACCATCCCGAGTTCATGGACCACGGGGAACCGCTCCTTCCTCTACATCCGCTGTGCTTTTGCAGACAGCCCAGCGGACCCGCAAAACGAGCAGGAGTGCTATGACATGCTCAAGAACGCGAACGACTTCATCGTCGCGAACAGCTACGGGCGCTGCTACCTCACCTATGCCGTGCCACCGCTGGTGATCCTGCCTTATCCGACTGCCTGGTACACCGCGCGTGGAGACGGGGTGCTGCAAAGTCATGCGCGGCAGATCGCCCGAGGCATGGGATACGACTACGACAGCTACGACCTCGACGCGGTGCGCTGGACTGGCGGGCCGGGGAGCTATGGCGGCGCGGCTTATGTCGGCTTTCAGGGCATGTGGATGAAGACGAGCAGCGTCGGCACCTTTCTCCATGAACTGGGTCATAACCTGGGACTCTGGCACGCGAACTTCTGGCTCACCACGCCGCCCAGCGTGACCGGACCGGGGGAGAACCTGGAGTATGGCAATAACTTTGACCTCATGGGCAGCAGCGGCTCTCTGGGGCACTACACGGCGAGCACGAAGGCGGTCCTTTCCTGGATGCCACAGGAGCAGTTCTGGAATGTCACCCGCAGCGGTCTTTACCGCATCTCCCAGACTGACAACGACATCGCAGATCCGAGCCTGCGCTATGCGCTGCGCATCCGCCAGGACTCGGAGAGGGACTACTGGGCGGAGTTCAGGCAGCTTTTCACCACCAACGTGGGCCTAACGAACGGACTGATGATGACCTGGGACCGCTGGGGCCTGAGCGGCATCGGCGGCAGTGGGGGAAACCCGACGAATGGCAGCAATGGCGGCGCGCATCTGCTGGACATGACACCGGGTTCCTTTGGCAATGGCACCACCGATACGCGCAGTGACTCCGCCCTCTGGGTGGGGCGCACCTACAGTGACCCTGACTTCAACATACACGTCACCCCCATCGCGAAAAACACCAGCACCACACCACCCTCGATCGACGTGCAGGTGCAGGTCGGCGACACGCCGGGGAACACCGCGCCGTCCCTCTCCATCAATGCCAGCACCGTCACGCCCGCTGCCGGTGGCAATGTCACCCTGACAGCGACGGCGGTCGATCCAGAGGGAGATACGCTGGCCTACGCCTGGGTGTTCGGAGATGGCACCTACTCTCTAAATAACAATGCCGTGCAAACCAAAAGCTGGGCCAGTGCAGGCCGCTACCAGGTCCTCTGCACGGCCAGTGACATGAAGGGGCGGCGCACGACGCGCAGCGTGCTCATCACGGTGGGATCTCCGACAAACTTCACCGTCAGCGGCACCATCACCGGTCCAGGAGGCGTGCCGCTGGAGGGGGTCTTTGTGGCGAACCATGCGCCCTCGAATAACACCAGCCACCCCACTCCAGGCTCCTTCCGCAGCACTTGGACGGACAGCTCCGGCAATTACATGATCACCAATATCAATGCGGGCACTTATGTCGTTACGCCCACCCTTTACCCGTACAGCTTCAGTCCCGTCGGCACCTCGACGACCGTCGGCCCCAGCGTGACGGGGAGAAATTTTACCGCCACCAGTCTCCCAGCCATCACCATCACCTACCCTGATGCCGTGGCGAATGAGGGGCCCACTCCTGGCCCAGCCGTGGTCCGTCTGACCCGGGCTGGTAGCACCAGCACTGCGCTGGACGTGCAGATGTTCACCGCCACCTCGGGCTCGGCAGGACGCAACACGGACTACACGCTCACCCCCGCCCCCACGAACTCTGGCGGCACCGCCTACTTCACGATCCCAGCGGGCGCCGCTTTCCTGGACATCACCATCACGCCGATCAATGACGCCACTGTCGAAGGGGTGGAGTATGCCGCACTGGACTTCGCCAATACGGCTGCTGGCTATGTCATGTCAGGAACTGCACGTGCCGTGGTCCCCATCAGTGATGATGATAGCAGCCTGCCCGTGGTGCGGCTCACCTCCGTGGATGACAGCGGCCACGAAGCCGGGACCGATGTGATGACGCTGATGCTGGACCGCGATGCTCCATTCACCGCTGCTTTGACCGTGAACCTAACCTACTCCGGCACAGCCACTCGACCCGCCGACTACACCGCCCCGACCTCCGTGATCATCCCTGCTGGCAGTGCCAGCACTACTTTTACCCTCACGCCCGTGGATGACGTCCTCATCGAGACCACGGAGACCATCATCACCACGATCACCAACACCCCGGCTTCATACCTGCGCACCTCCACCGCTCAAAGCGTGACCTCCACTCTGAATGATGACGACATGCCCGTCGTCAGCGTGGTGGCCACGGATGCAGCGGCCGCAGAGGCAGGCAGTGACAGGGGCGTCTTCACCATCACCCGCACGGGTGAGACGAATGCGTCCCTGACCGTGGACTATGCGGTCAATGGCCGCGCGGTGCTGGGCACCGACTACCGCAGGCTGGACGGGCGCGCCGTCATCCCTGCAGGCAGCACCAGTATCACCGTGGAGATCGTTCCCTTTGACGACACCCGCGATGAGGGCACCCAGGATGTCATTTTGCAGCTCCGCACCGCTCTGAATTACGTCATCAGCAACGCTGCATCCACCGCCACCATCAACATCGCCGATGACGATGCCACGGAGATCTATGTGGAGTTGAATTCCGGCTCCGCTGTGGAGCCTGCGTCAGGCAGCAGCAACGGGCCCATCTTCCAGATCCACCGCCCCGCCTCTGGCACCGCCATCACGGTGAACTACGCCATCACCGGCACCGCCACGAGCGGCACGGACTTCACCGCCATGCCGGGCACCGTGAGCTTCGGCACCGGCAGCACCAGCCAGACGGTCATCGTCTCCATGCTGGCAGACACCCTCCAGGAAAACGCGGAGTCGGTGACGCTCACCCTCCTGCCAGGCACAGGCTACACTCTCATGCCCGGACAGCTCAGCAGCATGACAGGCTACATCGTGGATGCCGATCAGGAGACGGTGGATGTCAGCGTGACAGACACCGGAGCCATGACCACCCAGATCGCTGAAAACTCTCCCAGCGGCACTGTCTATTTCTTCAAGCGCAACAGCGCCGGAGCCCTGGTGGTGAACTACACCGTCGGCGGCACGGCCACCAGCGGCACGGACTTCACCGCACTCGGCGGCACCATCACCATCCCAGATGGGCAGACGAGCGCGACCCTGAATGTCACCGCGCTGAATGACACCATTCCTGAAGGGGTGGAGACCATCATCATCACGGTGACACCGGTCTCCGGAAATTATGGCACCCGCTTTGGCAGTGCCACCATGTACATTGCGGACAATGATGCTTTCAGCAGTGGCACAGTCACTTTTGGCGCAGCCACAGCCAGCACCGCAGAGAATGTCGGCACCCACAACATCCCTGTGAACATCACCGGCACTCCGCCGGGAGCCGTCAGCGTCTTTTATCGTGTGAATGGCGGCACCGCCGCAGGCAGCGGGATCGATTTCACCCTGCCTCCAGGAGTCTTAAACTTCGCCGCCGGTGAGACGACGAAGAGCATCCCGGTAGCCATCCGGCAGGATCTCCAGCCTGAACCACCAGAGACCCTCATCGTGCAGCTCTTCAATGCCACCGGAGCCAATCTCGGCACCGCCAACCAGACGCTGACGATCCAAAACGTCTCCCTGCCCGAGGCCTTCAGCGATCCCGCCTCTGGCGTCTCCTCCTCAGCCATGACCTTCAATGGCCGCGTCATGGCTGGTGGAGCCGCCACCACCTGGTGGTTCGAGTATGGCGGCACCACCGCCTATGGCCTGACCACACCGGTGCAGAATCTCGCCGCAGGCAGTGCCTTTGTGAATGTGAACGCACTCGCTTCCGGGCTCACGCTCACCTCCTACCACTTTCGCCTCGTGGCGCAAAACAGCCTCGGCATCAGCTACGGCATCGACCAGTTCCCCGGCATCATCAGTGAGCCACCCGTGATCGTGGACCACCCGCAGAGTCTGGCGGTGAATGAGGGGGACAGCGCCAGCTTCACCGTCACCGCGACTGGCGGCGGCCTGAGCTACCAATGGCAAAAAGGCACCACCGATATCCCCCTGGCCACCTCCCCCATCTACACCATCCCCATCACTACCACAGGCAGCGCAGGCACCTACCGCTGCGTCGTCACGAATGCGGACGGCTCTGACACCAGCAATCCCGCCACGCTCACCATCGTGACTCCGCCTGTGATCACGCAGGACCCAAGTCCTCTCACGCTCGCCGCCGGGCAGGATGCCGTCTTCACCGTCACCGCCACCGGTTTCTTCCTCAACTACCAGTGGCAAAAGGACCAGCAGGATCTCCCAGGGCAGGTCGGCCAGTCCCTGAACCTCACCTCTGTCACGACCCTGGCTGACGGCTCCTACCGCTGCATCGTCAGCAACACAGCCGGCTCAGACACCTCCGCTCCCGCCACCCTCACCGTCAATGGCCCGCCCACCGTCGTGCAGCAGCCTGCCAACGTTGCCGTCAACCTCGGCGGAGTCGCCACCTTCACCCTCATCGCCGCCGGACCAGACCTGAACTACCAGTGGCAGCGTGACACTGGCAGCGGCATGGCGAACATTGATACCGCCACCAGTGCCAGTTACATCATCCCTGCCACCGTCGCGGGTGACGCCGCCTCTTACCGCTGCCGCATCAGCAATACGCACGGCACCATTTCCAGTGACACCGTCACCCTCACCGTCGTCAGCCCGCCTGTGCTCGTCTCCCCGCTCACGCCCCGCTCCGTCGTTATTAATGAGAGTCTCACCTTCAATACCGCTGTGCAGGTGGATGGCCTCTTCCTCAGCTACGAATGGCGTCGGGATGGCACCACCATCCCCGGTTCAGGACCTGCATTGAGCATCTCAAACCTCGCCGAAGCGCACAACGGCAGCTACACCTGCCGCGTCTGGAATGCAGCTGGGGAGGTCTTTACTCCTGCCGTCACCCTGCTCGTCGTCACCCTGCCTGTCATTGATGCTGAGCCGGATGACACCCTCGTGGATCTCGGTGATCCCGCCACCATCAGCGTCACCGCCAGCGGCCCCCTGCTCACCTACCAGTGGTGGCACAATGGCCTGCCCATCAATGCCGCCACCAACTCCAGCCACAACATCAGTGCCATGGCCATCGCCAATGTCGGCTACTACTATTGCAAAGTCACCAACAGCGCGGGCACCGCCACCACCCGCTCCACCCTTGTCGGTGTCGATGGCATGCCCGTCGTCACCCAGACCCCATTCCCCGTGCTCGCCGAGGCTGGCGCGCCCATGCGGCTGGAGGTCAAGGCAGACGGTGACGACCTGGCCATCAGTTGGAAGCAGAACAGCAAGCCAGCAGGCTCTGGTGCCATCCTTGATGTCTGGCCCTATGCATCGAAGCACGCCGGACTCTACGTCGCCGAAGTGCGGAACCTCGTCCGCACCACCACCACGACGCCCACCACCGTCGCCACCGTCAGCGACATGAGCCCCGCGCTCGATCTCACCACGCTGAAGTGGAGCACCAGCGGCCCCGTCTTTTGGCGGCCCACCGTCCCCGCCCAGGCCAAGGACGGCAAAGACGCCATGTCCATCGGCAACATCCCCCACGGCTACTTCTCCACCCTCAGCACCCGCCTCACCGGTCCACTTGTGCTGAAGTGGTGGCAAAAAGTCTCCACCCAGCCCGGTGCTGACCTCTTCCGCGTCCAGCTCGACCGCGCCGATGCCCTCCCCCCCGTCAGTGGTGAGAGCGACTGGCAGGAAGTCTCCCTCAACGTCCCCGCAGGCATTCACCAGATCGATTTCACCTTCACCAAAGACGACTCCATCAGCGGCGGCTCCGACCGCGTCTGGCTGGACATGGTTTCCACCTCCCCCGCCTTTGAGACTACCGGCACCGCAGGCAATCACCTCGTTGCCTCTGGCACCACGGTGACGTTTAACGCGACCTACACAGGCTCGCCTGCCAGCTTCCAATGGAGGCGCAAAGGAGCTGCCATCAAGGGGGCGACAAACCCTCAATTCGTCATCAATGGCATCAAAACCACCGAAGCAGGAAACTACGACTGCGTGCTCACCGGTCTCGTGAATGGCGTCAGCATGACCCGCATCACACCGCCCGTGGAGGTCAGTGTCGTCGATGCCACCGGCTCTCGGCAAGTCGTCCCCGCAGGTGCCAAGCTCACCCTCAGCGCCATCGCCGTGGGCAAAGGGCTCAGCTACAAGTGGCGGCGCGGCAACACGGAGTTTCCGGGTGAGATCGGGCCGAAAATCAGCCTGACTCTGCATCAGGCATCCTATAGCGACGATTATATCTGTGCGGTCACAAACAGTGCTGGCACCGTCGATGCAGGCATCCACAAAATCTTGGTTTTCCAGGAAGGTCCCGAGCTGACACTCGCCGGGCCCCTGCCTCAAGCCTTTGTCAGTGGTTCATACAGCTTCCAGGTGCCTTATGACATGACTCCCGCTAAAACTCCCACCATCTTCACCGCCAAAGGCCTGCCAAAGGGCCTCGTCATCCATAAGTCCACGGGCGTCATCAGCGGTATCGCTGACGAGTATCGGACGACAGGTTCAGGGCAGTTTCCGATAACCATCACTGCTTCCAACAGCATCTCCAGCGACACCGTGGAAACCAGTATCTACGTGCGTCCCCTTGGCTACAAGGCTGGCTCCTACACCAGTCCGCTGGCACGCAATGCTACGATCAATCAGAACCTTGGCGGACGCATCGACTTCGTCATCGCCGAAACTGGATCCTTCACCGGCACCCTCTGGCTGGGCGCTGCGAAATTCAGCTTCAAATCTCGGCTCGGGGCCAACGTGCTGGACCAGTCCCTGGCCTCCGCGCACTTTGATGTCCCCCTCAGCAAGACCAGCACCGCCACCGTGGACATGCTGATCACGGACCTCGGAAGGATCAGCGGAGATGTGACAGGGACGGTCACTGTCGGTTCCACAGTGATCCATTTCATTGGCTGGGAGATCCCTTGGAGCAAGACCATGCTGGCCACCGCTTATGTGGGCACCCAGGCACCCGCCGGTACCTATAACTTCGCCCTAGACATGCCAGTCAATGCCGAACCTGGTAGCCCGCAGGGTGTCGGTTATGGCAGTTTCGTGGTCTCGGGAGACACAGGCATGGCCACCATCGCCGGGCGTCTTCCCGACGGCACCACCTACACCTCTGCAGGTGGGATCGGTATCGCCGGGCAGATGCTGCTTTTCACGCCGCTCTACACGGCTCCTACGCTTGGTTCCTTGGTTGGGCAGTTCACTATCAACGCCATGCCTGATCCGAATTTGAATGATCTTGAAGGAGAGGTCAGTTGGTCACGTCCGCCCATGCCCAAGCAGAAAATCGATCCCGATGGTTTCTCTGCTCCTGTCACTCTCACGATGGATGGTGGGAGGTATGTCGCTCCAGTCGCACCGACACTGGCTTTTGGTCTGACTGACCCGGGTCTGAACACCCTTGGCATCAGCTTCTTCGGCGGCGGCATCGGCTCGCCTGCTCCCAGCCCGAACATCATCGTCACCCTGACAGCAGGGAGCAAGATCAACTACCCATCAGCGGCTCTCAACCCGCGCAAAACGGCCCTTGTTCTCGCGAATGCCAAGGGCACCTTTTCCGGCCAGTTCAGCCTGGTGGACAGCGCACCTCTGGCCCCTCAGACCAAGCTCACTCGTGGTGTGGCCTTTCAGGGCCTGATGGTCCCCGTGAGCAGTGGCATGCGTGGTGCCGGCTACTTCCTGCTGCCTGAGCTGCCAGATGCCACGGGCGAGACCCTCACAAACACGCCTGTGCAATCGGGGGAAGTGGAGCTGCTTCCCGCCGTCACTCCATAGCTTCAACGTTGAAAAACAAACTCCGCAGTCTCTTTTCGAGAACTGCGGAGTCAGAGAGCTTGGTGATGCCTTGAACTTACTTCGGCTGTGTCATGGCGATGCAATGCAGCGCACCACCCTCAGTCACGAGGTCTTTGCAGGTCACGGGGATGACTTCGCGGCCTGGGAAACACTCGGCAATGATGTCTTCGGCGAGCTGGTCCTTCTTTTTCTGACCGAAGATCGGCACCATGATGGCATTGTTCAGGATCAGGAAGTTGGCGTAGCTGGCTGGCAGGCGGCTGAGGCGCCAGTCCTTCATGTCGATGGCGTTCGGCATCTCCACTTCGATGACCTCCAGCTTGCCACCGCCGGGAAGGCGCACGTCATCGAGCTGCTCGCGGATCTGTTTCAGCACTTTGAAGTTCGGGTCGTTCTCCTTCGACTCCACCATGCAGATGACGGCATCGTCACGGATGAAGCGGACGAGGTCATCGATATGGCCGTCGGTGTCATCACCTTCGATACCCTGCTTGAACCAGACGATGTCGGTCACGCCGAGCATGGCTTTGAGTTCCTTTTCCACTTC
>Ga0075152_10003400_pt1 | contig 11123 bp, 14 predicted proteins | sample JI61114C2DNA_FD_70964 | JGI IMG/M metagenome (GOLD analysis project Ga0075152, IMG submission 70964) | Wastewater effluent complex algal communities from Wisconsin, to seasonally profile nutrient transformation and Carbon sequestration -... | ecosystem: Engineered > WWTP > Effluent > Algae...
GTGAGCTTCTCCATTCTATGATCAACTTGCTTCAGTACCTGTCAATTTGCGCATCGCTGATGATGTTTAGACCGAACTGCTTCACCAGCCTCACGTAATCGATTTCCTTGCCAGTGGTGTTGACGATGTTATAGGGATCAACAACGAACCCTTCCTCCTTGGCACGTTGTTCGATAGTCTTTTCCTCGGGTTCGACCTCCTATGTTTTTTTCTCTGGCTCCATCGAAATGAAATGTTTATGTTTATAGGACGTTTGCCAGCAGGGTCCTATTAATCGGCGAATTCTTTTACAGAAGCTCAACATCAAGATAAGCGATTATAGCTGACTTCAATTCACAGCGGTCACGAACAGTCAATTCGGTGTTTGTGGCTTCTTTGCAGGAGTTGGCTATTCGGCTTCTTCTTTGGGGAACATATAATCCATATTGCCTGTCCGACGGAACTTGACGATGCGAATGAAGTACTTGTGATTCAAATGGTTGAGCTTGTCTATCTCCTTGATCAGGTAGCTGTTTATCAAACCGAATGGAATACCCAGTAGCGCTAACCTCAGTGGGAGCCTTGTGTATGCGGGAAGCGATACTATGCCTGGGTATACTCGTTTCGACTGAACATTGATGGTGATCCCACAGATCAGCGATCCGAGGGCATACTTGGTAAGGTTTGTCATTGACTTTTGAACGGTTGTTGCGTCTTTGGTGCTCACGAATTAGGGATTAGTCGCAAGGAACATAGGAAGATTGGAGGGAGTGATCTGTTGAAGAGCTTCCATCATCATGGGATTGAGGTCGAAGGCATTTGGAAGAGGTTGTGAAGTTGGTGGTGCTCCCTGCGAGGATTTTTTGCCACTCATTTGGAGTTTATATTTTAATTGTGATGAACTGTTGACGGATTGTAGCGGGGACTATCGGGAACCTGTCCCGCATGTAGTTAGGTCATGAAGAAGAGGCAATGTGAATTACTGATGACGCAGAACATCACAAAAATATGACTCTTCGTTAGAGAGCAAACAATACAACATTGCCGATATCGAGAGCTGATGTTTGAAATTAGCCCCTACTGGGTTGACCCTTGGGAGATAGAATGATATAATCTAAATGAACGTACCTCCAGCTGAGTTTCTCCTTGGTTGGGAACTTTAGGCAATGTTTCCCTAGGAAGATAGGGAAGACAGGCTTAAACGACTTCTTCCTATGTATGAAAAGGCATTCTCCTCTGTTGGGATGCAATCGGGAGAGTACTACCTTCGGGACGTTCCGATCAACTCGCAGGAGTGGATTCACACCGTCTTGGTGCCAACCACTAGCATCGGCAGCACTACCACATTCTATTTGACTCACGGCTTTGGAGGTACAGCACTATTCTTTTACGAACTGGTAGCAAGACTTCGGGAACATGGTGAAGTGGTGTTGATAGATCTTCGAGGCATGGGCTTCTCCTCGAAGTCCTGCCCACCTCACAGAACTTCCAAGGAAATCATTGGGTACTTCGTGGAAGCAATCGAAGGTGTTCGAATGTACTTCCGCCACGAAAGATTTATCTGGGTCAGTCACTCTTTCGGTTCATACATCGCCATGCTCTACACCTCATTCTACGAAAGTCGCGTTGTTCGCCAGATAGTGTTCTCGCCGATCGGTAGCCCTATGTTCTAAATAAGGAATCACGCCAAAAAGCATGGACTATAAGTCACGCATTCGAAGTTTCAAGGATATCCTGAACTACCTCGTGAATCAGCTCGGTTGGAGGTTTACATTGACTTACAAAACGCTGCTCAAATATCTTGCATGCTGTTGGAAGCGAGTGGCACTGAAAAGTAGTTTTAGAGACTTCGGAAGTTCCGAAATCAAGATATAGATTCTTACAGATATTGTTATGCAGCTTTACGAGGAACCGCTGGGCAGCGAACAACTGTTCTTTCGACTGTTCGAGCCAAGAGTTCTACCTACCTACAACCTGCTTGAACACTATGACAGAAACGGGTGTCGCACCCCAACACTGATGGTATATGGTGAGACCGACTGGGTGGACAAGCAAGGTGCTCGTCAGCTGGCTGAGCAACACCCATAGATATTTCAGTTTAGAGAGCTCAAGGATGTGAGCCACCAGATCCTTTTCGAGCAACGAGAGGGCCTAACCGATGAGCTTATAAGCCTGATTCTGAATTGAGAAAGGGTCTCTACTACCCACAACAGAACATTACTGCTGGATTCTTATATTTTAAGTTTGTGGGTACTAACGGTACTACGAAGCATAATTCGATATGCACGTGGCGGGTTGCTATGGGATTGGCACCAGCGCCTCGAGAAGTCTTGTCCAAACATAATTTACACTTGGAAGCAGGGATCAGAATACCTCGGACTCGCTCACCAGCACGTATAGGAAGCCATCCTTCTCGGCGTACATCTTATAGAGCTCGCCGATGGTGTAGTTGCTGTTGGCGATGGTGCGCCCCACGATTAGGAAGATGCTCTCCTTGTCGTTGGTCTTTAGAATGCTACGAATATAGGTCATCAGGTCGAAGACTCGCATCTCGAACTCCACTGCGAACCTAAGTTAGTGTGAGAACTTACAGCTTGAAGGCCTTCTTGAACTCCTTGATCTTGCTGTTGGGACTTCGCTCCAGAACAATGTAGGCAATTCCTTTTTGCCGGTTGCCTGTATACTTCTCGTCGATGTTCTTGCGCTTCGCGATGCGTTCGGCCTCTGTGTAGGTATTCTTGAATGAAAACTACTCCTTGATGCCCACCAGTTGGTCGAGCTTCTTCCTGAATGAAAACATTATTATAATATGAGTGGGGGGAGTCCGGTGGCAAAGGCTTAGGTATTGGTTCCACTGGCGTGCAGATATCTGCAGCTTGGCGCTCACGCATTACTTCTATAACTATAATTCCGCGATGAGCAGACGAATCGGAAGGAGAGTCGGCAAGTATAGGTTGCTGGAAGTTCTGGGCAGTGGCGCCTTCGGAATGTAGTTTGTTGGGTTAGGTAGAGTCTATCGAGCGCAACACATTGAAAGCAACCAGTCGTTTGCTATCAAAGCCATTCCCAAATAGAAGGCTATTGGCGATCGAGCACTGAGCTCAATAACGTCTGAGATACTCAACATGGTGAGCTGCGACCATCCGCATATTGTTGGGCTCGAAGAAGCATTCTCTACTCGAAAGTCGCTGTACCTCGTGATGGAGCTCGTTGATGGCATGGATTTCGTCGATCGCATCAGTACAGCATAGAGTGAAATCAGATACCAAGAAGTGTACCGAGGATGAGGCTCGGAAGTATTTCAAGTAGCTCTGCCAAGCAATTAAGTACCTGAAAGAGAGGAGAATTGCCCACCGAGACATCAAACCCGAGAACATTTTGGTGGATAAGAACGACAACATCAAGCTGGTGGATTTCGGGTTGAGCACTTTCTTTCAGAACTGTTCGAGAATCTTCGAGAGCGAAGTGAGTAACCAATGCGGCACACTGTAATACCTTGCACCGGAGATCATCAGAAAGGAGAAGTATGAGCCCCACGCGGCTGATGTTTGGTCGATGGGAGTGGTACTCTACTGCATCCTCGCTGGAAGTAGCTGCCGTTGTCAATGTAGAGTCGCCCTTCTTCGACGAGAACGTCAATGTGCTGATGCATAACATCATCAATCCGCACATCCAATTTGACTTCTAATGCTCAGACGACTTCAAAGGGTTGATAGTGTCGATCCTGCATCCCAACCCACTCAAACGGCCAACTGTGGAATGCATTATCAAGCATCCTTGGCTATAGGAAATGGGAGGCAAACTAACTCCACTGTACAGGGATACCCTGGTCTACGAGACCTATACTGAGGGGTCCTTGCATTGCCAGCTGTAATACCTTCTGCTATCAAGGATTGGTGGGGTGGAATTGACCTTGGCTCTGTACAAGCTTGCACTTGCCAAGACAATGTCTGGACGACGAAATTGCCTCCTAGCCAAGCACACGACCCTGTAGCATCTGAACGGACTGCTAACGCGATTTCATTTGAAGCTCACAGTACAGAACAACCGCTTCACGGTACACCCCTTTTAATAAAGTACACCAATAACGATCCAAAGGTTCACATTGAACTCTACCGAATCAACGATCCTTCGGGAATGTTTTTGTTGAAGATCGACACCAAATCTCAAGAGGTGTTCGACGAGTTGTAAACCCTGCTGTCGCTGCACTCGTGACTTTCACTATTATTATAACAAATGAAGCGCAGATTCTCAAAAGAGGAAGAAGACGATCTTGATGAATTTCCTCCGAGGAAGCATATGCAGGATGATTAATCTAACGAACCTCCCTCCAAGAGTATGGTGCATTGACATGTAGGCAAAAAGAAGAAAGATGGGCTCAAGGAGGAGTACAAGTGTGGGAACAACACTTGCAACAAACTGTACCACTCTTATACTGCTTTCTACAACCACTGCAAGAAAATGCATGAAGGAGAGTTTCCGGAGGGTTCTCTTGTCAACAATAAGCCATTTGAGGGACCATCCAAGAATCGTGGGCGACCGCGCATCACCAAGACAGAGACTAAGAACGATAAAGAAATCCAAGCGATGAAAAGCGAGAATGAGCTCATCGAATTCTTAGGTAGGATGATAGGCGATGTGTAGGTACCATCAATCGCGGCGAGAAATCCGATGAGGTTATTGTATATGTCGAAAACCCACTGGAGCATGTAACAAGGGCTATTGCCACTGCCAAAAGCTATTGCCAGCAGAATTCTCCGCTTCTGGAGAGCATTGATGCACTCAATCGCACGATTTGCTAGCACGACCTTCCCGAGTTCTATGACCCAATCCAAAGCGAGTTAGCCAACGATAAAGTCGATTCCTATAGCTTCAGCAGCATCATCAAATTCCTGAGTGACCCAGAGAACTGCCGCAAGTGTGAAATCGCTGAGTTGAATCGGAGCGTGCTGAAGGAGCTGACGGTAGTATGGTTGGGTCGAGTGGTTTCTATGGAGCTGCTATCCGACATTATCTACGTGCTACTTCAAGATCGCAACCAGGGTGGTACATTACGTAACAAGGAAGATTGCTTACTGGAGGGGAAGACCAAGGAGTTTTTGGAGAAGGTATCAAAGTTCGTTGGTTGTTACTGTAGCATCCCGGAGCCAGCAATTCGACCCGAGTGCATAAAGCTCGAACATTGATGTTGCATTTGGGCGGGTGTAGAACCATCTGATTTAGAGATTGGGCGGTAGTAGCTACAGTAAGGCTGCTCACGAATAATATGTTCAGATAATGTAATAATAAAGACCGCCCCGGAATGTGGAGCGTGTTAGGATGCAGACCGAGGGGGATTCGCCTCGTCCCTTTCCCCCTGAGGATATCTTTGATCTGATGCTGCTTGACCATACCGACAAGCTTAACAGTGTTGAGGATAGTCCGATGAACGGGCGGCCGGACTCTCGGAGAATGTTCGGCAAGGATAACCTCAAGAAGCTACTGAAAAGCTCCAGCTCCAACTAGAATCTGATGCCAGAGCTCAGGAACGATTCCTCAATGGACATCGAATAGACCCAGAACAAGAACTTCGAGACGGAGAATTCTCAGGACGATGAGTCCATCCGACACTTCAAAAAGCGTGCGGAGGAGAGTTTTTCGATTGAGTATACCTCTCGGAAAGAGGAAGACTCTCGGAGTGAATCATTTTCTGAAAGGAGCGATTCACAGAGTCACAACAACAACATCCTACCAAGGATGGAGGAAGATGAGGCACGACCGACGGAACTACCGAAGAAACCATTCCAAGGGTGCAATTGTAAACGCTCTAAGTGCATCAAACTGTACTGTGAGTGTTTCCATCTCAAGGTGTTCTGTACGGAACTGTGCCGATGCCATAGCTGTGCTAATCGAAAGGATAACGGTGTGGTACATCAAAAGGCCATCATCGAAGCCCTCTCACGCAATCCTCAAGCATTCGAGTAGGAATTCCAACCTCCCGAGGAAAATCCGGAGCGACACGCAAATATCTTCAGCCTGGGAGTACAAAAGGAGGATATCAAGCGGGGCTGTAAGTGTAAGAAGACTAAATGCCTTAAGAAGTACTGCGAGTGCTACAGCTCAGGCTAGCTATGTAGCATTTTTTGCAGGTGCGAAGACTGCTCCAACAGAACTGGGCATCCCAATATTCCGCCGGTAATCAACAACAGCTCTGGACCGCGACTGTCTAGTCTCATGGGTTGATGGCGACTCGATTCAGCTGTGTAAAGTTCATTGTTTTGCTAAAATACAATAAAGTCAGTGTTGAGGAAACAGTGTTGGAATGTCCTTCTCGAGCTGCTCTACCAGCAGCGTATAATACTCCTTCTCTGGGAAGTTCTGACGGTTGACAGGTAGAGCCACGAACATCGTGACGATGAAGGGTTGTTCGGCTGATACCCTGCACAGCTTAAACACGTTCTCCAGAATTCTACGAAAGAGCACCTCATAGAAGACGATGCTAGTAGCGCCAAACAGGGTTTTAATTTCGAAGATGTCCTCTTCGCCCTTGCCTTCGAGCACGCCTTACAGCTACATTACCTAATTGTTACCATCGAACCGATCGTGCCCAATTCGTTGATGATGAGCACCAGGGAATTAGTGTAGCGTGTGACCGATAGGTTCACGCTTCCCAGCTGGGTTTTTACTGTTGCCTCCAGACTATACACTCGAGGGGTATTTTGACTCTCTATCATCGAATATATATTTGTTGGTCGGCTCAAGCGCCGTATAGCATTAGACTTCCTATAATTGCTAAATGAAGCTATTCATACACTTTATCGAGGCTACTTCCGAAGCTATCGACACCTGCATCGCTCATAGCGATACCGATCTGACCCTCAAGGAGCTGGTCCAGCTAGTCATTATCGACTACCGCAGGGATATCGTACCCGAACGCGTTACCATCTACAAAACCTACAAGTATGCTTCTAGAATGATCCAGAACTGAAAAGTTGGAGGCGAGCGATGATCTTGTCAGCAAGCACTTTCAAGAGGACTGTGATGTCTTCCTAGTTTACGAGCGCATGAAGCCAGTGATGGTGGAGGAGTCGAAGAAGACTGAGGTGTGGTAGTCCATCGCCAAGTATTCCTTTTCAGACGAGGAGAATAAGGTGAGGTAACCGATTGCTTAAGCGTAGCGTCTACATCGAGTTGCCTGGCATTGGAGATGTCCCGAAGGAAAACATTTAGTCAAGGTTCTTGGAAAGGAGTTTCGAGGTTAAGATTCGTGGTTACCTCGGGCGCAACTTTATCTTTGCAGTACCCAAGACACAGTGTCCCCTTGTACCTGAAAAATCCAAGGTGCTTCAAAAGGCCAATCGCTTAGTTATCCAACTGGGAAAGACAGGCTCGAAGGACCACTGGTATACTCTTTATAGGAGTAAAGCAGTCGGAGAGGCTGAGGAACTCTGATGCCTCTATGACAGATGTATTCGTGAATACCTAAAGAACGACTGGCAACAGCAGGCATCAATCACAGTCCTCGATCTCGATCGGATCAGCTTTCTCCCCTTTTGTGCCGATCTCCACAAGTTGCCCTGGTTCGAGGTTCATCATTTTGGAAACGTTAGCCTGTTTCTCCTGTCGTTTCCTCTTGATCTCCTCGAGAAAGATTGCTCGGTTGGCGAGTTCCTTTGCCTTATTCTACGCTTGCTAACGGATTTGTCGATCCCAGGCTTACTGCAAGCGCTTGCTATTAATCTTGGGTTGGTATTCCTTGGCTGCTAAAACCATTTCAACGTTCGGCTTGGTCTCCTCAGACAGAAAGATTGCTTGGTCTTAAACTGGTTTGCTACCTTCTGGTTTGGGGCCAACAAGTTTATCGACAAGATCATTAACTTCAGTCGACACTAAGGGGTGTGAGCTTGCTTCCATCTAAATTTTACAATTATTTGGAGTGATTATTAGCGCCATTTTAGACCAGAAGTTTTTGTTCACTCCCGCCAACAGGAAAGAAATAAAAGCATCGAGCAATTGTCATTTCATGTCAGTAGCGTTCGGCTCCTCCGGCAAAGCTGGTGCCGAAACCAGGCCTATCGTACATCGTTGTTTGACGACGTAGTGCTAGCCTTGGCGCTGGTGTCTCAGCAGTGTTAACTTGTATATAGTTGTCCAATTGGCTTCTGAGGAAAGTTGTTGAGGGATAGTCTTGGGTATGGTCGTAGTTCATCGACTTCATGTGGCGGAGGGGTGGACCTGATGGGCGGTAGGGTGCAGCATTCACTGAAGAGTCATCTTCGGCAAAGCGTGTTTTCACATTCTCTGACAGATCGGAGTATTTCTTGCGAATATCTGCGATCTTCTTATCGAGATCGGAGTCAGGTTGTTGCTTATTTTCTATTTCCGATTTTCCTCGGTAGTGATTCACACTAGCACTGTGCTTCGATAGGGTTGATGAATTGTTGCCTGGGAGGAAGTTTCTCGAAGGGGTTGTGAATATTGCGGAATCAACCCTTGATTCATTCATGTATTCCTGTAAAGTGCGTTTCTCAGGATTAAGGGTTGAAGAAAATCCCGAACGTTCGAAAGCCTCAGAATGTTTCAGTGGTGATTCATACCTCTTCATCGGTGATTCGTAGTTTCGACGGGCTGGGCTGCCACCAGCGTACAGTTTACTCGGCGATACTGCCAATCTACTGTTTGGTTCAAGGTAGGATGTAGGAGTGTACAGCTCTTCCCGGCGCTTCGAAGGTGACTCGTAGTCGTTGTACCTTTTTACTGGAGACTAATTTTTTCTGAACGGAGACTCGTAACGCGCTTTTGGAGGAGACTCTCGTTTGACTTCCCTCTCAAATTTCTTAAGCTGCTCGATGAACCCATCGTTGGGATGAATCTGGCTTAGACAGAATTCGTACAATCTTTCGACGGGCCTTTACGTGTGAGTAGGCTCCTTCATAGCTCATTGACTTGTGTTTGATGAGATAGGCAATGACAAGAGACACCGACCGGGAAACTCCAGCCATGCAATGCACGAGAATCTGCGTAACATTGGTTTGTACATTGGTCTATTGGAGGGCCGAATCGATGAATTGTACACATTCATCAAAGTATTGTGACATGTCGAACCTTTCATGGTCCTCTCCTGGAACATATTTATAGAGCGGCACTTCAGTCCTTGGGTGGTTTAAACAAGCTCCACTTGCAGCAGTAAGAACAGCCTTAATTCCATGTCCTTGGTAAAATCCAATGCATACGTTTGAGGGTGAGCAGATTTTGGGAGGCCTCCAGGTTACCGATGAAGATGCCGCCTGCACCGTTGTTGGAGTCCAGAACACATTCGATGTCCTCTGGATAGACGATCTTGCCGCCGTGAGTGTTGGCGCCTAGGAAGGTTGCCATAATAAAAATAAGCAACTGGAAGATTAAAATTATTCCATTTAAGCAATCGATTGGAGTTATCGGGAAGGGATTTATTGATCAGTGTTAGATCGGATAGACTGTGAGCAGCGGATAATTAGCTTTTTTATCTCGCAATGAAACGTTAGTCGAGTAATGGGAAGTATGATAATTCTTCTTCAAGCAACACGAGTGCCTTTCATGAGAAATTCAAAGGAAAGATGAGTTGCATCGGCAAGCAAGGCCCTAATGAAGCTTTTTTAGGCAACCTTGCAAAGAAGAGAGGCGACCAAAAAGAAAATTTTCTGCCACCTATTAAGGAACCAAGTCGGTTGGCTCTTGGCTCTGGACACTATCACACTGCACTACAGCCCATTTCATACCCGAACAACGAAAGGGATGAAGTGCAACGACGTCCTTACGCAACAATGCCAACAAAACAGTCGACAGCTTGCCACTTATTGGCCTAGTAGAAGAAATACGAAGCTGGTATTTGCTAGAGCAGACGACGGACCGATCAACAATACATTGGGTTTGACTCTGCTCTTCCTTCCGAGCAGGACAACAGTCGAAATCCACTCCGGCTATCTATGACTTCCGATGAGGACTTTCAGCTTCATTTAGATAGACTGCAACGCTTTCGGCGGAATTGATCATTTGTCCTTACAAATCAACCAATTTCTCTAAGCCGTAATGCGATATTCAACGCTTATAGATTAGATGACTAGCCACAGTACAGAACATCCGCTAATGGAACAGCCCAAGCCATCCCAACCGTCCAGCTCCTAGCAACAGGAGAGGGGTGACAGGTTAAATCGCAAGCAAAGCTTAGCAGAGTCAAATCTAGTGGATGGGTGCGAACTCTCTCATTTGTGTCGGTGCGTCACGGCGATTGTGAAGCCGGTTCCTTCAAAGTTACAGGGAAGTAGTCGCCTGTAACAATGAGGAGGCCTGCCTATTTTAGCCTTCCGACCCGACACCATCCATTTTCTGTTTGATTCATATGTTAGGAACGATGAAGGTGCATCCGCCTTTGGCGTCAATCCACAGCTCAACGGTTCGGGGGCTGCTAGTGACAGTGGCGACCCCGACAATGATGCTGGATCTGACCGGCAGGAAAACGACGCAATTGGTAATGCTCAACTAGATCCAACTGACCCGCCATTCGACCAGAATAGCTAGGAGAACAACCGACAGCGCCGAACAAAAAAATGCTTCAATGCACAGTGCTAGAGCGGCAAGATCTACAAACGCATCAAATCCAAGATCGAGACGGCGAAGTATCGCTCGCTATGCAAGACCTGCCACGGGTGCTACAGCCGCAACCAATTCTGCGAGTTCTGCTAACAAATCTACGACGATACAGTCAATGGCGATGATGCGACTAACTGGATAGGGTGTGATACCTGCGAAAGATGGGTACAAAACTATTCTATGGTAGAATCATGTGAGCTGTGAAATGAAGCATCGATTGAAGGACGCAAACATTCTCAAACAAGAAAACCTGAAGTATGAGTGCCTTGCCTGTGCTGCTAAAGCGAAACCAAAAAAGCAAGTGGATCCTACTGTAAATGCCAATAATAAGAGGAGTCGACCCAAACCGCCCGATGATGATCCCTACCAATACGACAAGCAGCTGTACAAAAAGAAGACTGTGCGCCAGATCGCCAATGAGGAGAAAAATGAAGTGTATCAGAATTCCAATGAGCACTACGTGAATGTGTTTGGACTTGTGAGGGATGCACTACCAAACCTCGATCTTTTTATGGGGTCGTTAGGTACATTCGATG
>Ga0075152_10003401_pt1 | contig 11123 bp, 10 predicted proteins | sample JI61114C2DNA_FD_70964 | JGI IMG/M metagenome (GOLD analysis project Ga0075152, IMG submission 70964) | Wastewater effluent complex algal communities from Wisconsin, to seasonally profile nutrient transformation and Carbon sequestration -... | ecosystem: Engineered > WWTP > Effluent > Algae...
AGTCTCATTATCTAAGGTTAAAATCCACGAATCAAAACCCCTGATTTCTACGGCCGTGCCTGAAACCCCAAGCCCGTCAAGCACTTACGACACGTCGCACAATGCCGCGACGCGCTTCGTCAGTCGACTGGGTGCGCACCACTTTGCCCACCTGCGGGCCGTGGCCGAGGGTCTGGACATCACCGACAGCGCGCGGCGCTACTTGGGCATTGGCCACGGCCACGAGGCCCGCACCGCCCACTTGCAGACTGTGGCCTCCGTGCGCGCCATTGCGCGGCGGCGCGGGGAGAGCGCCTGGCGCCTGATTGGCCTGACCATTGCCTTGCGGCTGGACGCCAGCCAACCCTCGCTGGATGATTTCATTGCCGAGCGGGACCTGGACGGCTGGAGCGAGTCCGACGTGGCCGAGATGTACGCCGAGGCGTACCCGACCGATTCGAAATCCCAGCGCCGTCAGCGCCTGCGTGAACGCCAGCTGGCGCTGATCCGGACCATCCAGAACCTGGCGGCCGAGCAACCACTGGCCACCGACATGGTGTCGGGCTGGTTTGACGACGTCACGTCCAAGAAGCTGATCTCGGCCGGCATGCTGACCCTGGGCGATCTGAACCGCAAAATCGCCACCGGCGGCCGATGGTTCAGCGCCCTGCCCGCCATTGGTCAGGCCAAGGCCCAGCGCATCGCCGCCCACCTGGCCACCCTGCTCCCGCGGGAAACCCGGGTCGAGAAACCGGTGTTTGCGCTGGTCACGACCCCGTCGCTCTTTGGCGCCAGCCCGTCACCCGCACCGACCGGACCCGTCAATCCCCTAGGGGGCATGCCCACCCTGCCTGTGGGCTTGTTGACCACGCTGTCGGAGCAACTGTCCGGTTCTTACTCCCCTGCCCTGCCCCCTCGCCTGCTGGCGGCCCGCAACGATGCCGAGGCCGTGGAAGCCTGGATCAAGGCCCGGGCTGGCTCCACCTTCACCGCCACCGCTTACCGGCGCGAAGCCACCCGGTTGCTGCTGTGGCTTCAGTACGAACGTTCCGGCAAGACCCTGGCCCAGATGGACGTCGGGGATTGCGGGGACTTCATGGCCTTCCTGCAGAACCTGCCGACCAAGTGGATATCGCGCACCCGGGCCAAACCCGGCGCCCCAGGCTGGGCACCGTTTCGGGGCCCCCTGAGCCACACCAGTCACAAACAGGCGGTGATCATCGTGGCCGCCCTGTTCACCTTTCTGCAAAACGCCCAGTACTTGAATGCCAATCCCTGGCCCCTCATTAATCAGAAAACCGGTGACGACCGGACCCGCAGTCTGCTGGACTCCAAGGCTTTAAGTGAGTCAGCCATGGGCCAGGTGCTGGAGTTCGTGGAGAAGCAACCGCCCTCCCCGGCTCGGGCCCGATTCCGCTTCATTGTGATGTTCCTGGAGGCCGTAGGCTTGCGCTCTGCCGAACTGCTGGGCGCCAAACTGGGGGACTTCACCCTGGAGCCTGAAGGCTGGGTGATGCAGGTATTTGGTAAAGGCGCCCGCAACCGGCTGGTGACGATCCCCGGTCAGGCGTTTGAGGCGCTGCAGGACTATCTGGAGATTCGTGGCTTGGGCGGTATTGAGACCGCCCCACCCGGGGCGCCCTTATTGGCCAGCACGCGGGATCCCATGGAGCCGATTGGGTACCAAGCCCTGTACGAACATGTAAAGGGCTGGCTGAACAAAGCGGTGACCGCCTCCGCCCTGCCCTCCAATGAACGGCTGAAACTGGCTGGCGCTTCGACGCATTGGCTACGGCACACCTTTGGTACCAGGGCCGTTGCACGTGAGGTGCCAGTGGACGTGATCCAGGCCCAGTTGGGGCATGCAACCATCCAAACGACGATGGACCTGTATGGTCGGGCACCCATTAAGCGGCGGGTGGATGAGCTGGGCAAAGCCTTCAGATAGGCCAGTCAGATAGGTTCACCTTGGGCGCACCCGAACGGCGGGCTATTCAGCCTTTTTCTGGATGTTCTACGGTAGAACACCCCATTCACCAGGGCAGCCCAGCCCACACATGAGAGCGGCTGCCCGGGCCAAGAGCTCGAATTAACTCACCCAATACTTGCCTCACCCTGATAAAGAATCAAATGCAAAAAGGGGGTGTTCTACGGTAGAACGCCCTCCCCGCTCAACACTTCAACAATGTAGGCCTCGATCTTCCTGATCACGTTCTTGGGAACCAACGCCATCTCAAAGGTCACGGTATCCTTAGCCTCTCGCACCTTTAGAACCGCCTTTCCGGCGACCCTTACATTTCTAACAGTCGCCTTCGGTGAGCTGGCTTGGGTAGCTATCAGTCGCTGGAAAACCTCTTGGGCGGTAAATTTGCTGCCGTTCTTTCGCTCCTCCTGGATTCCTTTTATGCGGTCACTTAGCAGCTCTGGGGATTTCTCCGCGGCATCAGCTAGCGGTATCGACCACCGATATTGAATGTCGAGGCGCGAGGGAAATGCATCTAAAACAATGCTCGGAAGTCTAGCCAGCTTAACTGCAGTGGAAACGTTGCCCGCCTGCACACCGATGGCTTCTGCCATCTTTCGCAATGATGGGTACAAGCCCTCGTCTAGAGCCCGTCGATACATTTCACCCTGCTCATATGGGCGAAGATCAGCCCGTTGACGATTTTCACGGTCCATTTCTTCAAAGAGCGCTGCATCAGTGATTGACTCGACCATTGCAACAACATCAAGACCTAAGTCCAGGCACGCCCGATGCCGACGGTGTCCGAAAACAATTTCGAACTTCTGTGGATCTGTGTTTGGTACAGGACGAACTTTTATTGGCTGAATATTCCCGCCAGAACTGGCAATTTCAGCTTTCAGCAAATCAAACTCAGCGCCGACAAAGCTGTCTTCATGCCGATTTGCCCATCGACTTGGGGCAATATCAGAAGGATTCAGTTTCTTTGTTGGCGAAGCGTCTCCCCAGCTTTTCAGTTCTTCTTTTAGTTGCTGATTCTCTCGAATCACGCCAGACTCCATAGCTAGATGCGCCACCAACGCACCCGGTCCGGTCTTTGGTTTTTGAGATAGCGGAAGAAATGCCGGGGTTGAATTTGGGGTTGTTACATTCGTCATCGCAAGCATTGCGCGATCACGAATGCTAGGCTTTTTAGTACTCATAGTTCCACTCCTTCAGCTGGCTCTTTCCTTGTCTGCATCGACTCGGCATCTGAGGCCCAAATTCCGGCAACTTGCATTTCGATATAGTCCACAAGTTGGTCATATGCGTCTCTGGCTCGCTTTAAAGTCTTGGCTTGAGCGGAAGACTGATCCATGTCGTAGACAGTACCAAATTCAGCTGAGGCCGTTGCAGCAATCGAAGTCTTGGGAATTTCCACTGGTATAACCATCCCCCTATACGCGTTCATGATCCACTGTCGAACAGCCTGGCTTACTACGTCAGAACGATCGACGCGCGACAGCACGACGTCTACAAAATAGAATTTCTTATCCTCGCCATGCGTTCGAAACAATCCTCCGCAAACCTCGGTAAATAGATTCCAAAATTGTGCGGAACTTGCGAAGTCAAGTGCATTTGGGGGAAGGGGCATTAACACCCCCTGCGCAGCGATCAATGCATTAATCGTTGTGTAGCTTAAAGAAGGCGGCGTATCGATAATGATGACGTCGTACTCTTCCCTGGCCGGTTCCAAACCAACATCCAACACACGCCAGAACTCAAATCCCTTTTCGGTTTTTTGACGGGACGGCAATAAAAACTCAGCATTGAAAAGCAAAGGTGCTGCCGCAACTAGGTCAATCCCGTCCCAATAGGTAGGGCGAATCGCACCCATGATCGAATTGGTTAACCCTGCACAAAGCGGAAGAATTGTTTGATCTTCTTCGACCTCGGTATCTGGCAGCACGCCAAACAGAGTTGTTAGCGAGCCTTGCGGATCGGTATCAATCACCAGGACTCGATGACCCCGAAGGCTCAAACCCTGGGCGAGGGCGGCTGCAGTTGTCGTTTTCGATACGCCACCTTTGAAGTTGGCCACGGTAACGACCACGCCAGCTGAAAGTTTTGGATCACGAAGATTTTCGGCTTTATATTCGCGCACCCACTGTCGCGACTCAACCAAAGTCCACTCAAGCCTGGATCCATCTTTGCTCCCAGAGGGCAGATTGCCTTTCTTCGCTGCGTAGCCGACCTTCGATTTATCAATTCCACACAATTCTGCCAATTGAGCCGAATTAAAGGTTGGCGGTGACTTTCTTGCCTCAGGCGCCAGCATGTTCGTCCGCACCTGCTGAACTATGTTGGCAGCGTGTTCCGCGACTTCCTCAAGTTGACCAAAATCGATAAGGGGGCGAAGTGGCTGAATGTTTTTCATGAGTATGCCTTTAGGATTTTGTAATTTTAATGCAACTGATGGGATTTCCAGAAATTTCTCCGAATACACAAAGTGCAGTTGAAAAGAGAAACTCTTCGATAAAGGAGAAATTCTGGAATTCAAGTGCAATGGAATACAGCCTGGACTCCTCTTCTTTGCCATTCTTCCTTACTCGTTGTCTTCTAATAGAAATCTCTAAGAAAGTCTTTAATACAATTTAACCCTGTGTGTAACCACCTTTAGCTGATACAAATCAGAGACTTAGAGATTGCAAGTGTCCGGACATTACTCCGTACTGTCCGCTTCTTACTCGGTCTTGTCCGGGCCGTACTCAATCCCGTCCGTTCCTTACTCCCTCGGTCATTCGAGACTTAGATGCGCGGCTTTGGCACCCTAGAAAGGTAAATTCGCCAAGGAGTGCAGGAATAAAAGGACGCAACGAGCGTCTGACCGCACCAAGTGTCCGATTCTTACTCCGGCATAAGCTGCAGCCTTTGATCTCAACGCCACTATCTGTCCGGTTCTTACTTTTGCTGGAAACAGGACCTTTGCTTTTTCTGTCCAAATTGCGTATAAAGACGGACAGAAAGAGTCATACTAGTCAAAACTGGCAATGGATAACAAGATTCAGACACTGCGAAAGCCCAACTCGGCGTTGGTGATGGTTCCCAAGATTGGGAGGCTTACGCCTGTGTCACGGAAGATGTACAACGTAATGCTTCATCGAACTCAGAGGCAAATTGGAGAATTTGTAAAAGAGGGAAGGGTGATCGACGCAAAGCATCTCTTCTCCGCCCCTTTGAGTGAGTTGACCGAGTCCATCTCAGTGACCGGTTCGGATACTAGGACTCTCGCGAAACAGTATCTTCGTGAAATGAGGAGGACCGAGGTCGATTGGGAGGCTCCAGATGCATCCACAGGGGTAATTTGGCGGTCTATGGGGTTGCTATCTGAGGCTGACATTGAAATAAAGGACGGCGTAACCTGGGTGCACTGGGCGTTGCCTCCTACGCTGCTTAGTGCAGTTTCAGACCCAGAACGGTACACGCCGCTTGATCTCTCTCAAATGGCAAAGCTTAGAAATTACACGGCTATCGCTTTGTATGAGATTTGTAGCCGTTACAAAAATAACCCGACTGGTGTAACAAGCAAAAACTCACCCGACTGGTGGGTAGACGCGTTAACAAATGCACCGCCGTCCATTGATTTATCGACAGGAAATGTGAAGCGTAGAGAGTGGCGGAAATTGAAGAGTGAGAGCATTGGGAAGGCAATTGAAGAAATCAACGAAAAAACAGATTTGGTTGTTGAGCTTCATGAAATTAAGGAGGGTAAGGCAGTTAAAGAGGTGCAATTCTCAGTTCAGAAAAAGCGCGTCGAACAGCTGGCCCCCCAAGTAACTATAGGTGCGGACCTCGCAGAACATGCTGCGAGACTAGACGTGCAAATATCAGATTTGGTCAAGCTCATCAAGTCAGGAGTGAGTGAAGGGGAGATCAAAGTTGGTTTGACAAAGCTTGAGACTCGTTTGGCGCATCCTGAACTCGCTTTAGTCGAAAACAAACTTGCGTATTTGAAAGCACTGATTGCAGAGTCTGGCGGGTTTATCCGCAGAGAAACTGTCGAGGTGCGCGTCGCCGAGACGGTGGGTAAACGAGATGAAAAATCTGCGGGTTCGTGGCTTGCGAAGAGAACCGAAGACCTCAAATTCGAGTTCTTTAAACTGACTAAAAAAGAGCAGCAAAAGTATGCTGACCTTGTTTTAGAGAATTTCAGGAACACTGGGTTAGCTACACCTCAATTCATTCGGAAGGTAGCCGCTGGTGATTGGAGCGCGGGGCCATTGCTTCACAACATGACGAGCGCCTTTGCAGTTGAGAAATATGGCCCAGATTGGAATGTTGAGCCTGAGGACGCCATGCTTCTCGATGCTACGCTTGCGGAGCAATCATGAATGTTGATAGGGATGAGCAACTAGCTCTACTGCGCATCCCGCCACACTCCATTGAGTCGGAATCCAGCGTGCTGGGCGGTCTGCTGCTGGACAACGCCGCCTGGGACCGCGTGGGCGATTTGCTGACTGAGAGTGACTTCTACCGCTACGAACACAAACTGGTGTTTGCCGCTGTTGGCACCCTGATCAACGGATCCAAACCGGCGGACGTCATTACCGTGTTTGAGCACCTTCAAAACATGGGCAAGGCGGAAGAGGTGGGTGGCCTGGCCTACCTGAACTCGCTGGCCCAGTATGTGCCCAGTGCAGGCAACATCCGCCGGTATGCAGAGATCGTGCGCGAGCGTTCTGTACTGCGCAAGCTGGTCGCGGCCAGCGACGAAATTGCCACCAACGCTTTCAACCCGCAAGGTCGCCCGGTTTCGACCATCGTGGATGAGGCTGAGCAGAAAATCTTCAACATTGGGGAGCAGGGGTCGCGCAACAAGCAGGGCTTCCAGGCCATGGACACGCTGGTGGTTCAGCTGCTTGACCGCGTTCAGGAAATGGCCGACAACCCGAACGATGTGACGGGTGTGCCCACCGGCTTTTATGACCTGGACCGCATGACGGCTGGTTTTCAGGCGGGCGACCTGATCGTGCTGGCGGCTCGCCCCTCCATGGGTAAAACCGCGCTGGCTATCAACATTGCCGAACATGTGGCACTCAATGAAGGCCTGCCGGTGGCGGTGTTTTCCATGGAAATGGGAGCCGCCCAGCTGGCGGTGCGTATCGTGGGCTCGATTGGCCGCATTGACCAGGGTCACCTGCGCACAGGCAAGCTGACCGACGAAGAGTGGCCCCGCCTGACCGAAGCCATTGAAAAGCTGCGCAACATTTCGCTGCACATTGACGAGAGCGCAGGTCTGACCTCCAGCGAGCTGCGGGCCAACGCGCGCCGCCTGGCGCGTCAGTGCGGCAAGCTGGGTCTGATCGTGGTGGACTACCTGCAGTTGATGAGCGGCTCATCATCCAGCGATGGTGAAAACCGGGCCACCGAGTTGGGCGAGATCTCCCGGGGCCTCAAGATGCTGGCGCGCGAGTTGCAGTGCCCGGTGATTGCTTTGTCCCAGCTCAACCGCAGCGTGGAAACCCGCCCCGACAAGCGCCCGATGATGAGTGACCTGCGTGAATCCGGCGCTATCGAGCAGGATGCCGACATCATCATGTTCATCTACCGCGACGAGTACTACACCAAGGACGCCTGCAAGGAGCCCGGTGTGGCCGAAGTCATCATCGCCAAGCAGCGTAACGGCCCTACGGGCGTGGTCAAACTGGCCTTCCTGAAACCGATCACCAAGTTTGAAAGCCTGGCGAGGGGAGGGCAGGGGGACTTCTAGCGAAATCCCATCTGACCTATCTGCTCCAATGAGTCTTGCTCTTCCTTGCCGAACAGCGATGCCGATTGGTCCAGCGAACCGCAAGCCGTATGCCCTGAATTCTGGAACTTCAGATGCAATCCTCTTACCTCACTGCGTTGGCCTTCTTCTGAATGTTGAGGCACTTTCTCAATAACTCATCAAACGGTTCGGCCTCGTCCAGGAGCAAACCATCCTCAACCATCTTCTGGTAGTCAATTGCCAGTGTGGTTAGAGCCGAGTCTGCAGGGACGAGTTGAAGCGATCCGGCTATAGCTGCGTGGTAGTCGACGGCTTTGCCGCTTGCGTCTTTTTCGGCAAAAAATATGCTTTTGTGATCAGCAACTGCTTGAGCAATGTCTTTGTCTGAAATGGCCAAATCGGCGATGCCTGCTGCGTCGAGTCGTGTCACATCATGCCAATGTCGGGCAAAGCGTTCACCACCGCGGAATTCACCTTGGCTGCAAAACACATGTATGGCTGTGGCCTTTTCCCAGAAGGTGCGCTCAGCACGCATGACCTGCGGTGAAGCCGTCGGAAATTCAACTCCCTGCAGGTGTTCAGCGGCATCGCAAAGGATGCTGCGCTTTTCGCTGGGCTCGCCGGTCGAGCGGGCACCAAACTCCAACATGACTGATGAGGCTACATACCCTGTCCCGCTGATCAGAGGTGTGTAGTCTATGAAAACCTTCTCATCTTCGGCCCGTACGGTTGCGGGCAAGCCTAGATTCGTTAGCTCGACTCTGAATCCGGGAACAATCGAATTGACAACCCATTCTGCGAGGCGCGCACGGATCTCCTTGGTCCATTTCCGTTCCTGGCTCTTGGTCGCTGGAAGGGGTGACTCGGACTGGCCCACCAGATCGTTGGCGATGGCGCGAATGTCATATGTAAGGTCCACGTCTTCCGAGAAGCGACGAATCACGCCATAGGCTTTTGACAGCGATGTCCCACCCTTGAAAACGAGATGCTCAGCGTAGGGGCCAGTGAAGAGGTGTTGTAAAGACCAGACCACCCAAATGTCTTTCTCCAGCAAATGAGGTGGAACGCCAGACCGGTCTGAGGCAACATTGAGTGCGTCCAGCTGATCTGATGCGGACAGCTGAAAGAAATCAGGCATGCTGCACCAGCGCGCTGACTTCCCGTGCCATCCATGTTGGTAAGCGTGCTCGCACAGAGGCAACATCCGCCAAGTCAGAAGAGGGCAGTTTGGTTTTGAGTTGCCGGATGGCTGCAGCGGCCTTTTCTGGACCCAACCATGCCAGTGCACGCACCACGTCGCCTGCCGCTTGTCCAGGAAAGATTAGTTGCCAGACGGGGGCGTGCCGAAACTCAACCATTTGTGCCCCCAGCTTCAATTGCCGACTGCGCCCGGACGTGAGGTAGACCGCCCGCATGGGAACTTGGGTTGTCAAACCCAACGCATTGGCGGCAGTGGCGCCGTGAGAGGTAATCGTTTCACCGCTATGGGTCGCCAGACCTTCAACCATCTTGGAGGTTGACGGAGCCCGCGCACCGAAGCGACTTTCAATGGGCAGAACATAGATGCCTCGGCCTGCACGCAGCAACGAGCCACGGCGGACAAGCCGGGACAGCACCTGGTCTATAGCTCCCCGGTTGCCCAAGTGCAAAAGCTCCTTGGCGACCAAGGGCACGCCTTCCGGTAAACCGGAAGCATGCTCCATGATGACTTCGGCGAGAGTTTGCATAGCGCTTGTTGACAGGTGTTAGAAATATACACAAATTTCTGACACTTTGCAAATGACGTCAGTTTGCGGGTTTTGAAGTTCATTCAATCCCAGGCAGCTGGTTGTGGCCATACTGGCGTTCCAGAAACCGAACATCAAGCTTGAAAGCACGGCAAGGGGAGAGCAGGCAGAAGGGCCTCAGAATTCGCAAGACGCAGAAAAAGCGAAAGAGAAACAGGCGCCTAGAGCAAATAATGGCAGTATGAAAGCTAATCATCAACACAAAGGAATTAATCCGTGGCGCGTGCACCAACCATTGAACTGACGTCTATCCATGTTCGCGCCAAGGCATGGCAGCGAGATTTGATCGACCAGGCTGCTGACCGACTGTGCCGTAGCCGTTCGGATTTCATGCTGGAAGCTTCATACCGTGAAGCTCAAGAGGTTTTACTGGATCAGTCGTTGGCTACGATGGGTTCTGGTGCGTTTGGCAAATTCCAGAAACTTCTGGACAAGCCATTGCCGCCAAATAACGAGCTTCGCAAGCTGCTGACGATGAAAGCGCCTTGGGGAAAATGAGCTCTCTCAACCTTTGGGCTCTTCTATCCTAATCATAAGGACGCGCCATGAAGAGACGACATGAAAAGACTAAAGATACAAAAGCCCAAAAACCTTTGCCACGCTATGAGGTCGACGGTGGTCCATTGACTGGTTCCCAGCTCCGCCAAATAAAGAAGCTGGCGCCACAAGGCGATATGCATTCGATTCGCACCTGCCTGTTTGATTGTCAAAGGGCCACACGCTAATCCTCTGTCCTTTGCGTATGAAAACATCTCTTACCTCACCAAACCGCTTACAGCCAAGGTCCCAAGCTGAGTTCATTTCCAGGGGCCTTGATTCACTGGAAAGCGCCAAGCAAACGGGCAATTATGTTGATTCGGAAACCGTGATTGAAAACCTCCAGCGGAGACTGGACTCTGCCAAGGCAAAGCGAGATTTGGGTAGTCAGCGGGGACTTCGTGGAGATTTGCCATGACGACTAAGCCAAAATTCAAGAGTGATGCCTTTGCGGCCATTCACGCGTCTGCTTCCGCGCTACAAAAAGTGGGCGCAATTGACTTGACCACCATGCGCAAGTTTGACGCATCGTGCCTGGCCACACCAGTTACTTTGGCGCCTAAGCAAATCAAAGGCATTCGTTTGCGTGCACATGTCAGCCAACCCGTCTTTGCAAGGTACCTGAATACCAGTGAATCGACGGTTCAAAAGTGGGAATCCGGTAGCAAACAGCCCAGCGGCATGGCGCTGAAATTGCTGGCAGTGGTTCAGAAACATGGGCTTGATGTACTGGCCTGATGGCGCAGCGCGCAGTTGTCTTGGGTGCAATGTGCGAGTTCGCAGCACATTGCTGGGCGGGTGCCGAGTTAGTTGACCTTCGCGGCGAAGCCAATAGATTACTGGCGCTACTTCATGCTTGATGTGCTCGTATTCCAGCGAATATGAATGAAATTCGCCAGAATAATTACACAATGTCGAAGAATATCGCTCCTTTGCTCCCGTCTACCGACATGCTGTTGCAACAGTTTGGCGAACGGCTGCGTTTAGCGCGACACCGACGTCGATTCCCGGCCAAACTCGTAGCAGAGCGTGCCGGCATGTCGCCGATGACCTTGCGCAGCCTGGAGCGCGGTGGATCCGGCGTGACGATAGGCGCCTACCTGTCAGT